>Ga0157361_1000210_pt1 | contig 29558 bp, 22 predicted proteins | sample AttlaeALBM2_FD_111481 | JGI IMG/M metagenome (GOLD analysis project Ga0157361, IMG submission 111481) | Fungus gardens microbial communities from leaf cutter ant in Ribeirão Preto, State of São Paulo, Brazil - Atta laevigata ALBM2 | ecosystem: Host-associated > Fungi > Mycelium > Unclassified ...
CGAAGAGCGTCAAGCGAAGTAGCTGGATGGAGTCCAGCAGCAATCTTAGTATTGGTAGCATCTTCATGTGCCAAGAAGTGAAGGGACCACTGCGCCTTGCTAGGGCAGTCCCAGAAGTGAATGAAGCGATCAGGGTGATTGGTGAAGAAGGCCCTGAGGGCTTGGACAATGGCAAGGGAATGAGCCTGGCACTGGAGTAGGAGTAGGCATGTTCTGGGAAGGTGCAGAGAGGTTAGTAGAGGGAGAAACTTTGCCAATGCTCTTACTCTTTTTGTTAGTAACAGTAGTGAAAGGAGCTTCCTCCACAAGTGAAGGAGAATCAGGCTAAGGTGAGACCTTAAAACGATCCTACCCCACTGCAGACACAGTTTGGAACAGGTGTCATATAATGGAACCTGCTCCTAAGATAAGAGGAAACTGTTCAATGGGATGGCTTCCAATAGGATACTTCTGGATGAAGCATGCAATGCACAATATAGACAAGGCGAGGACTTTGGCATTATTTTCTAAATAGCCAAAGTAACTAGACAAGAATGTGACATGGTGTTCACCATTCCATAAGTCACAATCATATATGACATCATATGTGATAATGTCACTTATCACGGATTGTGACACCTGAGGTAAACTGTCACTATCACGGATGACTAATGTGTCATAGTCACCTGTCATGTCACAGGTGCCTGCCACTGCACTGCCACCCTCCACTTGGGAGGATGACTCAGCTATTCCATGGTTTGGGCCATGAGGCATCAAACTGGTTGACAAAGGGGCCTGGGGGGCAGAAGTCACCCCAAAGGCAAGGCCCCTACTCTTCTCAGCAGAAACTTGGTCATCCCAACTCATAGAATGTGTTCTCCCTTCAGAAGCAGAGGGAGAGAGAGCAGCAGGGAGCTAGAGAGAGACAATTCTATGAGAGAGCTTGCCTGTAATGATCCTAGAGGTAGTAGGTGTCCTAAGACCAGGACTAACCTCCTCCTCTTCACTTTCCTTCTCCTCAGAGGAAGAAGAGAGCTCAGGAGATGTATTCCTAAAGATCTCAGCAGCTGAGATACTCCTGGAGGAGCGTCTAATAGTGTGATGAGCACAAGAGCATTCTCTGGGATAAATATGTTTACCAGCCCTAGAGCTGGCACGAGAAATAAGGTTGAGTGAGTCTAGAGACTCACCAATACTAGTAGGAGTAGCCTGGGGGCTAGGGGGACGAGCATTGGTAGCAGATAATTTATACTGAATATTTGATTTGACCATGATAGTAGTTAAAGAAAAAGAAAGGATGCAATACACTGTTGGTCTTGTTACACAATTTGGAGCCAATCCTGGTGTGGCTTATTTAAAGGCTACTAAGCGCATTCTAAGATACTTAAAGGACACTGCTGACTACTGTTTGGTACTAGGGAGATGAAAAAAAGGTTTCTTTGACTTAGTAGGCTAGTCTGACTCCAACTGGGCTCAAAATACAAGCAATTGTAGGTTAACCAGCAGATTTATATTCGATGTTGCAGACAGTTCAATTGCCTGGTCCTCCAAGAAACAAAATATGGTAGTGACTTCTTCTATAGAGACTGAGTATATTGTATCTACGAATACTATCAAGGAGACTGTATGACTTCACACTCTCTTAACTGAACTCGACTTTCCTCTAACTCAAGCTACAATCATATATGCAGACAACTTAGAATGTATTGCACTTGCAAACAACCTAGTATCTCATTCTTGAGCAAAGCATATTAACATCAAGTATTATTTTATATGCAAGAAGATTAAACGCCAAGAAATCAAACTCAATTATGTGTCTACTAAGAACATACTCATAGATGTTTTTACTAAGGCTCTCTCTAGGAAAGCCTTTGAGAAATTTTGTGCCCAACTAGGTGTACTTCCACCAGACTGATATTATAATGAGTAAGAGTATTAAGGGACCATAGTTGGGAGTGTTATAATATTTGCTATGTTTCCTGAAAATTTTCTTAATCATCTGCTTATTCACTTTTGATCTCTCCTAACTACGAGTACTCCACTGTGTTGGAGTTTTTACATTCTATGATAAATATGTGCATACTTACAATCTAGTATTTAAGTAGTTACTTTGTATCCCTGAGATTTAGTCTTTGTCTCTAAATCTTAGGTGTGTATTCTATTTTCTCACTTCCTCAATATACTTAGTTTTTGTCTTTGAATCTCAGCATCTTGAGTGATGCACTGCACAAATATTCAAATATATTCTTCTTCAATGTAAAACTGTAAACAATTACTGATAACTTTTTTAATGATTTTGCCTATAGTATTAAGTAGGACAATGGGGTGAAATGATTTGGGGGTATTATAAAAGTTCTTATTGGATTTGGATATAACAACTAATATGGCTTCCTTGAGATGGAAGAGCTAGAATTCTAACAAATATATATGTTAGCAATATGAACTATCTTGCTAAGAGCACTTAGTTATAGCATCCTTGAACTCTTGGTTGGTAAACAGTGGCCATTTGATATTGTTAAGTTAAGATAGCTCATCTAGAAATCTAGTATTGATTCTACAATTTTCTACTGAATTGTATGAGCTGTGTAGTGTATTTTATAGAAAGTTGAGTATGTTGTATGATTGGCCCTTAAGCATAATAGTCTCAATAGCAAAGAGGGATTTTTTCTTAACCTAGTTCATGAGATCCCAGAGTCTTTTGTTCAATGAGGTGATTTTGTGTATTTTATAATAGCTACTAAGGTTATTAGTATAATCCTAGTTTCACCACTCCTTAGAGTATTTTGTGATATACCTTAGTTTAACATGTTTTGTCCAAGCTTTATTGAAGATATATGCTAGCTAATTAACATACCCTTGTAGGTTTTCCTAGTTTGTGATAGACAAGGTATCAAGGTGTTTTATATTGCATTTGTGTCATAACTTGGCAAAATGGCTAAGTCATTATTTATATTTCCTTTTTCTTTTCTTTGCTTTTAAACTTACTATACAAGAGAGAGTATAGGAAAGTATCATGTCATAAGTGTCACACAATCACAGTCACATGATAGGAAATCACAATGTCATATCACATTGATGTCACATGATAGGTCATATGATGAATGTGGGAAAGTAGTGCATAGACTATGTAGTAGTTGTATAAGTAGTATAGAAAATCCAATAGGAACTCCATTGAGTTCTCCTTGTCAACTTGGACTTGGAGTGGGCTTAAGTTGTCTTAGCTAGAGTCTTATACTAAAACTCAATTTCACTTTGCAAGCACCATTTGCCTTGGATCTTGCTCATCTTTATTCTCATTTTCTATTCACTCTCAGCCAGTGATCATTACAATCATCAGCCATCTCCATATATAGCTAGGCCCTTGGTTTAAGGGGACTTTGCAGTCAGTTAGGGACTGCAGGTAAAGATGTGGTACTAAACCCAGACATCATGTTCTAAACCTGACCTTACAACTGGGTGGTGTTATTAGTTACTGTTTTTTAGTATAAACCTTGTGCTATGCTCCATTATGAGTGGTACATGCAGAGGAGTGATGGTTATTCCTAGAAAGCTGTTTAGAGTAGGGATCCTCTCCTTAAGGTGATTGTATAACCCTATTATTAAAGCAATAGTTAGTAGGGCATTAGGCATCTGGCTGGGTGAAGATCTTACACCCCAATAGACATAGAAGTATATAAGCAAGACTCAACATTATCTCCATATCTCTGAGACATAGCACAATGTCTTAATAACAATATAATAATCTCATGAGCACTATACTCAAAAGAAGCATACCCTTGCTAAATTAAGAGCAGAATTGAAAGGACAAAAGAGAAAAATATGTTGGTGTTGCAAGAAGTTCAGGCACCTGGCCTGAAACTGCAAGAATCAAAAAGAAGAAGAAAAGAGAAAATCAGTCTCTCAGAATAAATTTGAGGTATTGTCAAGTAGAGTAATGCAATATGGGATAAAAGAAAGGATAGTAAGGAGACAAGAAACAGTGGAAGTAGAGTATTTCAAATGTGGAAAGAAAGAACACAAGTGCAGGAAGTGTTCTCTTTGGAAGGGAAAAAGGAAGATGCAAGTAGTAGAGAAAACAGCATATGTGACCAGGCCATAAGAAGTATAGCAAAAGAAGTAAAGAAAAAGTCTAGTGTATGTCCTACAATAGAAAGCACAAAAGCACTATGGAGAGGGCATCCCAGATGAGGCATGTCTGTTAGAGCTAGGGTGGTATACAGAGGAGGTAATAGTATTATATGTGAAATGTAAAAGGTGCAAACAGAAAAGATACCATATGAAGGAAAATAGAGAATAGAGGGTGATCTCAAACAGGTAGAAATAATATAGATGCCAAAAAAGGAAGGAGAGGAAAGTAGCATACCCCAAAGAGGGAAAAGCACAGTAGAGCAGCACACAGGCAAGAGCTCTGGAAGACACAGCAAAAGAGAGAGATAAGCAAAGGAAGGTCAAGTAAACCTTCAAAATGCTAAGAGAAGTATAATTAAGTATTGGGATAGAAAAGATAAATATCTATGAAGGGATCACAGTAAAAGTGCTCTTGGATAGTAGTGCAACAGGGATGTTCATAGATAAGAGGACAGCAGCAAAACATGGGTTTAGGCTGTAAAAACTAGAGAGGCCAATAATGGTCAGAAATATCAATAGAACAAACAATACTGGGAGAGCTATTATATATTAAGTAGAGACAAACATATACTATAAAGGCCATATGGAAAGAATGAAGATAGACATGTGCAATTTGGAAAAAACAGAAGTGATATTGGGAATGCCTTAGTTATAGGCACATAACCCAAAAATCAATTGAGAGACAAGAGAAGTCAAGATAATGAGATATCTACCCTTGTATAGTAGAATAAGCAAAAAAGAAAAGTTGGAAGAGAAAAGAGAATAGTAATCCTAGAGAAAGTGTCATATGCTGGAAAAATGATAATTATGTAATTTATTTCTCCTAATAATTCTCCTAAAAAATAATAATAGTAGGATAGCATAGTAGACTACTCTTCTTCTATTCCAGACTTTTTATAAGTACTGTGTAGTTACAGTGTAATTCCTCAGTTTGTAAATTAACATTATCTAGTCCTAACCCTCTTCCTGTTTACTCCGGATTTCTAAGTTCACTTCCTTAGGACCTCTTCTCTGACAACTTCCCTTCACTCTGAAATACATGATCACCTCATGACTGGAGACTGGGATGCAACACATAAGTTAAAGCCAAGGTCATTCATCAAAGTCATACTCTACTCTAACATCTTTTACTTTTCATTGGAGTCTTTCTTTGAAGTTTATACTATTGTTAAGTAGTATTCTTTTCTGATATAGTATATTACTTTGTTTCTGGAGAGTACTTTTATTTATTACTTTGCTTCTCCATCTTCCATAATTCCATCCTTGACAAAGTTAAATAGAATATGAGAAATTGAAAGTAAATTGTTAACAATATTTTACCCACAGATAGATAGATAGATAGGAAGGGTAAACCAAGAGTTAGAGTAATACTTGAGAATATTCATTGATCATAGGTAGGAGCAATAGCCTAAATAGTTGGGAACAGTGGAATTTGTATATAATAATAAAGTACACTTGAGTACTCAAATAACATTCTTTAAGGCAAATTATGGGCAAGATCCTAGAATGGAATTTGAGGAAATAAAGAAGGGGAAATACAAAGAAGCAAAGAAATTTGTTGAGAAGATAAGAGAAATACAAGAGAAAGTAAAAGTAGTGCTAAAGAAAGCATAAGAGGAAATGAAAAGATATGCAAATAGGAAGAGAGCAGAAGTTAACAATCATAAAGTAGAGGACTTAGTTATGCTTAGTACTAAGGACTTGAAATATCAAATAATCAGAAAGAGAACAAAAAAGTTGACAAAGAGATTTGTTGGTCCTTACAAAGTAAAAAAGATTGTATCATCTAACACAGTTGAATTAGAGCTATCTAATACTATTAAAATACATCCAGTAGTCAATGTTAGTAGAATACAAAGATATGTAAGGCAAGTAGAAGGACAGAAAAGGGAGCAACCAGCTCCAGTAATAATAGAAGGGTAAAAAAGTGAGAAATAGAAAGGATTCTAAATAAGCTGTGAATAAGAGAAAAAGACAAGTATTTGGTAAGATGGAAAGAATTCATAGTAGAGTCAAATACTTAGGAAAGAAAAGAGAACTTAGAAAATACAAAAGAGATAGTAGAAGAATTTGAAAAGGAATACTGGTAAGATATGAAAGATGTAAAAGGGCAAAAAAGAGAAAAAAGAACGTTTAGAAGGAAAGAACTACCAAAAAGGTTTACAGCAAAGAAATTATTTGGATGATCAGATAAGAGATATAACAAAGAATATTGGAGAAGGTTAGAACAGAATTGGAAGTAATAGAAAGGAGGAAAAAGAAGACAAATCCTAGAGACAATCAAAGAGAAAGAAGAAATCAAGCAAAAGAACTCAGAAATTAAAGAATAGACAGAAGAAGATGAGAAAGAAATAGGTAACATAGTTGACCCATATTATAAGTTGTAAAAATCCTTAGGACAAGGAAACTTAAGAGAAGAGTAGTGACATAGCTTGGCAAAATGGCTAAATCATTATTTATATTTCCTTTTTCTTTTCTTTTCTTTTGGACTTACTATACAGGAGAGAGTATAAGAAAGTGTCATGTCATAAGTATCATACAGTTATAGTCACATGAATAGGAAATCACAATGTCACATGATGGGTCACATGATAAGTATAGGAAAGTAGTGCACAAACCATGTAGTAGTTGTATAAGTAGTATAGAAAATCCAATAGAAACTCTATTGAGTTCTCCTTGTTAACTTGGACTTGGAGTGGGCTTAAGTCATCTTGGCTAAAGTCTTACACTAAAACTCGATTCTACTTTGCAAGCACTGTCTGCCTTGGACCTTGCTCATCTTTATTCTCATTTCTTATTGACCTTTTTATTGCTGTTCTTTTTAATAGATTGAATAGTAATATCAATTTTTTTTTCTTTTATATCTATTTCAATGACAAGTAGAACATGATTGAATGATTTTTATAACTTGGAAAAGAGGGTGTATTTGCCAAAACTGAGTTATTAGATGCTATGAAAACCAAATCTAGAATGGAGTTAAAATCATATGAGTTGTTTGCATATCTTTTAGGACCTAGGTTTAAAGAAGTTCAAGTTCTAATCCTAAACTATTAGCAATAGTAAGAAGGTCCTTAGTATGGGGTAAGTAATAGTGAAAGTTTAGGTTCTAATCTCTATCAAAGTAAATATTGATTATGAAATTGATGTTCTGGCTGTTGTGGAATACAAGAATATTAATATTGCAATGGTTTATAAAATCAGAGCAAAGGGAAAATCTTAAGGATTAAAAGGAGCAAAAGAGAAGTTAATAAGCAAATAGAAAAGGCAATAACAGTCCTCAATTGCATACTAAAGAGTTTGTAGGGAAAAGAAGAAAATAGAGATATCAAAAAGAAATTAAAATATAAAGTGTAGCTTATTTGTAATATAAAAATAGATAAAATGATTGTAAATTCAATCTAGATCCTCCTCACATAGTGTCCCTACAATATCTACCTTTACACACCATAATAAGCTCACTAGCAGAATAGTCAGTAAACTACTCTTAGGCCTCACCACACTCAATCAAGCCCTCATTTATACTTCCACAACTAATCTTATGGATGTAATACAGTCTGAGTCAATGATTAGCCAGGCTTTTCAAGCCTGCTACTCCATAGAAGGTTATCTGAGCAACTACTGTATCTTGCCTCTTGAAAGAATAGAGATATATGATAAAAACTTTGACTAACTCAACCTCTTACTAAGATTACTTCTTATTCTTACATACTCAAGAGAATCACATTTACAACCTCAAGAGCTTCTAAGATAAAGGTAAGGACCAAGAAGGCTCCTCTATTAATCTCTACTCTGAGAAATATATTAGAATATTACAAATATTGGAAACTCAATTGAAAATGAATAAAAAAAGAAACTTCTTCTAGTCTCTCCTTCATGATGTCACCATGTGGACAGATGTTACCTTCCTGTTCTCTATACTTGTTGGCCATGACTATGTGATCTTGCTCCACCTCTATACTTTACTCCTGCCTAATATCCTCTAATCTTTGAACTAGCTTTCTTTTACTCTAAATACAATCTAGAAATATGTGCCAATATGTACAAACATCATCAATAAGTTTGTTGTTTGATGGTATGTTCATGTTAGTGCAATGTCATGACTTGGCAAAATGGCTAAGTCATTATTTAATATTTCTTTTCATTTTCATTTCTTTTAGTTTCTGATTATTATTTTTCTTTTCTTTTATTTTCTTATTGATGGACACATGAGAGGAAAGTGACTCATAGGGAAGTGTGGGATAAAAGAAAGGGTTAGGGTTACTCTTCATGTATAAATAGTGTAGAGAATCTAATGGGAACTCTGTTGAGTTTTCTTTGTCAATCACTGAACAAAGAGCAGTTGGCTTTATTCTAGCTTGGAGTTTAGCTTTCTTACATGTAAGTCTTGACAACTTAGAACTCCTACAGTAGATATAGATAAGAGAAGAACTCAATGAAGTTCTCTATTGTATTTTATATACTAATACTATTATTTTCATATGATCTGTGCACTAAAGTCTTGTGGTCACATATTCTTCTGTAATATCCTACAATTATATGATCTAGTCATGTGGTATAGTTTACCTAAATTTTCCATGTTATTTATAGTTCAATCCCATTATATGTCTTGAAATTACAAACTAACTGTTCAAATGTATAAAAAGTTATTTGCTTTTTGAGCTCCTCATAACAGTTTACTTCTTAACTGAGTCTAGTAGTAATAGGATCACTGGTCACTAATAGACTTTTGATCTATTGTCTTGGTATCATATTAGTCTAAGTTTGCTCTAGATTAAAATTATACCAAAGATATTCTTGAATTTCTAAGTTCTAGAGTATTAATATTAATAGTTTGTTTTATGCTAGCTTATTAGTCTTGTCTCCCAAGGTATATACTATTTTAGTATATAACAGCTCAACAACTATTTAATAGAAGTACTCAATCTTAGGTTTAGATTATGTTTAGAACTTGTAAGAGATCTTTAGAGTAGGTTCTAATAGTGAAATCCAGGAGTATAATTTGTATTCCATACTATATTTCTAAATTTACTGGTAGCATAATAGACATTTGTTAATATAGGTAATGATTTGAGAATAGTTTTTCTTAAATAAGTTATTTTGGATAAAAAATGTCTATTCAGAATAATATAAAGTACTATATACTAGGTCATTATTGGGGTTAGTATAGCTCAGAATATAACATAAGAGAAACTTAGGAAATTCTTAAATAAATATTATATCTAAGAGATTTTTCTATATTTCTAGAATAAAATTGGTAAGAATTTTGTTTTTTCTAACATTCTAGGAATATATGTAAAGGTTGTGCTTAGTCATTAGTTATTGTTATCTATAGTTAGGCAAGTTGGATTAGCTTTGATTTTTAAGACTTGAGCTTTTTTTATATGCTATTCACAATTGAAGTAGAACAAACATTTGTTATTATTGGCTATGTGATCTCCTTTGCAGATAATATTTAGTGACTTAGCCTAGATGACTTAATCACCCTTTAAGTTCAAGTTGACAAGGAGAACTTAATAGAGTTCTTATTTATTTCATGTATATTACTTATACAACTACTACATAGTTTGTGCACTATTTTCCCATACTCCTTATATGACTTGGTTGTATGACATGACACTGTGACATTTGTGATATAACACTTTCCTATACTTTTTATATGTAATAAGTCCAAAAGAAAAGAAATATAAATAATGACTTAGTTGTTTTGCTAAGTTATAACATGATATACTTGAAGGTATAAGGACATGGTTCTCCCTATCTTGTTTTAAGTCTAGGTAGGTTAGTTTTAGGATTAGCTTTACAACACTATACCATGTCTTTATGGTATTTGAGTTTATAAGAGCCATTGTATTTCTGGCATTTTGAGCCATGAGCTTTATATAAAAATGTAAAGTAGTTCTATTTTCAATGGTTATGACATTGTGGGACACTAGGGCTTATATTGGTGTCTCTGATAGTAGTGATATATTGGCCATAGTTGAAGAAGTAGTTAATTAAAAGCTTAGCTTTGGACCCATTCTAAGAATCCCATATATCTAGCTAGATAATGGCTATGTTTGATTTGGGGAATACTTTGATAACTCTCAGTTTTGATGCTAAAGAGATGTTCTTGAAAATTTTAGTATACTTGATGAGGTTAATAATCTCTTTGCTCATGATTGCCTTACTACTGGGCTGAATATACAGGATATCTATGATTTTGAGATAAAATTTGGATTAGAGAAGGTAGGAGGCTGAAATATTGTTGTTATTAATGCCTTCAATTGACTTGAAGTATTGCTCAATGATAGTGAGATTGCTAGGTACTGGGATATTATTGGTAATGATGGAAATACTGCCTGAGAAAGAACAGATATATTCAGTGCATATAGTTGATTTAATATTTTTTAATAACCCATTCATAAGGCTGATATGAGTACTAGCATCTCTCATAACTATCTCAACATGCTGTTCAAAAAGGAAAATGATAGCCTGTTTTCTAGAGGGGCCTTTAGTAGTAATTTGGATTTTTTACCTTTGTTGGTTAGTTTAGAAAAGGTCATGTTATGAATTTGTATTATTTTTTGTCAGGTAATACTGGGAAGGCTTTCTTAAGCTTGAGGATGTTGGTTGCTAATGTTATGACTTGAGCAAATGGTTTGACTGGGAATGTATTTGTATTACTATTGTTTTTTTCAGTAGAGTAGTTTTGACCCCTATTAAGTTGCTTCTTAGTGGAACATGAGGGAATCAGAAAAGAGACCCTCTTGATAGAGTTAGTATTAGAGTTCTTTGGATGTGGACAAAGAGGTTTGTTTTGGACAAACTGCAATATGATTTTATCTTAGATAAAGGTTTTTTCCACTGTATTGAGCTGATTCCAGTTAGATTCAAAAATAGCAGAGATAAAGGTCCATGCTGATTTGCTAAAAATATCCAGTTAAGAGATGTTATTGCTATTACAACCTTTGAGATTTCTCTTCTTGAGGAAAAAGACCATGTATAGGAGCAAGTAAGCTATATTGCAAATATCACTTTGAAGGAATTTGTTGGTGCTGAAATCACTATCCCATAGATTAGGATCAGCTAGAACATTAGTGCTATACAGAATAATAGCTGAGAGAGAGGGTTCTATGGAGATATTATTGTAAGTTGGAGTAGAGTTAAGTGCTCTCTCATTGCTAACATATGCTAGCTGTGATGCTAGGAGTGAGAAGTTGAAAGAAGAACTACTAGTGTCATAGGCTTGGGATAAGTCTATGAGAGAGAGAAAAGAGCTATGAGGCTCTCTTGTACTTACTTATAACATTGGTTAGCTGCATTATATATTGACAATAGTGTTAGCAGGCCTTTTGAGGATACATTCAAGGTTGCTAGAGTCTATTTCTATGTCTGTATTTATAGTATTGGAATTTGTTATTCTATGCTTAGGTACTACTATTAGTAATGGAAGTAAGAGTGAAAGAAGTATTTGGTTCCCTAGCATAGCCATCCACTAGATAATCATCATTGCTGACATAATCATTCCATGGATCATTATTATGAGATTTTCATCTAGGTCTCTAGCTTAGCTTAATCCCTTTACTTATTCTGTATTATTAAGATTGTGTTCAAGTTAGTTTACTATGCTTTCTTTCTATAACAGTCTGTAAAATAGTAGATAGTGTTATTTATGAAAGATTACTATGCTCTCTTTCTCCAACAGTCTCCTATTTTGACTTATTTCTCTATCTCTCAAATTATAAGAAAAATCAATCTCAAGTCTATTGTTAGATACATATATAATCTATAATTTAATACTATTGAATACTTCTTTATATACTACATTAAGTGTTTTTCTACTCTCTTGGCTTTGTTCTGAAAAAAGTTAAGAGATGAAGTATATTCTTGAAAAGACCACATAAAGTTGTTCATAGAAAGATACTAATGTTTGCAAATTAACTCCCACATATTTCACTGACTATTTTTGAGACTTATTAATAGTCATAGCAAAGACCAGTCTGACTAGGAATTAAAGTCTCTTGAGTAGTACAGACAATGTTTCTGCATTAGTGTCATGACTTGGCAAATCAACTAAGTCATTATTTATATTTCTTTTCTTTTCTTTTATTTTTCTTATCGATGGACGCGTGAGATAAAAGTGACTCATATAGAAGTGTGGGACTTTAGTGTAAGGTTAGGGTCAGACATTTGTATAAGTAGAGTAGAAAATCCAATGGAAACTCTATCGAGTTCTCTTTGTCAAATGCTGAACAAAGAGCAGTTGGCTTAATTCCGGCACGGAGTTTGGCTCTCTGATATTAGAACTCAATTCCACATCGCGAGCACTGTCTGCCTTGGACCCTGCTCAATCTTTATCTCACTCTCAATCAACTCTCGGTTGCTGATCATCACGATCAGTAACCACCTCTATACATAGCCGGGCTCTTGGCTTAAGGGGACTTTGCAGTTAGTTAGGGACTGCAGGTGGAAGTGTAGCACCAAGCCTAGGTGTTATCACTGAGACCTGACCTCGTAAATGGGTGGTGTCTAGTAGAATACTTGTCCTTTTCTTGGTATAAACCTCATGCTGCACTCCATTGTGAGTTGGTACACGCAAAGAAGTGACGGTTATCTCTTAAGGAGCCATCTAGACTAGAGATCCCATCCATTGAGTAATAGTCTAACCATAGTATTAGGGCAGTAGTAAGTAAGGCAGTAGGTATTTAGTTAGGTGAAGATCTTGCGCCCCAACAGACATAGCAATAAGTAAGATCAAATCATTAACTCCATACCCCCCTTGAGACGTTATCATTATGTCTCAAGAACAATACAATTCATTGATGAGCAGTCTGCTCAGAGAGAAACACGCCCTTGCCAAACTGAGGGTAGAATTAGAAGGAAGGAAAGGAAAGTTGTGTCGGAGTTGCAGAGGGTTCGGGAACCTAGCCCGAAATTGTAGGAACAGAAAAGACGAAGAAAAGGGGACAAAGATGCCTCAAAATAAATTCGAAATTTTAAGAAGTCGAGTAATACAGTGTGGTGTGGAAGAAAGAGTAGTAAAAAGCACAAGAATAGTAGTTGTAAGGTGTTTCAAGTGTGGAAGGGAAAAACACAAATGTAGAAAATGTCCTCTATGGGAGAAGAAGGTGAAAAGAGTGGCATGCCCCGATGGGGGAAAGGCACACCAAGAAAAGAGAAGGCTGGTGCGTCCTATTAGAGAAAAGGTGCAGGAAGGAGAGAAGAGGTTGAGAAGGATAGAAGGAGAAAAGGCAGCGCACTCTGTAAAGGAAGAAGCGCAGCAAAAGGAGTGGAGGAGGAGTTTGTGAGTGGATCTGAGGAAGAGGGCAGAATGGTACTATGGACCAACAGTACCATGAGATGTAGAGTTATAGGAGTTGGGGTAGCGCAACCAAGGGGCTGTCGTTATGTATTTGAAGTGTCCAAGATGTGGCAAAGGAAGATGTTATGTGGAAGATGATTGGGGGCAAGGAGTACTCCCCTATTGGAAGAGAGAGAAGATAAGTTGGTGTGGGTGCAGGGGAGGAAAGGAATAGAGCAGCGTGTGAGCAAGAAACTCGAGAGGCACAGCAAGAGAGGAAAGAGTGGCGTGGCCCAGAGAGGCAAAGGCACAGCAAAGCGGTACATGGTCAGGAGAACTGGAAAGCGCAGTAAGAGAAAGAGAAAGCGGCATGCCTACAAAGAGGAAAAGCATAGCAAGAGAGGGAGGTAGTCAAAAGGAGGTTAGGAGAACCTTCAAAATGTTGAGAGAAATATGGTTGAATATCAGAGTAGAAAAGATAAACATGCATGAAGGCGTGATGATTAAAGCGCTCTTAGATAGTGGTGTAACAGGGATGTTTATGGATAGACAGATGGCAGCTAGACATGGGTTCAAGTTGCAGAGATTGGAAAGACCATTAATGGTCAAAAATGTGAATGGGACTGTGAACAGCGGAGGGGCCATTACACACCAAGTAGAGTGCAACATATTTTATAAAGGCTATATGGAAAGGATGTGGATGGATGTCTGTGACTTAGGGAAGACTGAGGTGATATTGGGTATGCCTTGGTTGGCAGCTTATAACCCAGAAATAAATTAGGAGACAGGAGAAGTGAAGATAACAAGATGTCCACCCCTATGTGGTGGGAAGAGTCAGAAGAGCAAGAAAAAGGAAAAGATCAAGATGATGGCTACAGAGGAAGAAAAGAAAATCATTCATTGGGCGATAGACGACAAAGAAGACTGGGAAAGAGAAGAAGAAATAGAAGAGGACCATAGGAAAATTGAGGAGATGGTCCCAAGAAAGTTTTTAAAGTGGAGGAAGGTGTTTGGGAAGGTAGAATCCGAGAGGATGCTGACCAGGAAAATTTGGGATCATGCCATAGATCTTAAGAAGACGTTTAAACCACAAAAGGAAAAGATTTACCCTCTATCCAAGAACGAGAGAGAGGAAGTCCAGAACTTTGTGGAGGACCAGTTAAGGAAAGGGTACATTAGACTCTTAAAGTTGCCTCAGATGTCGGCAGTGTTTTTTGTTGGCAAAAAGGATGGAAGTAAGTGGATGGTGATGGACTACCACAACTTGAATAGCCAGACAGTGAAGAATAACTACCTGCTACCTTTAATTACGGAGTTAATAGATAACATGGGTAGTAAGAAAGTATTCACTAAAATAGATCTCAGGTGGAGGTTCAATAACATGAGGATAAAGGAAGGGGATGAGTGGAAGGGAGTGTTCATGATGCATATAGGATCCTTCGAGCCAACTGTTATGTTTTTTGGGATGACGAACTCGCCAGCTATGTTCTAAGCGATGATGAACAAAATCCTGAGGGACCTGATAAATGAAGGAAAAATAGCAGTATTTGTGGACGATGTATTGGTGGGAATAGAAACAGAGGAAGAACATGACAAAATAGTAGAAGAAATACTAAGGAGGTTAGAGGAAAACGACTTATATATCAAACCAGAAAAGTGTGTATGGAAGGTCAAGAAAATAGGGTTCTTAGAGGTGGTTATAGGGCCCAACGGAATAGAGATAGAGAAGGAGAAGGTGGACGGCGTACTTAGCTGGCCACAACCAAAGACAGTAAGGGATATGAGGAAATTCTTAGGCCTTGCCAATTATTATAGAAGGTTTATCAAGAATTTTGCTCGAGTCGCTAGGCCAATGAACATGCTTACACGAAAAGATGAGAAGTGGCAGTGGGAAGAGCCTCAGCAGAAGGCATTTGACAAGTTAAAACAGGTTTTCATGATGAAACTAGTATTAGCAGCTCCAGACTTAGACAAAGAGTTCAGAGTAGAGGCCGATGCCTCGAACTATGCTACTGGGGGAGTACTCTCAATGAAGTGCTCAGATAAGAAATGGAGACCAGTTGCCTTTATTTCTAAATCTCTAAGTGACACAAAAAGAAACTATGAGATACATGATAAAGAAATGTTGGTGGTCATTAGATGCTTGGAAGCATAGAGATACTTCCTAGAAGGAATGGTAGTTAAATTCGAGATTTGGACAGACTATAAAAATCTTGAGTACTTCATGAAGACACAGAAGTTAAATCGTAAACAAGCAAGATGGGCCCTATACCTATCTAGATTTGATTTCATGTTAAAACACATTCCTGGGAGTAAGATGGGAAAGGCAGACAGTCTGAGCAGGAGACTGGACTAGGAAGTTGGAGTCAAAAGAGACAACGAGGATGAGATGTTGATAAAACTAGAGTAGATGGAAACAAGAAAAGCAGAAATAGTGGAAATTATAGTAGATGGAGTGGATCTACTAGAAGAGATCAGAAAATCAAAAGTGAAAGACAATAAAGTGGTAAAAGTAGTAGAAGAAATGAAATGGGCAGGAGTAAAGATGTTAAGGGATGAAGAATGGAGAGAAGTAGATGGCATCATGTACAAAGAAGGAAAAGTCTACATGCCAAAAGACGAGAAGTTAAAGGCAGAAATAGTTAGACTACACCATGATATACTAATAGGAGGGCATGGGGGGCAGTGGAAGATGGTAGAGCTGGTAACTAGAAATTTCTGGTGGCCAGGAATAACGAAAGAGATAAAGAGATATATGGAGGGGTGCGACACTTGCCAGCGAAACAAAAATCACATAAAACAGCCAACAGGAAAATTAATGCCAAACTCTATTCCAGAAAAGCCTTGGACTTATATATTGGTAGACTTTATCACTAAGCTGCCACTAGCACAGGGATATGACAGTATTCTAGTAGTAGTGGATCGACTAACCAAAATGGTTCACTTTATACCAACTATGGAGAAAACATCAGCAGAAGGTTTAGCAAGGCTATTCAGGGATAACGTGTGGAAACTGCATGGACTGCCTGAAAGTATTATATCAGACAGAGGACCACAGTTTGCAGCAGGACTAATGAGGGAGCTAAACGAGATGTTGGGGATTAAAAGTAAATTGTCAACGGTGTTCCATCCACAAACAGATGGGCAAACTGAGAGAGTAAACTAAGAACTAGAACAATACCTCAGGATGTTTATCGACCATAGACAGAAGCAATAGCCTGAATGGTTAGGAACAACAGAGTTTGTGTATAACAATAAAGCGCACTCGAGTACTAAGACATCACCTTTTAAGGCAAATTATGGGCAAGATCCCAGGATGGGGTTTGAGGGGAGGAAAAAGGGGAAGTACAAAGGAGCAGAAAAGTTCATTGAAAAGATGAAGAAAATACAGGAGAAGGCAAAAGCAGCGCTAGGGAAAGCGCAAGCAGACATGAAGAAATACGCCGACAAGAAGAGATTGGACATAGAAGAGTATAAAGTAGATGACTTAGTTATGTTAAGTACCAAGGACCTGAAATATCAGATAGTTGGAAGGAGGATGGAGAAGTTAACAGAGAGGTTCATGGGTCCTTACAAGATCAAGAAAATTGTATCGTTGAACACAATAGAATTAGAGTTGCTGAGTACAGTAAAGATACACCCAGTAGTCAATGTTAGTAGAATACACAGATATATAGGACAAGTAGAAAGGCAGAAAAAAGAGCAACTGCTCCCAGTGATAATCGAGGGAGAAGAAGAGTGGGAGGTAGAAAAGATCCTGAATAAGCAACGAGTAAGAGGGAAGAACAAATACTTAGTACGCTGGAAAGGATTTATAGTAGAGTCAAATACTTGGGAAGGAAGGGAGAATTTGGAAAATGCACAAGAAGCAATCCAAGAACTCGAGAGAGAGTATTGACGGGATATAGAAGATGTGGCACAGCAAGAGTGTAAAGAAGGAATGTTTCAACGAGGAGAACTTCCAGGGAAGTTTACAGCGAGAAAGCTGTATGGATGGTCAGACAAGCAGTACAACCAGGAATACTGGGGTAGGCTGGAAAGAAACTGGAGATGATGGAAGGGCAGGAAACCCATAGGAAGAAAAACAATGAAGACGATCCCAGAAGAAGAAGAAGTTAAAGAAGAAAAATTGGGAGTCCGAGAATGAACAGAGGAAGATGAAGAAGAAATGGGTGACATAGTTGACCCATACTATGAATTGTAGGAAAATTCCTCAGGATGAGAAAACTTAAAAGAGGGGTAGTGTTATAACTTGGCAAATCGACTAAGTCATTATTTATATTTCTTTTCTTTTCTTTTATTTTTCTTATCGATGGATGCGCGAGATAAAAGTGACTCATATGGAAGTGCGGGACTTTAGTGTAAGGTTAGGGTCAGACATTTGTATAAGTAGAGTAGAAAATCCAATGGGAACTCTATCGAGTTCTCTTTGTTAAACGCTGAATAAAGAGCAGTTGGCTTAATTCCAGCACAGAGTTTGGCTCTCTGATAATTAGGTGATTAACCTAATTCTTGGGATAAACATTACCTTGCCTCTAAATCTCTTGTTCTTGCCAATAATTCTGTACTAGAGTACCTTTCTCCTCACATTCAATACTACTATTCTTATTCCATTATAAAGTCCTTCTCCTGGATCCAAGTTCTTTAATAAGATCACTCAAGAGCCAACCTTGAGACAAAGTAAAGCAAAATGTAATTTACTAGTATTGAGTTGTTAAAGAAACTCTACAGGATAAGCATAATATATCCTATCTTCTTCAGACACAGAGTCTACACTTCTCAGCATATGGACCTCTGTATTTGGGTTGAACTGTTGAAGAATAACCTTATTAATATCATATACCTCATCATTTCTAGGACAAAGAATAATGCAATCTAAGAAGTACTAGTTATCTTGAGCTCTTAGGTTGTCAATTTCTAAATAGATTTTATTGATAAGAGTATTGAGATTAGTGCAAACCATAAACTAAGAAACTAAAATTATCTCATTGTTATCTATAATTGACTTAGCACCAATCCCTAGTAACCACTGAGCATGTTGATTATTAGCTTCAAAGTGATCTAAGTATATATTCTATTTGAGATTGACAAAGTTCATTCTAGAAAGTTTTATTATCTTTTGTCATTACTCCTTTTCAATTCCTAGTTGTATTTCAAATAACATACTCTAAACATTATCTTTATTTTTATTTATTCATATTAAATTTTTCCTTCCTAGTAACATATGCAGAAATACCTGAGACTTATTTATTTCTAGATAAACAATTATACACTTGTCTCATATATAATGTATTTACTTGTAGATCCTAAGACCAGTTATTTCTATTTGGTTTTAAATATATATGTTCTTGTATTTTTTTTCAAACTATTTAATCAATTTAGTTATTTTTGTTTAGCTTTAGACTAGTACCTTTTATAGTTATCAAAGATATATCTATATTTTACTTTAACAGAAATACAAGAACTTAGTATGTTTTTATAAGTTTTCTTTACAAAGAGATTCTCCTTCAAATACTACTGCAATTCTATCAAATAAATGATCATTCTAGATAACATGTCAATTTTAAAAACTATTAAGTGCAAATAATTACTTACTTTAAGTAAGTCTCTCAAATATTAATCTAATAGCATCAGTATCATACTTATGTTATATTATGAGGTCTAAAATATATTCAGGTCTAAAAACAAACAATTTCCATGACTTCACATTCCAAAATTAGGACTATAAATAGAACCTGTTACTAAGTAGCAAAGAAAATATAGAGAACTTTACTGGTAAAACTAGTTATCTAACTATGTAGTAGTATACCTAGGGACATAAGGTTACTACTACTGATAGGCCAATTACTCAAGAACTAATGGAGATGAGCCCATGGCCCTATGGTATTAAAGTTAGAATAACAGTTTAGCTAGAAAAGAAAGTTTTATATAAGAAAGTTTAGAACTAAGTCTTTCAAAAAAAAGCCAAATTGGTAGACTAGCAAGAGATAAGAATAGAAAATGACATTATCTGATTAGCCATAACTAAGAATAGAAAACCAATCAAAACTGATCCTCTATAATCCAAAAACAAAGGAACCTAATAAAAGGGTCATAAAAAACCTTAGGGAGCTGTAAAAACAATATTTAAGACTTCCTAAACTGGGAAATAACAGGTCCCAAGTCACTGAAGTAAGGGAGAAATTGCTATGGGATTGGCAATAGATAACCTGGTAACTTAACAAGGGTAGAGTAAACCTAGTAAAATGTATAGAAAATAATTGAGAAGTTAAGAAGATATAGAATTCCCTATTACTATTGGAACAATTGTTGTATTTATAGGCTTATAACTGGGTTTATTATTTTTCTCTATTTTTTCATAGATTTCTTTTGTATTTCTCAAAAAAACATATAAAAATCCCTACTTAGTAAGAAGTAGACAAGTTGTTATAACTTAGCAAAATAGCTAAGTTATTTTTTATTTTTCTTTTTGTTTTGTTTTGTTTTATTTAGTTAGATCATTACTAAGGTGGAGCATGGGAAAGTATCATATGACAGTCACATAGTCACAAAAAGTGTGACATTGGTCACATCAGTCATATTTGATCATGGTCATGGTCACAACATGTGATAAGGAAGATACATAATGGAAATAACATGAGGACTATGGGAGAATATTGCACAGCCACTATAGTAAAATGTATAAGTAGTATACAGAATCAAATGGGAACTCTATCAAGTTCTCCTTGTCAACTCTGACTTGGAGTGGGCTTAAGTCATTGTGGCTAAAGTCTTATACAAGTAATCTTAGTTGCCTCTTTTTTCTATTTGGCTAAAGTAAAAATCTATATTTAGAGTGATTAGATTAGTAATTAAGGTACTTTGACTCAATCTTGAGTCAAAACAAAAAGACTATGAGACAAGTGATCTAGCTATAAAGGTAATGTCATAGAAGTTCTAAAATAAAGTTTGGTATTACTAGAAAGTCAAGTTATATAGGGAGAATTCAAAGTCCAATATCTAATCACATAGTCAAAAGTACTACTATGAGGATAGTCTGATTACATAGCCAAAGAGTACTACTATGAGAATAACTTTGAAATAGGCAATTAGGGTAACACTAGGTAGGTAGAACTTAGAAACAAAGCCAAGACAGCAGTTTGGTACAGAAAATTAGGTTTCAATAAGATTACTGCTATGATGGTATTGGAATATTGAATGCTATACTAAAAATAGTTACATTCCTTATTGTTCTGTGTCTTATTGTTTTGTATAAAATAAATAGTCAAGATAGAAATAAATAACGTTGCATATTTGCAACAAGTTTTCCCCTTACTTTGGTACTACTTATTCTTAACTTAACAGATAGTACATCAGCAGAGTTTTATTCAACTTTACTTCCTTCTTTGAATTTGAATTCATTTCTCTACAAATTTGCACAAGAAACATTATGTTGAAACACAGCTACCTAAACCATAGTTGGGGAACACTATAAAACATAAGAGAATAGGAGCACTAAGTGACCTGATAGACAATATTGCTTACTGTGATATAAACCATTGTAGGAAGGGAGCATAGTAAATTGATTTCAACCCAAACTTAATAACATAGAGTTAGTAGAGAGTTTAAGATAGGCTAGAGGCTTAGATCAAAATCTCATCATTTTCTAGTATGTATGTGAGAAGGAACATAGGAGTGATGCCTGCTGATTAATTGTACCTAAGTATTCCCATAACTTCTCTTTTTACTCAAAAATGCAAATAAATTCAGGAAAAATTCAAATAAATTAGGATAAATTGAAATAAAATTGGAGAAGACAGTAACCTTGCTGTTGGAGGGAGGGGGCATAGTGACCTGACTGACAACACTGCAAATTACTAGTGTAGAAAGGGAGCAAAGTAATCTAACAGTGTTATAAACTTCATTTAGACCTATCTCTACCAATTCTTTGACAATTCTAACAGTCTTAATAGCTACAGAAAGCCCTTAAAAAGACCTCTTGATTAATATAAGTTATGTCTCAAGACAATCACTATTAGTTGAGATATCAGGCAGATCAATAGGTAACTACCATAGTACTGTTTATTAAATTGTCAATATCTTAAAAACTGCCACAATTAATGCTTTGCTTCTAGGCTCAACAAAAGCTCTCTTCATAATGCTCAAAATGAGCTTAAAATGATCTCAGGGCAATTAATATTAGTGGAGATATGAAGTCCTTAATGTTTGTACATAGACATTAATTAATTGCCCATAAATAGTCATTTGCCTTTTATTAGAACAAATAACAGCCTCTATATGGTTAAGTTATTGCATTTTAGAGTACAAAGACACTACCATATATAGAACAATAGATAGTAATATGTAATGGCCTATTCTAGTACATAAACTATTATAATTTTGTATATAAATATAAGAACTTCTTGTTAAGACTCTAGACCTCACAGTTGAATATATGTTTCAACTTGAAGTGGGTCCAAAAATAGAAGGAGAAAATAGTCTGAGATTTCTCCAAAGAGTCCTGTTTGTTCTACAAGTCTATTGTCTCTTAGAGTTCTCAAACATTTAATGCATTTACTATATAGTAATGTTCTCGTCTAGCATTACTAACATCTTGTTTACTAGTCACTCATCATTAGACCATGGCTGATAATAGTTATAGTCCTACTCAATGTTCATAATACTTTTTATCTAAAGATTAGATCTCAAACTTAATAACTTCTTTTGTCACTATATAAACTTTGCTTCTAAGCTCCTTTGAGCTATAGTATTTATAATCACAAATAAGTAAGTGACTATTTGTGATAGTAACTGTTACAGTTGTGCTATGGACCAGTAGTTACATACTATATAGTTTACCACTATATCAAAAGGGCAATGTTAGCAAGTAGCCTTGCTAATAAGAGTTTAGCTATTTATGTAGTTTATTGAACAGGTATTTTGTTATACCTTTATAACACTATTTAGTAGTCACTTTTCTGTAACACAGATAATACTACCTGTTATTGTGCAGACTGTTGTACAAAGGGAGCAAAGCAACCTGACAAATAATACTATCTATTGCTATATAAACTACTGTAGAAAGATGTTGGAATTTGGATCTGATGTGAGCCTATACAATACATGAGATTGCTTATTGTTTCAGATTCTATTGTTTGAAATAGGTATATAAGTAGTATAGTTATTTTGTACTCACTATCCATTTGTAACCTTGTGACCGTAATTCAACAAAAAAAAGTATAGTAGACTTATTAAATTAAATGATTATTGTACTGTGTATTATCATAGATTAATATATGAGTTGTGCTTACATAAGCATACTTGTGTTATATCCTGGGCAGTGGTGATAGCTATGAGGTCCTAGCAACTCAGTAATACTGTAAACAACTAAAAGTGACTTTATTCAAAGAAATAAAAGCTAATCATCACCTGTGGACAACTATAAGTGACAGAGTGTCAACTTCAAGTCCACAGGGAATTGTACATCAAGTTAGGTGATCTACTTAATAATTAATCACCAAAATATTACTGAGGGACTATCTAGAGCACATCTAATAGCTTGCTTCTTTGTCTCAACTACCATGTTAACAAGACTTTTTTGCTTTTTTCAAGATCTCTCTTTCCTATCAGGCTTGCTATTAATATCTGTTGGATAACCTGGTGAGTAGGCCATCATTTGTCCTCACTGTAATTACTGCTCTCTATTCTTCTAACAGGTTATGGGCCCTGGTTTGCCCTGACTTCCTTTGGTACTCTCAAGCTGCCTTAGTTAATAAAAAGGACTTGACTGGCTTACCAACCTATTGGAGATTGAGATGATCCCCCTATTGAATTATCTTATGCCTATAGGATCCTTTGCTCTCTTCACAGATGCTATGGCCTATGGCTGTTTAGAATAAAGTATTATACATTCATTACTGTATCTGCTCCTTGAACTAAGCTAATTTCTTAATGATAGCTATGACAAGTTTGATATTTACTATCCCTTGTCTCTCTGGCCCTGCTGTTTACTTATTTTGGGCAATCAGTGTGCAGTTCTATCTTGCTATGATTACCATGCCTAGTTTCCTTTATAATGCCAAGGATATGCTCACTTCCTCCACTATTCCTTTTACTTAGGATCAAGATAAGCATGCTAGACATAGTAGCCTTAATTCTCAGGCTCTTAGGATAATGAACTTATCTCTAGCTCATAATATTCTTATGCATAGAAAAGAGAATACAGAGTTTCTTTGGAATTATTTGCACAATAAGTATGGCTCTCTTAGGCCTGCTTTTGTCTTTACAGACTATCAGCATACCAGACATTTCTAAATCTCTGGGAATAGCAGTCCTGTTCCCCAAATTATAGAACTTGATACTTTCTATACTAGACTAGAGGAAAACAAATATAATGTCCCCTTTCTCATTCATGTAATAATGCTCTTATTTGTTATCCCTTAATCTTGGAATAACTTAGCCACCTTTATTCTCACTTCCTAGACCTCATTCTCTCAGTTAACTTGGAATTTTATAAGCTCAGCTATTTAGTCTGAGTTCTCCTGAAAATTAACTAGTACTCATACTGCTCAGTACTCAGGTGTTTCTAGAGATGATTGTCCTCCCTCTTAGAAGAAAAACCCCCAGGATAAACAATAGCAGTACTCTCAGGGGTAGCAACGGTAGTAAATATGAGAGAATTTCTCTCAGCAGCAAAAGAAAAAGCATAGCTAAGGAAAGCAAGATAATAAAGTACACTAGGCAGATGGCCCTTCAAATCTCTCAATAGTGATGACTACCAAGCCTCTAGTACCATTGCTTTTGCAGGTATGGCTATTGTTATTTCTTCCACTCATCCTCTTTCTCCTAAGTCTCAGTCAAAAGCTAAAGTACCTAAGCTTGCTAATTGGCTCTCTGAGCAACACCCCTCTCAAATTGGTCTAATTCATAGTCTATTGGTATATACACAAGATAGAGCACAAAAACTATATGATGAGTATTTGGCTAGGAAATTTCCTGATCCTACTCCTATTAAGGTATTTGTCTCCAAAATCACTAAGCCTTTCTTAAAGGCTTCTCTCTCTTAGGTTCAAAGTAGTCTATCCAAGATGGATATTGACCTACCTTTAGTGACAAACATATCTATTTTAGGGGAGTCAGCTAATGCTAATAATGTAGTATCTTTGGGAAGTTCTGAGAATTGGGACTTGAATAATCAAATTTCTGGATATGACCTATATATGCATTTCTCTACTATTCTTTACTATTCTCTGACTATCTTGGCTCAGTTCCTTGCAACCTGCACCAATGTAATAGCTGTAACTAGGAACTTTGTAGCATTGAGTAGTGTAGTTTGTATAGCTTAATGTGATAATAAATTTGTATTGCCTGCATCACCTATAGCTGAGAATCTATGTAGATATGATAAAGCACTATGTACTACATGTAAGGGTAAAAAAGCACCACATGGCCACTCTTATAATGATAAATAGTTCTTGGACTTTGATGCCTCTGCCCATTTTACTTCTTTTGAGTTTGACTTTGTCTCTATGACTCAAGGAAATTATGGTTGTGTTGAGACAGCCAATTCTAAAGCATTTCTTTTCATGGTTGCTGTAAGAACTGTTCTTATAAAATATGAAATCATTGACCCTAAAGATAAAACAACTAGAACTGCTATCTCTAAACTATGGCCAGTATACTGTGTTCCTGGCATGACTATGCACCTTTTTTCCACTAGATAGTTGCTCCAATCTAGATTAAGTATAGAAGACACAATGTATAGTTCAATCTTTTGTGACTCATCTGGTGATACTGTCCTCTCTGCCCTACCTAATCTTTGGGGGGGCATCCAGGTTATAAGAACATATATCATTAAGAACAATGTTCCTAATCCTGTGAGCCTTGTTATAAGGTATCCAGATTATGAGACAATTCATCATTGTCTTAGGCATATCTCTGATGAAGCCATGAAACATATTTCAGACAATGTTGAAGATGCTGAGAAGATCTGTTTCTCTAACAAGAAGCATATATGCTATAGTTGTGCTTTAGGAAAGCTGTACTAGTGTAGTTTTCCTGAGAACCCTAAGTATTCTAGTAAGACTCTTGGATTGATCTATTTAGATCTCCTTGAGCTTTCTACTTTACCATATTATAAGTATAAGTAGGTAATGTCAAGGATGAAATTTGGGAGGATAAGGATGATAGACAGAAACTACAATCTGGAACAGAGTAAGGTACTATGTTAGAGAGAAGTATTACTTAGTGATAGTACAAAGAGGACTCTGGCAGATAGTCAAGAACGGTAGAGCGGAGAACAACTTATTGAACGACCTTGGCTTCAACTTATGTGTTGCACCCCGGTCTCTGGTCATGAGTTGGTCATGTATTTCAGAGTGATGGAAGTCGTCAGGATAAAGGTCCTAAGAGTTAACTGAAGGAGTCTGAGTAGACAAGACGAGAGTAGGACCAGATGACGTTAATTTACGGACTAAGGAATTTACACTGTACTACTCAGTACTTATAGTAAGTCCGGAATAGAAGGAGAGTAGTCTACTATGCTATCCTACTATTATTAATTTTAGGAGAATCATTAGGAAAAAAATTACATAATTATCATATTTCTGGAATATGACAGGTAATCATATTTCTTGATGATTAATCCTCCTATTACAAAATTGTTTTCTTATACAAAAAATCAGATACTACAGAAGCAATTAAAGCTGTTTTCTGGCTATGGTCAAATACTACTTCCCAATGCCTACATACTGATAATAGAGGATATTGCAATGAACTGATGCAATAGACATGTCTGATCTCTTCTACATTCTATTAACTCTTCTACTCCACTTATACTACTATTCTTCCATTCCTTCTCCATTCTAAGACACCAATACCGGCTCATCATTGATATGGTGACACCTGTTACCTGGGCCACAAGCTAATACCGAAGAGTGCAGAATAGGCTTAAATAGTATTTAGTCTCACTATTTTCTCTCAGTCATCTACTTGATCCCAAGACGTCTGAGGTGAGACAACACTTCTTGTATTACAACCTTTGCTTACTGTAAACTGTAGATATTAACATAATAAAAGGTAGTTATCTACTCAATCCTAAGATGTCTGAGATATTAACATAATAAAAGAGAAGAATATATAATATCAGAATTGCAATCCTTTCTATGTAAACAGAGGATGTTCATGAGATAAGTACATTAACAAAATAGTTGAGCAGAACAGTTGAATCAAACACTACTAGAAAAGGCATAATCTATGTGATTTAAAGTATGCTTACCTAACTCCTGGTAGGAGTTTGCTTTTGCAGCTACCATCTATGTTTATAACTTCTAAAAGAGTACAAAAGGGAATTGTACACCAGGAAAAACAATAATATGTGGTACCAGCTCCTAATTGCATACTAAAGGTTTGAGGGGAGATAATTAAAGTAAAGATTTTAAATAAGAGATGAAACTAAATATTATATGTAGCTTTAAATAAAATAAATTATGTTTGTAGTTGAAAGGAGAATAAGTTCACTCTAGATTGTTGTTGCATAGCCTTTCTAAGATATTAACCTTTACATACTGTGACTAGACTTTACTGGAAAATACAGTTAGTTAATCACTCATAGACTCTCCACATTTAGTTATCCCCTTTGTCTACACCCCCAACACTAAACCTTACAGGTATAATACAATCCAAGTATATACCTAGCTAAGCTTTCCCAGCCTGTTGTCCTCTTTGAAGCCTATCCAAGTTGTATCTGCTATTCCTCCCTAGATTGAGTTCTGGGTATATTCTGTGTTCTTCTCAAGATATCCTACTGATTCTAAACTTTTATATTTAATAGTTTTGTATTTAACAATTCTAGAGGCAGTAATGATGGAGGTAAGTGCTAAGAGATTCTCTCTTTTTCCTCATCCTGCTCTCTAGATACTATATTACAAATAGTTGAAACTCAAAGAATAAATATAAAAAGAAAACTATTACTACTTTTAGGATTCCCTCAACTCCTTCTTACTCAAAGTTCCCCTAAATTCCTATAGATTACATGTCCTTCTCCTAACTCCTTCCCACCAATGACATATTCCTATTACTATTTCCTTCTAAAATCTTCTTTATCCTTCAATGTTCTTCTCTCTATTGTTGGCTTGTGATTTAGAACTCCTTAGTTACTTGTTAAGTGCTAGTAAGCCCCAACTACTGTCCAAATTCTATAAGTTATGTCCTAGGTGTCATTTATCTAAATATATCTAATATAATACCATCAATGCTTATTTGCAATCAGTGGCCTATCCATCTAAGTTTGTCACTAGTACACTACTAGTTCTAGAGCTCAAGTATTCCATCTTTATCAAGGTATATCCAATACAAGGTAGACCTAGAATATTGTCATCTGATAACTCTGTATATAACCTGATGTCAGCTTATCTTGCTTACTTTCCAAGGTATTTTCATAAGTTTTAGGTCCAATTTTACCTACTCACTGTTTCCTATAATATTTTGGTATGTTCTAAGGACTAATAATAGGTTCTAGAGCAAATTCTGATTAGTAATTTGTTGGTATAAGGTATATCAAATACTACTTTTGTCATAAATTCACTGGCAGTGTAACACTATACTCCCATTAAACATCTCAAATGGAAAACATCTTAGGAGATCTTTATGGGTGAAAAACCTAAAATATTGTATTTTTGTATCTTTGGCTATGGAGCATATGTATGTCTCCCCAATAAAGTTTGTACAAATAAACTTATACTATGCTCTGAACTGATGATATTTATTGGGTATGAGAATAATAGTTATAGATTTATTTGTTATACACAAGAGAATGTTATATTCTACTCCACTTAAGCTATCTTTGATGAAGGACACTTCCCTAGATGTCTATTCTCTCATCCCAAAGAGAAAAAGCTCCCCAGTAGGCTAACCCTAGAGATAGAATCATTAGCACCTAGATCTTTTGGTATAGATGAACTTGCTCTAATACCTTTTTCACCAACACTTGTATATTCTAGATCACTTACTCCTCCAATCTCTCCTACTCTGTCAACTCACTCAGAATCTCCATCTTTCTCTTCTTTACTAATACTACCTAAATAGTTCTTATTGAAGATTAAAGAGGTTGAAGATATTGAGATACATTCTCTAAGCCTATCTCCTCCTGAAGCTGGTCTCTCATAGTACATTTTTTCTCAGGTCCTAACTGTAATACCTTGAAAATGAGATAATAATTCACAGCCAGGAGAAAATGTTTCTCCTTTGAGATATAGCTTAAGAAAATCAACTTGTGAGACTAGAGTTCCTTATAAAGAAGGCAATATATATAGAGAGAATTGCTATCCCACAGATATCTTGAGATGCCCTGAGTAGTGACAACATCTTAGTAAGGCTGATCTAGATATAGCACTGAAGAGGCTAATTATACTAGGGATTTTCCTGTTTTCTTTATTTAGAGTTCACTGACTATAGTCTAGGTAACAGTGAATATAAGTTTTTAAAATAATTAAGTTATGTAGTCTCTAAGAAAGCACCCTAGCTGATACCATGTTTTAGCACAATGTCCCTTGTGCAAATTTGTGGGAAAATGAATTCAAAGTTGAAGGTGAAAGAAGTTAAGTAAAGTTCTGCCAATGTACTATGGTAGTGGTGATGTTTGAAATCCAATTCTTGTTTCTAGACTACTATCCTAGCTCTGTTACTGAGTCTTGTCTGCCTGATATTGCCCTAATGCCCTGTCACAAACTTCATTTGGTCATATCTCCACCAATTCTTCAACTATTCCCACGGTCTTAGGGCCAGCTTAAAGCCCTTAAGAAGACCTTTTGATCAATACTAGTCATGTCTTGAGGCAATCAATAATGGCCAAGATATTAAGCAGATCAACTGGTAACCACTATGTTACTATTTATTAAATCGCTAATATCTTGGAAACCACCATGATCAATGCTTCAGTTCTAAGCTCAGCAGAAGCCTTCTTCATAATGCTCAGAATGAGCCTAGAACAACGTCAAGGTGATTAATATTAGTAGAGATATGAAGACCTCAATGTTTGTATATGGACTTCATTAATTACCCATAGATAGTTATCTGTCCTTTTCTTAGAACAAAGGACAGCCTCCATATGGTTAGGTTATCATTATTCCAGTACAAAGACACTACCATATGTAGAACAATAGGTAGTAATCAGGTGATGATCTGTACTAGTGCA
>Ga0157361_1000211_pt1:5000-7500 | contig 29505 bp, 32 predicted proteins | sample AttlaeALBM2_FD_111481 | JGI IMG/M metagenome (GOLD analysis project Ga0157361, IMG submission 111481) | Fungus gardens microbial communities from leaf cutter ant in Ribeirão Preto, State of São Paulo, Brazil - Atta laevigata ALBM2 | ecosystem: Host-associated > Fungi > Mycelium >...
GTTTAGATCTAACCAATTTAATGAATTACTCCTAAAGGTTCACATCAAACTAGTGCTAGTTGATGCGAGTTACTTCGGAAACAAACGGACTAAAGTCAAATTCATTTGGGGTATTCTCTCAATTCCAAAAAAAGCAACGGGATCAAGTATGAGTTGTCGATCAGAACATATATGGATAGAACCTATAAAGGGGGCCCGAAAAACAAGTAATTTCTGCTGGGCTATTATCCTTTTTTTAGGTTCATTAGGATTCTTGTTGGTTGGAACCTCGAGTTATCTTGGTAGAAATTTGATATCTTTATTTCCGTCTCAGCAAATCGTTTTTTTTCCACAAGGAATTGTGATGTCTTTCTATGGGATCGCGGGTCTTTTTATTAGCTCCTATTTGTGGTGCACAATTTCGTGGAATGTAGGTAGTGGTTATGATCGATTTGATTTAAAAGACGGAATAGTGTGTATCTTTCGTTGGGGATTTCCTGGAAAAAATCGTCGGGTCTTCCTCCGATTTCTTATAAAAGATATTCAATCCGTCAGAATAGAAGTTAAAGAGGGTATTTATGCTCGGCGTGTCCTTTATATGGATATCAGAGGCCAGGGAGCCATTCCATTGACTCGTACTGATGAGAATTTTACTCCACGGGAAATGGAACAAAAAGCTGCTGAATTGGCCTATTTCTTGCGTGTACCAATTGAAGTATTTTAAGAAATGAGCCGATAAATAAATGTTTTCTCAGCAGGAGGGCAAAAACGCAAGAATCCTCTTTTTATAGAACATAACTTAATTGAGGTTTCTTCAGAACATTCATTCGAGTCAAAGTAGACATATATGGAACAAGTACAAAAAAACTATTTTGGGGATCTTTTTTTTATATGTATCGAAATATCTCATAATCAGCCATTTCGAAATAAGGGAATCCCCCCTTTTTACTTGTTGGAATTGATACTTTAGATTCAGATAGATCATATCTTGTCATTTTTTCGACGCTTCTTTTTGTGCTCCTTAATGACCAAAAAATTAGATCTCTTATAATGATAACTAGCCAATTTCTATCGTTTTTTGCCACTCATTTTTCACAATATTCTTCAGAAAATTCCCTCAATTATTCTATCCCTGACTACTCATAGTCAGTTAAATTTTTTCGAAATATTAGAGATTTTTATATAATGATAGAAAAGGAGTTCTTTCGTCTCAAAATCTGAATAATCTTGATATTCATGATTTAAATTTCGGGGCATCCATCGAAAGGAGATATGTGCTTCAAATTTGACTATAGGGAAACAAGATTTTTTGATTATTTATTCATTCGAATTTTTCGTCTATTTCTGTATTTTAGATTCAAGGCCTAACTACGAAGTCACAAATAAAAAATAGTGAATAGATTCATAGGTTTGATAACTTGTAATAGAATTGATGCGTGAGAGAAAGATTATATTACATAGAGTTGACGAATGAGATGGCTTCATTAACAATTCACAGATGAAAAAATGGCAAAAAAGAAAGCATTCACTCCTCTTTTATATCTTACATCTATAGTATTTTTGCCCTGGTGGATTTCTCTCTTATTTCAAAAAAGTCTGGAATCGTGGGTTACTAATTGGTGGAATACTAGGCAATCCGAAACTTTTTTGAATGATATTGAAGAAAAGAGTATTCTAGAAAAATTCATAGAATTAGAGGAACTCCTCTTCTTAGAGGAAATGATCAAGGAATACTCGGAGACACATCTACAAAACCTTCGTATAGGAATTCACAAAGAAACAATCCAATTAATCAAGATACACAACGAGGGTCGTATTCATACGATTTTGCATTTCTCGACAAATATAATCTGTTTCATTATTCTAAGTGGTTATTCTATTTTGGGTAATAAAGAACTTGTTATTCTTAACTCTTGGGCTCAGGAATTCCTATATAACTTAAGTGACACAATAAAAGCTTTTTCTCTTCTTTTATTAACTGATTTATGTATCGGATTTCATTCGCCCCATGGTTGGGAATTGATGATTGGCTTTGTCTACAAGGATTTTGGATTTTTTCATAATGATCAAATTATATCTGGCCTTGTTTCCACTTTTCCAGTCATTCTAGATACAATTTTAAAATATTGGATTTTCCGTTATTTAAATCGAGTATCTCCGTCACTTGTAGTGATTTATCATTCAATGAATGACTGAAAAATGATCTACCTAATCCAATTATAATGTTTCTTACTTTGCAATTGTACATAAGCAAAACATTGAAATTGAAAATCGCTTTATATTTCTACCCATCCCGGAGATTCATCCTATATTCCTATATATTAATCGAGTCAAATTATTCCAGTAAATAACAGAATCGTGGATAGGAAACTCCATTAGTGACCTACCCCAATTTATTGTATAAATTTTCGGGATCAATGATTGGACCATGCAAACTAGAAATACTTTTTCTTGGATAAAGGAACAGATTACTCGATCTATTTCCGTATCGCTCATGATATATATAATAACTCGTACATCC
>Ga0157361_1000211_pt1:25000-29505 | contig 29505 bp, 32 predicted proteins | sample AttlaeALBM2_FD_111481 | JGI IMG/M metagenome (GOLD analysis project Ga0157361, IMG submission 111481) | Fungus gardens microbial communities from leaf cutter ant in Ribeirão Preto, State of São Paulo, Brazil - Atta laevigata ALBM2 | ecosystem: Host-associated > Fungi > Mycelium >...
GAAAAAACACCTAATCTTTCGAATCTTTGTTGCGGAGTCGATAAATTATACGACCTCTGGTTGAATCATAACGACTTACTTCAATTTTGACTCTATCTCCTGGCAATATTCGTATAAAACTACGTCGGATCTTTCCTGAAACATAACCTAGAATCATATCTTCATTATCTAAACGAACCCGGAACATGCCGTTGGGAAGCGATTCAGTAATTAAACCTTCATGAATCCATTTTTGTTCTTTCATTCCCGGTAAAACCTCCTTGAAGTATCAACTAGTGGAGGAAGAACCCTATTAGACAACCCACCTCTTCTTTTTTCTTTTTCACAAAAAAGAAGTTTCCTATTCAATTCGGATATTAGAAAGATTACCATATATAACACAAAATTTCTCCGCCTATTCTTTCTAGTCGAGCCTCTCGGTCTGTCATTATACCCCGAGAGGTAGAAAGAATTACAACCCCCATCCCGCCTAAAATTCTAGGAATTCTTTGATAGTTAGAATAGATTCGTAGACCCGGCCGACTGATCCGTTTTAAATTTAAAATATTTCGATAAGTCCTTTTCCTATTCCGTCTATGTCGTAGGGTTAAAACCAAAAAAGATTTGTTGTTTTCTCGATGTTTTCTCACGTTTTCGATAAAACCCTCTCGTAAAAGTATTTTAACAATACTTTGGCTGATATTAGTAGATGCTACTCGAACCACGCTTTTTCTATACATATCTGCATTTCGTATAGAGGTTATTATGTCAGCAATAGTATCACTACCCATGATTAATTAAAATTTTTGGTGCCTCCAAATTTGGATATAATCAACATGTTTTTCTTTTTTTTTTTTTACGTATTTTTTTATGAATATTAATATGAATTTTGAAAGGTATATACGTGAGACAAAATCTACTAAATTAATCTTAATCTATTTAAATACCCTACTATAACCTATAACCATATCGTGGTCTCATTTTATAATACCTCGGGAGCTAATGAAACTATTTTAGTAAAATTGAACTGTCTCAATTCTCGGGCAATCGCACCAAAAACTCGAGTTCCTTTTGGATTTCCTTCTTGATCAATCACAACTGCAGCATTGTCATCATATCGTATTATCATACCGTTGTCACGTTTAAGTTCTTTACAAGTACGAACAATTACAGCCCTGACCACTTCTGATCTTTCTAGAGGCATGTTTGGAACTGCGTCTTTGATCACAGCAACAATAACGTCACCAATATGAGCATATCGACGATTGCTAGCTCCTATGATTCGAATACACATCAATTCTCGAGCCCCGCTGTTATCTGCTACATTCAAATGGGTCTGAGGTTGAATCATATCATTTTTTATCTGTTTTTTACAATACAAAGGTCGAAGAAAAAAAGAAATATTATTTGTTGAAAAAAAGAAACCTGCACCCGCTATTTTTAAGGCCTATTTCTTTTTTATCCCGAGATGATGAATTGAGCTCGTATAGGCATTTTGGACGCTGCTATTGAAATAGCCCTTCTGGCTATATTTTCTGTTACTCCACCCATTTCATAAAGGATTCGACCTGGTTTAACAACAGCTACCCAATATTCGGGAGAGCCTTTACCTGAACCCATACGTGTTTCTGCGGGCCTTACTGTAACTGGTTTATCTGGAAATATACGGACCCATATTTTTCCACCGCGACGTGCATTTCGTGTCATTGCTCGTCGACCTGCTTCTATTTGTCTAGATGTGATCCAAGCGGGCTCAAGTGCCTGAAGAGCGTATTTACCAAAACAAATAGTATTACCTCGATAAGATATTCCCTTCATTCTTCCTCTATGTTGTTTACGGAATCTGGTTCTTTTGGGGTTATAGTTGATGGTTTGTTTTGAATTCCATCTCTACTACAGAACCGGACGTGAGAGTTTCTTCTCATCCAGCTCCTCGCGAATCAAATCAATTCAAATTAAAGATTTTGAATTCAATTCAGATAGAACATAATTTTAATTAAGATATACATGTCTTTAATAAGTAATATACTGAATCATGGATTTCATTTAATCTAGATCAAATCTATTATTAATTTGTATATCTTGTTTGTATAGATAACTAAATCTAAATATATTAAATAACTATTTTTTTCTTATATTTATCTATTTTAGAATGTTAAAACAAATCTTTCTAATGTTAAAACAAATCTTTCTTTTGTTTTACTCTTTATCGTATTGGATTGACCCAATTTTAGCAATCCAAGAAAATAAAGTTTTCGCGGGCGAATATTTACTCTTTCAATTTCTATTTCAGTTCTATCATTAGTTCATAACTTTTCCGAATAGATGAATAGGTCTCTGGCCGGTTCCGCCATCCCGATCAATGAATCATTCGAATTCATTTTCACTAAACTCTTTTGAATTCACAGGTTCCATCGTTCCCATCGCTTCTTACTTAATGCTTAGGTCTGAATTTTACAACGGAGCTATTAGTTCTTGAGTCAATATTCTTAGTCTTTATTGGCTCGAAGCTCTTTATTTTTTGTTCGATGAGCAGATCCATTGAATGATGAATCCGTATTGATGCTTTATTACGCAGATTTTTTCTGAGATGACTCATAGACCTTACATATTGGAATTATATATCATCAAGATTTTTTATTCTTTTTCTTTCTTTCTCTCATCTTTCCATTTATCCATACCCTTTATTTTTTATTTCGGCAGATTTTTTAATAAAAAAAGATTTCAGTTGCTACAACAATATGAACAATATATCATATCTTGACTGGTTCTTTGGATCCAGATAATACGAAGTGATGAGTTGGTTATTACTTATATAGTTATTTATTTATACTATATTATGGGGCTGGTTTTTTATACTAACCCTCAAAAAACCAACGAGTCACACACTAAGCATAGCAATTTGATCAAAATATTCATTTAATTTTTATTAAACCCTATAGAATTAAGAATTCTAATTGTAGAATTAAGAATTATAATTGTTCATTTTTTTTTATTGAACAGAAAAGAAAAAGAAGAAACTAATTTATCATTTTTTGTTCCATCGCTGGATAGAATGCGAAGGGAAATAAAGGTTTATTATTCCCCTTCTATAAATATCCAAATTTTGATGCCTAATACCCCATAGATTGTTCGAACTGTATAGGAACAATAATCAATTTTAGCTCGAATGGTTTGTAGTGGAACCCTACCCTCTCTGATCCATTCAACACGCGCAATTTCTTTTCCGTCGATACGTCCTGCAATTTGCACTTGAATTCCTTTTGTATCTGCTTGTTCAGTTAATTCTATAGCCTTTTTCATTGCTTTGCGAAAAGAAACTCTATTTTTTAATTGTCCGGCTATAAATTCTGCAAGAATATTAGGGTTTCCATAAGGCTTTTCAATTCGTGTGATAGCAATATTAAGTTTTCGATTTACAGAATTAAATTCTTTTTGTAAATTCATCTGTAATTCTTCGATTCCTCGGGGTCGACTTTCAATTAATATTTTTGGAAATCCCATATAGATTATGATTTGGATCAGGTCGATTCTTTTTTGAATCTCTATACGTGCAATTCCCTCGACGCCAGAAGATGTTTTCATATTTTTTTGTACATAATTCTTTATATAATTTCTTATTTTTTGATCTTCTTGCAGACCCTCAGAATAATTTTTTGGTTGTGCGAACCAAAGGGAATGATGACCTTGGGTTGTACCAAGTCTGAAACCAATTGGATTTATTTTTTGTCCCATGTTCCCCCATTACTATACATATCATAATACGACCTAGTTGTATCCTTTTTTTTCTTTTGTGACCATGTAATAGAGTCGGTATCTATATATTCATCTAAGGATATATCTTTCATTACAATAGTGATATGGCAGGTAGGTTTTTGTATCGCAAAACTACGCCCTCGAGCTCGATGTTTTAATCTCTTCATGATAGTACCTTTATTTACTTCGGCTTTACTAATCACTAAATTTGCTTCATTTGAACCCATATTGGAACTAGCATTTGCTGCTGCAGAATAAACTAATTTAAAAATGGGATAACATGCTCGATAAGGCATGAGTTCTAATATCATAAGTGTTTCTTCGTAGGAACGCCCACGAATTTGATCAATTACTCTTCGCGCTTTGTGAGCAGACATAGATATATGTTGACCTAAAGCGTATACTTCTGTTGTTCTCTTATTTAACATAAAGTTCGACTCCTACTAATCAATGATAAATATCTATATAGATTATTATACATAAACATAAACAAACGTTTTTTAACGACGAGATCTATTATCGCTTTTTGCATGTCCTCGGAAATTTAAAGTAGGCACAAATTCTCCCAATTTGTGTCCTACCATACGATCTGTTATATAAATAGGTAAATGTTCCTTTCCATTATGGATAGCAATAGTATGGCCGACCATTATGGGTATAATGGTAGATGCTCGGGACCAGGTTATGATTATTTCTTTTTCTTCTTTTGTGTTAAGCTTATTTATTTTTTTTAATAAATGATTCGCTACAAAAGGATTTTTTTTTAATGA
>Ga0157361_1000212_pt1 | contig 29317 bp, 32 predicted proteins | sample AttlaeALBM2_FD_111481 | JGI IMG/M metagenome (GOLD analysis project Ga0157361, IMG submission 111481) | Fungus gardens microbial communities from leaf cutter ant in Ribeirão Preto, State of São Paulo, Brazil - Atta laevigata ALBM2 | ecosystem: Host-associated > Fungi > Mycelium > Unclassified ...
GTGCGGAAGTAGCTGGTCAAACGCTTCTTCAGGTCTTTGGCTTTGCCCACATAGATGACGGTGCCTGAGGCGTCATACATGCGGTAAACACCGGGCTTGCTGGTTACCGTACTCAGAAAGGCTTTGGAATCAAAAACGTCATTCACTACTGATTAACGGCTCCGCATTATAGAGGCCATGTCGAATGGCCAGATGCGTTAACTCTACATCGCCACTGATATTCAGCTTGCTGAACATCCGGTAGCGGTAACTGTTAACGGTTTTAGGACTGAGATTTAACTGCTCGGAAATTTCCGTCACCTTTTGTCCACGGGTGATCATCAGCATAATCTGCAATTCCCTTTCCGACAAACAGCTGAAGGGGGATTCCGCTTTTTGTGGCTCAATCTGGCTCAGCGCCATCTGCTGAGCGATATCTGAAGCGATGTAGCGCTGTCCGGCATTGACCGAGCGAATCGCATTGATCACCTCCTGCGGCGCAGCCCCTTTACTGAGGTAGCCTGCAGCCCCCGCCTGCATCACTTTCGCAGGCAGCGGATTTTCCGTGTGAATGGTCAGCATGATGATTTTGATATCGGGATTGTAACGCACGATTTTGCGCGTCGCCTCCAGTCCACCGATGCCCGGCATGTTCATATCCATGAGGATCACATCAACCTGATTGGCACGGCACCACTTAGCGGCATCCTCGCCACAGTTGACCTCTCCGACCACGGCCAGACCTTTGACATCCTCAAGGATGCGACGGATTCCGGCACGGACAAGTTCATGGTCATCAACAAGAAGCACACTGATCAACGGGGAAACTCCAGAGGCTAAAAAAAGAGGAATCAATTAACGAATACAGGCGATAATCATACCCGCTTTTACCTCAAAAGCACATCAACAAAGCAAAACAGTCGACGCTTCGCATAACGATTTCCAGCCCCGTGCAGCCAGCAATAACAGAGATTTCTTACAACCGACAGGCGTGCTGAATAATCCTTAAACTCTTACTATTTCATGGTATTAACACCAGACTTTGCTGTGCCTTATCGCTGCAGGCCCTTGTGATATCTGGCCCGGCAACACCTGTAATTACTTTCAGCGATTGATTAGTTGTACTGGACAAACCAGCTGTTTATAGCGAAGCGAACCGGCTGCTCCAGCAACTTACTGACCCTGTGATATACTCACGCACTGCTGTTCGGACAGATTGCCGACACATTGTCATTCACCAAGGAGAAACGCATGAGCGATGAAGATTTTGCAACTTCGCAGGAAGCCCGGAAATTAGCGGATGAAATCGCGGGTCTGAAGATGATGATCACCCTGATCCTGAAAGGTATGGGCCAGGCTGATGCCGGCAAAGTGATTATCAACATGGAACGCTATGTACAGACGCTGGGCGACAAGCCTCAGGCGGAAGTATTCAGCAATACCATTAAGCAGATCAAAACAGCCTACCGTCAGTAAGCTTGCTTGCCCCCACAGCCGCGGGGGCAAATTAATTAACTGTGCGCCTGCCAGTTAACCGAAACGCCCAGCGTAGGCAGCACCTCTTCCGGACTAAAGCGCCGCGTTCCCCGATACTTTTCAGCCAGCGCTGGCTGAACCACCGGAATACGGATCGCAAACAGATTATCTTCTGACAGAATAAGTCCCGGCGTCAGCGGCTCATACACCACCTGATGCTCTTCAAACATCTTCTCCAGCATCGGCGTTGCCGAACTGATGATGTATTCCATACCGTTCAATTCTGCCAGCTGCACGGCGTGCCAGAGAATATTCAGTGGCAGTTCAGCGTCCACATCCAGCCGTGCCGAGAAGCGCGACATTTCCCACACTTTCTCATGGCTGAAAGGCAGTACGATGCCTTCACTCAGTTCAGGTTCGAACCAGGGCATCAGACGCGCACAGCCGCTGATGCCCTCCCGCGCATTCCATGCGATCAGCCAGGTGACATCTGAACGATCGTAGCGATCATATTCCTGTCCTGGCGTGCTAAGACGTGGCGGAATTGACCACCCTTCGCCGCGCGCAAAGACGCTGTATCGGTAGCTGCCGAGTTCGGCAAGCAAAGAGGATGGCATATCCTTTAATTGCGTTTGCACTATTTTCATCATGCGCCTCTGACATCCCCATGTTTGCAATGATTTCTTTGCGCCAGCCTGGCAAAGTCCCGGCGCAGAATAGACAACAGACCTGTGCAAAGGAACAGCTAAATGTAGCCGTTGCTTGATGTTCAGATCAGTCCGATTGCCGCTGCATAGCAGGCAATCTGCGTTTTATTGGAAACATTGAAACGCTTTTGCATATTTTTTTGGTGAAAGTTAACGGTATGTTCAGAGATGGATAAAATAAGTGAAATTTCGACCGCCGTTTTTCCTTCGGCTGTCCATTTCAAAATTTCCAGCTCGCGCTGACTAAACTCTTTTTTTAGTACCATCATTGCATCATCGCTAAAGCGTTCCAGCGTATCCAGACTTAGTTCCGCTAAAAGGTGTAGTTTCACCTCCAGCTCAGCATGGCAGAGCTGGACAGAAATGGGCTGTTGCGACGATATAGATAATATACCAATGACGCGATTTGGTGCCATTGCAGAGCAAGAAAATCCGCTCTGCAGCCCATATTCTCTCGCCTCACGCCACAAATTGCCGGCGTCAGCGAACAGTTCCTCCGTCCACGCCATGCCTCTGCCCGGTCGCTGACACAACCTGAGCACCGGATCGACAGCGTAATAATTCTGCTTCTCATAGCGTTTAACCCATAGTTTGGGATAGGTGCTATGTAAATGAATGCGCGGTCGGGTAAAAGGCACCGGGTGCTGAATCAAAAAGGCAAAATAATCGAAGCCTAATGATTCAATAAATTGTTGCAATAACGGCTTCAATTCAGAAGAAACCGTTAATGCCTGAAATTTTTCTTTCGCCTCAGCTCGCCAGGCGAAATAATTTTCAGTACTCATATTGCCTCAGCGTTAATTTCACTCGCCCTTCCGGTAATATTCATTCAGATTCATCGGATAAAATAAATTTGCAGAAGAAAATTAATTTATCTTTCAGGACGAATCTGTCGCGATCTACAGCGCATTTAACCTTTCACCGTTGGAGCGGAGTGAAAAAGTGTTCCTGCCTTTACAAGGTGAGGCCGATCACAGCAATTTCAATCACCCCAGGAGAATAAGATTTTTCTGATAGGATTTCAATCCCTGACCTCCAGTGCAATTTTATCTCAGACCCGAAACGTCTGCTGAAAATATTGAATCGCGATGCTGATTGTTGGGTAAATAACGAGTAAACAAGGCGTTAATTACTCCGTTATAAGCGAAGCGGTAGTGACAAATTTCTGACATATTTTTCATCAGGAAATAAGCCCGGCTCTCTCTTTGCAGCATCAGGACCGGTTTCGTCAGACGACCCCGCAGCCCCTGTGGCGTCTGTTGAGGCCGCTAACCGGCTTGCTGACCGCGCCACGCGCTTGCCGGTGACAGACCTGTCCCGGTTTTCAGTGGCAGCCCTGTAAGCGTAACGATGTGCTGTTTAATAAACCTTTTCGGGTCTCCCCTGCCCGACCGTGCTCTGTGCCGGTCGATTCACATCCTGCTGTGGTTTATCCACTTATCTGACTGCAAATACCTGATCCAGGACAGCGCGTCCGTAAAAGTCGCCTTTACTTACTCCGCTGTCTGACCGCAATACGTGGCGGAGATCACTATTTACGGCGTAATGCTCAGCACTGACTCTATTTTAATCAGTTAAATCACTTTCCCGATAGTCACGCAACTAAATCATCTGAAAATAAATTTGCAGGTAAAATCCGTTCTTTTCTTAATCACGCACTTTTTTATTTATGCGATACCTTTCCCTTATTTCTGCCAGCGCAATCATGAAATAATTTCATCATGCCGCCAACAAGCGCTGAGCAAATGACGCTGAGAATCTGCACAAGGGTTTTATCCCGCAGGCATCGTTTTATTCTTACAAATGGCCCTGAAATCGGTTTTTTTATGCGCATCCTGACCTGTTGTCAGACTATTTCAGTAAGGGATCAGGTTCAGCAATGATAACTGGATGGGTTTTACTGGCACCATAAGAACATTTCTTAATCAAACACGGTATTAATCCTGTCTGATGATTTATCGGCAGTAGCCTGCACCTCGCATACCCAGATGAAAATGTGAGGCGTGAGCGGCGTTATAGTCCGGCCCCAGCGCATTGCCGAATACCTCACAGCCGCCACGCCACAGCGTATGAAGCATTGCCGCTTTTTCTTCCGGCTGTTGCCAGTGACGACTGACCTCAAGCCGCTGGCCATCAGCCAGCTGAAAGCCTGTCACATCCCAGGCATCGGCGGTGGCATGTTCACTGAGCCGCCCCTGGGCACGATGATAAATATTACGGCAGGCGTAACTGCCGACATGGATAATTCGTACCAGTGGACTGTGCATCTCTCTGGCGGTCTGTTCACGACTGCGCAGAGCATACATGGTGCTGGCGACGGCCATAGGACAGCTGGCCAGAAAGCTGCTGCTGAGGCTGACCGGGCCAAATTTCTGAACCCGCAGCGGATGACTGAGCGGACAGTGACCCGTGACGTCCGGACGCTCGCTGAAGCTGACCCAGCCCGCCTGTTGAGCGCGTCGCATCACCGCCAGACACGCGTCTGGATCGCTGGCCAGCCTTTTCATCTTAATCTGCGTCATCCAGCCCGGCGGATCGGTAACAGAGAGTGGCGTAAAGGGATTAAACTGCGGCGGCAGATGCTGCTTAAGCCAGGGTAAGCTGACCCATCCCAGCGCAAGCAATAGCAAAAACAGGATAAGCGTGCGCATAGTCCCTCTCGCAGCATGATGATTAGCAAACAAAAAGTGTAGAAGCCCATCGCCTTTCACGCCGCCTGACTGACATAACGTGATGAATAATTACCCAGGCTGACGAAGGTTTGAACAAAACCGCGCTTTATTGCCGCTTCCGGGGCGGCAGGCATCACAATTGGTAAAAAAGCGTTACCCGATCCCGGCTCTCTTCCTCTATCTTATGCCGACTTGCCCTCAGGCAGACGCCTTGACTAACAGCCAGCAGAGCTGAACACAACATCACGACAGGAAAGACAATTCTATGGTTGATCAATCTAAAGAAACCGCAAGCACCCACGAGACGCCCGATAAACTCCAGCGCAATCTGCACAATCGTCACATCCAGCTGATCGCCATTGGTGGCGCTATCGGTACCGGCCTGTTTATGGGTTCCGGTAAAACCATCAGCCTGGCTGGCCCCTCGATCATTTTTGTCTATATGATCATCGGTTTTATGCTGTTCTTTGTGATGCGCGCCATGGGGGAGCTGCTGCTCTCCAACCTTGAGTACAAATCCTTTAGCGATTTTGCCGCGGATCTGCTTGGCCCGTGGGCCGGCTACTTTACCGGCTGGACCTACTGGTTCTGTTGGGTGGTAACCGGCATTGCCGACGTGGTGGCAATCAGCGCCTATTTCCAGCTCTGGTTTCCGGGCTTCTCGATCTGGATGAGCGCCCTGCTTTGCGTGGTGGTTTTTCTGGCGCTCAATATTGCCACCGTCAAGCTGTTTGGCGAGATGGAGTTCTGGTTTGCGATCATTAAAATCGTCGCCATTGTGGCGCTGATCGTAACCGGGATTGTGCTGGTATCGATTCACTACCCCTCACCGGGCGGCGGCACAGCGTCACTCAGCAACATCTGGGATCACGGCGGCATGTTCCCGAAAGGCCTCAGCGGCTTCTTTGCCGGCTTCCAGATTGCGGTGTTTGCCTTTGTCGGCATTGAACTGGTAGGCACGGCAGCGGCTGAAACCCACAATCCGCATAAAGTGTTACCGCGCGCGATTAATGCGATTCCGTTGCGGGTCATTATGTTTTACGTGCTGGCGCTGATGGTGATTATGGCGGTAACGCCCTGGACCCAGGTGATGGCCGATCGCAGTCCGTTTGTTGAGATGTTCGTTCTGATTGGTCTGCCTGCTGCTGCGAGTATCGTTAACTTTGTGGTGCTGACTTCTGCCGCCTCCTCAGCCAACAGCGGCATCTTCTCCACCAGCCGTATGCTCTATGGCCTGTCGCAGCAGGGTGTGGCCAGCCGCGCCTTTGGCCGACTCTCTGCCCGTGCGGTGCCGACTACCGGCCTGTTTTTCTCCTGCCTGTGCCTGCTGATTGGTGTGGCGTTGATCTACCTGATCCCGGATGTGATGAAGGTCTTCACGCTGGTGACCACCGTCTCGGCCATTCTGTTTATGTTCGTCTGGACCATCATTCTGTGCAGCTATCTGGCCTACCGTAAAAAGCATCCGCAGCGCCATGCGGAGTCGGCATTTAAGATGCCGCTGGGCAAATTCATGTGCTGGGTCTGCATGGCATTCTTCGCATTTGTGCTGGTGCTGCTGACGCTGCAGGAAGATACGCGCCAGGCGCTGATGGTTACGCCACTCTGGTTTGCCATGCTGGGTGTCGGCTGGATGCTGCGTAATCGTCGTAGCCGCTAATCGGTAATATCATGAAAAAAGCCCGGTCAGATGACCGGGCTTTTTTTTTACAGGCGATCGCCCAGCGCAGAGAAAATGGCGGATAAAGAGGGGCGTTCATAAGGTAAGCGCTGCGGCCGGGGATCGGGCTGCTGAGGCGTGCCCAGACCAAAGGTGAAGGTATACTTATCGCCTTCGCCCATGCGCAGGTCGGCAATCGTCGTCTGCCCGTCCTGCTCCCGCAGCGCGTAGAAGCCGTGGCTGAACCAGGCGACACGTTCTGCATACCAGCTGCCCCGAAAGGCGTCGAACAGTTCAGGATGACGCGGGTACCACGCCACCTGCAGTGGCCGTGAGGGCGACAACAGCGACCAGTAAACTTCGCCATAGCGATCCGGCGTCATAATCACGCTGCGCCATACCAGCGTATTAAAGGCCGTGGGCGTCACCAGCACTTTATTGTCCGGAATACCCTGCTCCGCCAGCGACGCTCTGATCTGCCAGCCTGCGACGCCCTGAATCACCACACTCCAGACCAGATAAAGGGTACTCAGCATCAGCCCGAGCCGGTTTCCGCGCAGCCCTTTATCACTGCGCCGCCAGAGCGCGACGCCCAGGCCTGCCAGCAGCGGCAGGGTATAGAGTGGATCGACGATGTAGATACTGCCGATGGCATAAGGATAATCGGTGATCGGCAGGCCAAGCTGGGTGCCATACACCGTCATCAAATCGAGCAGCGGATGGGTAATCAGCGCCAGCCAGATGGCAGGCCACCATGCTGCCCACTTCACCCGCTGGCGAAACAGACCCGCCACCAGCCATGCAATCAGTGGCGAGAGCAGCGTGAGCCAGAGCAGCGCATGCGTTTCCGTGCGATGCAGGGTCATGTTGCGTATCGCATCGCCATGATCAAGAAAGACATCGAGATCGGGTAAGGTGCCGCAGACGCCGCCCACCAGCGCGGCCTGCCAGACCGGCACCCGACGTCCCATCACTGCGACACTGACTGAGGCACCCAGCACCAGTTGCGAAACAGAATCCATTGATTAACTCCGTACCTGAACCGTGGATGTATCCTGAATTAGCGTACGCGAATCCCTTCGATGATCATGCGCTGCACGTTATCAACAGCCTGATCGAAAAACGCCGGATCGCTGAGCGTCTGGCCGGTAACGGCCTCAACCTGAGTGGCAAAATCGGCGTAATGCTGCGTAGTGGCCCACAGCATAAAGATCAGATGCTGCGGCTGTACGCCTGCCAGTCGTCCTTCATCAATCCAGCGTTCAATAATTGCCGCTTTGTCATCCACCAGCTGCTTAAGATCGCCTGCCAGCTCCCCTTTCAGAAGCGGAGCACCCTGCAGCATCTCCAGACAGAAGAGCCGGGAAGCCTGAGGATGATCGCGCGACACTTCCAGCTTCAGCCGGATGTAGCGCCGAATCGCGACCAGTGGATCCTGATCGTGCGCCAGCGCGCGCAACGGTGCCAGCCAGACATCCAGAATCTGCTTAAGCACTGCCACATAGAGCACTTCTTTAGAGGGAAAATAGTAGAGCAGATTAGTTTTAGAGACATCGGCCAGCTCGGCTACCTTATCGAGGCTGGTGCCGTGAATGCCAAACTGTGAGAAGAAGGTTAATGCCGCTTCCAGTATGGCGGCCCGCTTCGCTGCAACCGCACGCGAACGACGCGTTGGCTTTTTTTCATCGGTATTCACACGTTTACCTCATCCTTCTGGTGTCAGCGCATCATAGCAAAGGGATTCATCGCTGCCCAATCCGCGCCCTGCACCTTTTTTGCTCAGCCTGCATGGAAAACGTGCAGCGAATTTTGACCAGACGGTCTGAAATGGACCAGTTACTCCACTTACCTCTTTCGGGTTAATTTTAACTCATTGTTATATAAAACAATAAAAAAAGTGGCACACAGTTTGCAGAATTGTGACTGAGCGCGGCCCACATGGACGATGCAGGATGCAGTGCAGCGCGTGAAACACCTTTCCCCCATCGCAACGAGGTTTCACATGAAGATAGGCGTCTTTATTCCAATTGGTAACAATGGCTGGCTGATTTCGTCCAATGCGCCGCAGTACATGCCGACCTTTGAACTGAACAAAGCGATCGTGCTGAAAGCAGAGCATTACCATTTCGAGTTTGCGCTCTCGATGATCAAACTGCGCGGCTTCGGCGGAAAAACCGAGTTCTGGGATCATAATCTCGAATCGTTCACCCTGATGGCTGGGCTGGCCGCCGTGACATCGCGCATTGAGATCTACGCCACCGCCGCCACCCTGACGCTGCCTCCGGCGATTGTGGCGCGCATGGCGTCCACCATCGATTCCATTTCAGGCGGTCGCTTTGGCGTCAACCTGGTGACCGGCTGGCAGAAACCGGAATATGAACAGATGGGAATGTGGCCTGGCGATGAGTACTTCAGCAGCCGCTACGCTTATCTGACCGAATACGTTACCGTGCTGCGCGACCTGTGGGGCACCGGAAAATCGGACTTTAAAGGTGAGTTCTTTACCATGAACGACTGCCGGGTGAGTCCGCAGCCGCAGCGCCCGATGAAGGTGATCTGCGCCGGACAGAGCGATGCCGGTATGGCCTTCTCTGCTCAGCACGCCGATTACAACTTCTGCTTTGGTAAAGGTGTTAACACGCCTGCCGCGTTCAGCTCTACCTCGATTCGCATGAAGCAGGCCGCTGAAAAAGCGGGCCGCGATGTCGGCTCCTATGTGCTGTTTATGATCATCGCTGCTGAAACGGACGAAGAAGCGCGGGCGAAGTGGGAACACTACAAAGCCGGTGCGGATGAAGAGGCGCTCTCCTGGCTCACCACTCAGAGTCAGCAGGACACCAAATCGGGCAACGACACCAATGTGCGCCAGATGGCGGATCCGACCTCGGCAGTCAATATCAATATGGGCACCCTGGTGGGGTCGTATGCCAGCGTGGCGCGGATGCTGGATGAGGTTGCGCAGGTCGAAGGCACCCACGGCGTGCTGCTGACGTTTGATGACTTCCTGCAGGGTATCGAGAACTTCGGGCAGCACATTCAGCCGCTGATGGCCTGTCGCAGCGCCCTGCTCGACGCACAGCAGGAGGTGGCATGATGGCTACTGTTTATTGTGCTCACACGCCGGATGTTCCCCAGGTTGAACTGCCGGCGCGGCCAGAGCCGATCGCCTTTCCGCCTGGCCAGACCGCGCTGATTGTCGTGGATATGCAGAACGCCTACGCCACTGAAGGCGGCTATCTCGATCTGGCGGGCTTCGATGTTTCCGCCACCAAGCCGGTGATTGCGAAAATCCATCAGGCGGTGACGGCAGCCCGTGCGGCAGGTGTCCAGATCATCTGGTTCCAGAACGGCTGGGACAGTGACTATGTAGAAGCGGGCGACGCCGGTTCCCCCAATTTCCACAAATCGAATGCCCTGAAAACCATGCGTAAACGGCCTGAACTGCAGGGGTCGCTGCTGTCAAAAGGCGGCTGGGATTACGCGCTGGTCGATGAACTGGTGCCACAACCCGGTGACATCGTGCTGCCGAAATCGCGTTACAGCGGCTTCTATAACACCCCGCTCGACAGCATGCTGCGCAGCCGCGGGATCCGTCATCTGATGTTTACCGGCATCGCCACCAACGTCTGCGTTGAATCGACGCTGCGCGACGGCTTCTTTCTGGAGTACTTCGGCGTGGTGCTGGAAGACGCCACTTATCAGGCCGGCCCGCCCTTTGCTCAGCAGGCTGCCCTGTTCAATATCGAAACCTTTTTTGGCTGGGTATCGGATGTCGATACCTTCTGCGAAAGCCTGAATGCCCGCTAATCCACGATAAGGACGACGCTATGCCGAAAAGTATTATTGTTCCGCCAGGCACCACCACCCCCATCGCCCCGTTCGTTCCCGGCACGCTGGCGGATGGCGTGGTCTATGTCTCGGGTACGCTGCCGTTTGATGCTGACAACAACGTGGTGCATGTGGGTGATGCCGCAGCGCAGACCCGCCACGTGCTGGAAACCATTAAAAAGGTGATTGAGACCGCCGGTGGCAGCATGGCCGATGTGACGTTTAATTCGATTTTTATCACCGACTGGTCGAACTACGCCGCGGTGAATCAGGTTTATGCCGAGTACTTTCCCGGCGAAAAACCGGCGCGCTTCTGTATTCAGTGCGGTCTGGTCAAGCCTGATGCGCTGATTGAGATCGCCAGCGTGGCGCACATCGGCAAAGCGGAGGTCTGATGCAGCTGGATATTCTGGGTCTGCAAAATCCCGATGCACCGACACTGGTGCTCTCATCCGGTCTGGGCGGCGTGGCGGGTTTCTGGCAGCCGCAGCTGGCCGCGCTAACGGCACGCTATCGCGTGGTGACCTATGACCAGCGCGGCACCGGTCGCAGCGCTGACAGCCTGCCGGAAGGCTACAGCATGGCGATGATGGCGGCGGAACTGGCCGCCGCGCTGGCGCAGCACGGCATCCTGCGCTTCAGCCTGATCGGTCACGCGCTGGGCGGTCTGATGGGGATGCAGCTGGCGCTGGATTATCCGGAACGGATCGAACGGATCGCGGTGATCAATGGCTGGCTGACGCTGCATCCCCATACCCGTCGTTGCTTTCAGGTACGTCAGGACCTGCTGCTCAACGTCGGCGTCGAGGCATTTGTCCGCGCTCAGCCGCTGTTTCTCTATCCTGCGGAGTGGATGGCACAGCATCAGACACGGCTGGATCAGGAAGATAGCCATCACGTCGCACATTTTCAGGGGATGGAAAATCTGATGCGGCGGCTGCACGCCCTGATGAGCGCCGACTTCAGCGCGCGGGCTGCTGCCATTCCACAACCGGTGCTGGTGATCGCCAGCCAGGACGATCTGCTGGTGCCATGGAGCTGCTCAACTGAGCTGGCCGCGGCCCTGCCCAATGCGACTGAACAGATGATGGCCTGGGGCGGCCACGCCATGAGCGTCACCGCCCCCGAAAACTTTAATGCCCTGCTGCTGCAGTGGCTGGATCAGACTGATGACGTGCAGCCGCTGCAGCGCGTCGTCGGATAACCTTTTCGCGGAGAACACGATGAGCCTGGATACCCTTACCCCTGCCGTTGAGAAAACTGAGTTTCGTAATGCGATGTCGCGGCTCGGTGCTGCGGTCAACATCATCACCACTGAAGGCCCGGCCGGACGCGCAGGCTTTACGGCCTCGGCGGTGTGCAGCGTCACGGATTCGCCGCCGACGCTGCTGGTCTGCCTTAACCGCTCTGCCTCGGTTTACCCGGTGTTCCGCGAAAATATGCAGCTCTGCGTCAATACGCTGGCGGCGGGCCATGAAACGCTCTCCAATCTGTTCGGCGGCAAAACACCAATGGCTGATCGTTTTATTGCCGCTGAGTGGTCAACGGCCGTGACCGGCTCGCCAGTGCTGAGCGGCGCCGTCGCGTCCTTTGACTGCCGCATCACTCAGATTGTCAGCGTCGGTACGCATGACACGCTGTTCTGCGAAGTCGTGGGATTAGTGCGCAATGACGACACCCACGGTCTGGCGTGGTTTGACCGGGGATACCATCCCCTGTTGCGGCAGGATGCCTGTTAACACTTCCCTGAATCCCACCGGCATTCATAACGCTCTGGAGTAGACGATGGCACGATCCTGGTTTCCGCAATGGCAAAAGAAGTCGGCATTAACAGAAAACGGTATTATCGCCCCGGATGAGACCCTGCCTCTGGGGCAGACGCTGGTGCTGGGTTTACAGCATGCGGTAGCGATGTTTGGCGCAACGGTGCTGATGCCCCTGCTGATGGGGCTGGATCCCAATCTGGCCATTCTGGTCTCGGGTATAGGCACGCTGCTGTTCTTCTTTATCACCGGCGGTCGGGTGCCCAGTTATCTCGGGTCGAGCGCTGCCTTTGTCGGCGTGGTCATTGCGGTAACCGGCTTCAGTGGTCAGGGGCTGAATCCCAATCTCAGCGTGGCGCTAGGCGGCGTGATCGCCTGCGGCCTGCTCTACACGCTGATTGGTCTGGTGGTGATGAAGTCCGGCACGCGCTGGATTGAAAATCTGATGCCGCCGGTCGTGACCGGTGCGGTGGTGATGGCTATCGGGCTGAATCTGGCCCCGATTGCGGTTCACAGCGTCTCCGCCTCGTCATTCGACAGCTGGGTTGCGGTGATGACCGTACTCTGCATTGGTCTGGTAGCGGTATTTACCCACGGGATGATTCAGCGACTGCTGATTCTGGTCGGCCTGATTCTGGCCTGGGCTATCTATGCGCTGCTGACCAACGGTCTGGGGCTGGGTAAGCCGGTCGATTTTACGCTGCTGTCACAGGCCGCCTGGTTTGGCCTGCCGCACACCACCGCTCCCACCTTTGATCTGCAGGCGATGGTGCTTATCGCCCCGGTGGCGATCATTCTGGTGGCTGAAAACCTCGGGCATCTGAAAGCGGTGGCGGGCATGACCGGACGCAATCTCGATCCTTACATGGGACGCGCTTTTGTTGGCGATGGCCTGGCCACCATGCTCTCCGGCTCGATCGGCGGCAGTGGCGTCACCACCTATGCCGAAAATATCGGGGTGATGGCGGTGACCAAAGTCTATTCTACGCTGGCATTTGTCGCCGCGGCGGTCATCGCCATCCTCGCCGGTTTCTCGCCGAAGTTTGGTGCGCTGATCCACACTATTCCGGCACCGGTGATTGGCGGCGCATCCATTGTGGTGTTCGGGCTGATTGCGGTAGCAGGTGCCCGCATCTGGGTACATAACCATGTTGATTTAGGCCAGAACAGTAACCTGATCATGGTGGCGACCACACTGGTGCTCGGTGCCGGTGATTTCGCGCTGAAAATCGGTTCTTTCACGCTGGGGGGTATCGGTACCGCCACCTTTGGCGCGATTATCCTCAATGCGATTCTGCGCCGACGCAGTGCGGCAAAGCAGGACAAGCCACTGGCGCGACAGCAGGGTTAACGACCTACTCCAGCGGTGTGGCAGCAGGCTGCACCGCTTTTTTTCGTTTCAGCCGCAGCTCACTGACGATCACCCCGCAGACGATCAGCGCGCCGCCCAGCAACGCCAGCGCAGGCAGGCGCTCACCCGCAATACGCCCCACGACGCCAGCCCAGACTGGTTCCCCGGCATAAATCACCGTAGCGCGGGTCGGCGAAACGCTGCGTTGCGCCCAGTTCATGGTGACCTGAATCAGGGCGCTGGCCGCACCCAGCCCCAGCGCGCTGAGCAGCAGCGGCGTTGAGATGGCAGGCACCGTTTCCCCATTGGGGATCATCAGACCAAAGGCGCACAGCGATGCCACCGCCAGCTGGATCAGGGTCACACGGCGCACATCGACCTTACCGGCATAGCGGCTGATTAAGATGATCTCGGCGGCGATCGCCAGGGTACTGATCAGCGTCGCTATTTCACCCGCATTCAGAGTGATGCGACCATCCTGCGGCCCGGCCACCAGCAGCAGGCCGGTAAACGCCAGTACAATCCCCAGCCACGACATCAATCCCGGCGGACGGCGCAGAAACAGCCATTGCAGCAACGGCACGACAGGGACATAGAGTGCGGTGAGAAAGGCGGACTGACTGCTGGAGATGGTCTGCATTCCCCACGTCTGAAGACCATAGCCCCCGGCGATCGACAGGCCAATCAGCGCCCCCGCTTTCACCTCCAGCCAGGTCATGCCTGGCAGATAGCGGCGGAAAAAGAGCGCCAGCAGCAGCGCGGCGGTGGCAAAACGCAGGCCGACAAAGAAGAACGGGCCGGAGTGCTGCATCGCACGATGCACCACCAGAAAGGTGCCGCCCCAGATCATGGTTATGAAAAGTAATACCAGCTCCTGCCGCGTCAGGCGCAGGGTTAAACCGCGGAGTGTGTCCGACATAATTCACCTGATAATGTGTCCGGACAATATTGTGGGGAGAGCGAGGGGGAAAAGCAACGACGTTAACCGCCGGTCTCAACCGGCGGCAGTGTGGGGTTATGCGTCCGGTTTTTTAGGACTGCTGCGTCCCCCTTTCTCCCCGGCACGCGCGGCGCGCTGCGGATCGTTTTTAAAATTACCGCCGCTGTTTTTTCCCCCTTTACGTCCCGCTTCTGCGGCACGTTCACGGTTTTCAGCAAAATTTCCAGAACCCCCACGATGTGTTGTCATGATTTGCTCCTGTCGCGTAGTGCGATAATTAAGAATTAAAAACAGAGGGCTGACGGCCCGAAACGCGAGCTCAGCCCATGTTTAAATAATAGCCAGATTATCCTTTCACTCGTCCGCCAGTCACATTTAGCAACAGAGTAATCACCAGAAATTTGGCTAAACAACGAACACTCTGCCGACTTACAACCGATTAGCTGCTGATTTATTGCCCGACTCCTCCGTTCCGGCTTCGGCATCGCCTGCGTAAAACGAAAGCTCTTCTATACTTTTTCTGGACGTCAAAACCATCTGGAGAGATCAATGGCTAAGATTCTGGTGCTCTACTACTCGATGTACGGACATATTGAAACAATGGCGAATGCGGTTGCAGAAGGCGCTCGTCGGGTTCCCGGCGCGGAAGTGGATATCCTGCGGGTACCAGAAACGATGGAGGCCGATCGCTTTGCACAGGTGGGCGGCAAAACCGATCAGCAGGCAGCAGAAGCCGCGCCTGAGGTGCTGCCGCACTATGACGCGATTATCGTCGGTACCCCGACCCGCTTCGGCAACATGGCCGGACAGATGCGGACATTCTGGGATCGCACCGGCGGACTCTGGGCGTCAGGCGCGCTGTTTGGCAAGGTTGCCAGCGTCTTTACCTCAACCGGCACCGGCGGCGGACAGGAACAGACCATCACGTCTGTCTGGACCACCCTGGCGCATCACGGCATGGTGATTGTGCCAATCGGCTACGGAACCAAAGAGTTGTTCGATATTTCACAGGTTCGCGGTGGAACGCCTTATGGAGCCACCACCCTGGCGGGCGGCGATGGTTCGCGTCAGCCTACCGAAGCGGAACTGAATATCGCCCGTTTTCAGGGCGAACATGTTGCCGGACTGACCGTCAAACTGCAGGACTGATTTAATCAAAGGAGAAAAGTATGTCTACTGAACAATCGAAAGCACATCACGTTGGCGAATGGGCAAGTCTGCGTCATACCTCCCCTGAAATTGCCGAGGCCATTTTCGAAGTGGCTGACTACGATGAAAAACTGGCAGAAGAGATCTGGCGTCAGCAAGGCAGTGATGACGTGCTGATTCGCGCCTTTGAAAAAACCGATAAAGATCTCCTGACCTGGGATGACAAGCCCGTAGAACGTAAGAACGTCTGATTCAGGGGCGGGACTTTCCCGCCCTCAATTTTTAGCTCACCAAGGAGTACGCTATGTCTTCCTACCAAAGCATTAATCCCGCAAACAACCAGTTGCTGAAAAGCTGGCCGTCACACGATGAAGCCGCCGTCAGCCATGCCCTCGAAGTGGCCGATCGCCTTTTCCATTCTTCATGGAGCAAAGGTGATATTCAGCCGCGTCTGCAGGTACTGAAAAAACTGGCTGACCTGATTGATAGCCGCGCGGAAGAACTGGCCACCATCGCCAGTAAAGAGATGGGTAAACTGATTGGTCAGAGCCGCGGAGAAGTGAAAATCTGCTCGCAGATTGCCCGCTACTACGCAGAGAATGCGGAACGTATTCTGCAGCCGCAGTCCTATCCCAGCGATCTGGGCGAAGCCTGGGTTGAGTATCACCCGATTGGCGTTTTAGTTGCCGTCGAGCCGTGGAATTTCCCTTACTATCAGCTGATGCGCGTGCTGGCACCTAATCTGGCGCTGGGTAACCCGGTGCTGGCAAAACATGCCAATATCGTGCCGCACTGTGCCGATGTCTTTGAGAAGCTGGTTCGTGAAGCGGGTGCGCCTGAAGGGGCCTGGACTAACCTGTTCATCTCCACCGATCAGGTCGCCGCTCTGATTGCTGACGACCGGGTGCAGGGTGTCGCCCTGACCGGATCCGAGCGCGCTGGCAGCGCCGTGGCTGAGCAGGCCGGTAAGCATCTTAAGAAATCGACGCTGGAGCTGGGTGGCAACGACGTGTTTGTGGTGCTGGATGATGCCGATCTCGACGAAGCGGTACGTCAGGGTGTGCAGGCTCGCCTCAGCAACTGCGGCCAGGTCTGTACCGCCGCAAAACGTTTTATTCTGCATGAGAAGATTGCCGATCGCTTTATCAGCCAGTTCAGCGCCGCGCTGAGTTCTGCCACGCTGGGCGATCCGCTGGATGAAAAGACCACGCTTGGCCCGCTCTCCTCCGCTGACGCGCGTGATCGCCTGGTGAAACAGGTAGACGAAGCCGTCGCCAATGGCGCAAAACTGGTTACGGGCGGCAAAGCCGTTGAAGGTGCAGGTTGCTACTATCAGCCAACCATTCTCACTGGCATTACCCCGGATAATCCCGCCTATTATCAGGAGTTCTTCGGTCCGGTCGCGCAGATTTATGTCATAGGTGACGATCAGGCGGCTGTGGCGCTGGCGAACGACTCTCACTATGGTCTGGGCGGCTCGGTCTGGACACGCGATATTGCACGCGGTCGTAAACTGGCCTCTGCCATTGAAACCGGCATGGTGTTTATCAACTCCCAGAGCGACACCTCAGCGGAGCTGCCCTTTGGTGGCGTGAAACGTTCAGGTTATGGCCGTGAGCTGTCTGATCTGGGCATCAAAGAGTTTGCTAACCAGAAACTGGTGGTCGTGGCGGGTTAATCGCCTTGCAGCCATAAAAAAACCCCGTCTCGACGGGGTTTTTTATTATCAGCCGGATAGCGCGATTACTGTGTTGCCACAGCCGCTGACTTTGATTCGTCGTTGTGCGCTGTTGCAGGCGTGTTCGAGGCGTTAGCCTGGTCAGCCGCACCTTTATCGGCACTGGCTGATTTCGCTGCCGCGTTGTCCGCTTTCGCTTTCTCAGCGGCGGCTTTATCCGCTGCTGCCTTGTCCGCTTTTGCCTTCTCAGCGGCGTCTTTATCGGCTGCTGCCTTGTCCGCTTTTGCCTTCTCGGCTGCTGCTTTATCGGCTGCTGCCTTGTCCGCTTTTGCTTTTTCAGCGGCGGCTTTATCGGCTTCAGACTTCTCAGCGGCAGCTTTATCGGCGTCAGCCTTCTCTTTCGCCGCGGTCGCTTTATCCGCTTCAGCCTTATCAGCAGCAGCGTCATTGGTCGCTGCGGCTTTCGCACTGTCGTCGTCAGACTGGGCTGCCGGTTGTGGTGCCGCCGCTGGCTGCATTGGCGTGCCCTGCAGCGCAGCATTCAGCACCTGAGAGAACTGATCCCAGCTGCAATAGCCGTTTGCATCGGTCTCACAACCCGCCAGCTGCAGCGTAACGCGCTTCGGTGGGTTCTTCAGGCTCAGCACGTCTGCGTTGCGCAGCTGATCGGCGCTCTGATAGACATACTCAACTTTGAGCAGGTCTTTATCATTTTTCGCATCATGCCAGCGTTCGAAAACAACCTGACCGCCAATCGGCGTTTTTTCGAAGGTATCAGGCAGTTCATAAGGCTTGACCTGCAACGCGCTCAGCAGCGAGGCGATGTTTGAGTCATGGCCTACCATCAGCGTAATTTTTGGCGCGTTGGCTTTGTCCTGATCCACTAACTGACTGCGGATGTAGTCCACCAGCGGTGCCGCCACTTCACGGGAAATGTCCGGGCTGGTAAACAGCGCATCCTGGTAACCATTTTTAATCGCTGACAGCTCTTTCCACTGCTCAGGCGTTTTGATCTGGCCCCATGCAACCTGATCCAGCGGGAAACCTTCGTAATATTGCAGCGTGAACGCATCCATCAGGGAATTCCCCGTTTTCAGCGGGCCACTGACATTCGGTTCTTTACCATTTTCAGCGCTGAAGGTGTTCTGACCACTGCTGAGGTCGCACTGCTTTTTATTGTTGCAGGCAGGCGATGCTTTGTAATCGACAATCTTTTCCAGGCGCTGGAAGGCAGGCTTCAGCGACAGTTTTTCATTTGCAGCGGCCATCTCAGCCAGCGCTTTCTTATTGAATGCTTCACTGCCATCTGTGATAACCGGATTGAAGATAGGATCCATGGAACCCATTTCATCCTGATGAGAAACAGCGACGTCACAGCCCGGGAAGGCGCCATTAACAAAGAACTGGGCGGTGGCCACAGTGCGCTGCAGGCTGTTGGCGTAAACAAAGACGTTATTGCTGTCAGGACAGCTGCCGTTCTTCACCAGGCCCTGCTGTGCCAGCCACTGACGGGTATAGTTACCCATGTAGACTTCCAGCACACCACCTTTCGTGGTCAGCTGTCCGCCGGGAACATCCCACTGCGGCCAGCTCTTTTTGGTCGACTGCGCCAGCACGCTGCCATTATCAGCCAGCGGTGCACGCAGATTGTGACGACTTAACATCAGCACCTGTTGCAGCTGCATATCACCCTCAGCAGCAAATGCTACCGTTCCGACCGGCAATGCAGCGAGCACTGACAATGCGCAAAGACTCAGTTTCTTGATCATTGTGCCTATTCCATTCATTCAGTAAAGAAACACTCTGGCTATCAACCCATTAGCTCGCCTCAGAGCGATGTAATCAACAGTGTAACTCAGCTCGCCTCAGAAAAGCGCCAGATGTTTGCAAAAACGGTGAGTGGACTATAGCAGAGATGCACCGGAGAGATGAATGCGCAGCCACGCGTCACAGAGAGTGGCACGCTTTTTTCGGACAGGAAGAAGTAACAGAGAGAGCAGAAACGAAACAGGCCAGCACTGCGTGCTGGCCTGTAAAATGTGGCGGAGGAGGAGAGATTCGAACTCTCGGATGGTTTCCCATCGGCGGTTTTCAAGACCGCTGCCTTAAGCCGCTCGGCCACCCCTCCGTTTTGAAACTGTACTGCATTGGCAAAACATCTATTTTTGCCGCTTTATTGCCCAGGGCAGATAAAGTGGCGGAGGAGGAGAGATTCGAACTCTCGGATGGTTTCCCATCGGCGGTTTTCAAGACCGCTGCCTTAAGCCGCTCGGCCACCCCTCCGCAATGACGCGCACTATAAACACCCCGTTTAGGGATGTAAAGCACCTATCTGTCTATTCGCCTGAAAAACAGCCAGATTGTGATTTTTCGGTGTCAAAATCGCCACTCTGCTCAAACAATTAGCAGTTTAGCGCGTAAAGAAGGGTAAAACGCCTTTTCCCTCTTTAATGGCCTGCGTATTCTCGGCACATATTTGGTGTTCTGCTTAAAGGAGCGCAACATGGAAAGAATTGTCACCTCATCGCAGTCCTCACTGCTGTCTACGCACAGAGTTCTGCGCAATACCTATTTTCTTCTCGGACTGACCCTGGCCTTCTCGGCCGTTACGGCTACCGCCAGCACCCTGCTGGCCCTGCCTGCGCCGGGTTTAATCCTGATGCTGGTTGGCTTCTATGGCTTAATGTTTTTAACCTACCGTCTGGCTAACAGCCCGATGGGCATTCTGGCCGCTTTTGCCTTTACCGGCTTCCTGGGTTATTGCCTGGGGCCTATCCTGAGCTCATTCTTAACCGCAGGCATGGGTGACGTGATAGCGCTGGCGCTGGGCGGCACGGCGCTGGTGTTCTTCTGCTGTTCGGCTTACGTGCTGACCACCCGTCGTGATATGTCCTTCCTCGGCGGCATGATGATGGCAGGTTTCGTCGTGTTGCTGGTTGCTGTAGTAGCCAACATCTTCCTGCAGCTGCCTGCATTGCATCTGGCCATCAGCGCCCTGTTCATTCTGTTTTCAGCCGGTGCGATTTTGTGGGAAACCAGCAACATCATTCACGGTGGCGAAACCAACTACATCCGGGCGACGGTCAGCCTCTATGTTTCGCTCTATAACATCTTTGTCAGCCTGCTGAGCCTGCTGGGGTTTGCCCGCAGTAACTAATCCGCAGTGACAGTAGCCTGTAAAACCCCGCTTCGGCGGGGTTTTTGCTTTTACTGCCCGCCAGGTTTGATAAACTGCGCCGTCATTTACTAAGAGGATGTCACGTGAATTTTAACGGTAACGAAATCGCCGTCGATGCCGAAGGCTATCTGAAGCATCCCGGCGACTGGAGTGAAGCACTGGCTGTCCACATCGCCGATCAGGAAGGCCTGACCCTGACCGAAGCACACTGGGAAGTGGTCCATTTTGTGCGCGCCTTTTATCTGGAATATAACACCTCACCCGCCGTGCGAATGCTGGTGAAGGCGATGGCGCAGAAATATGGCGAAGAGAAAGGCAATAGCCGCTATCTGTTCCGCCTGTTCCCTGAAGGGCCGGCTAAACAGGCGACGAAAATCGCCGGCCTGCCTAAACCGGCGAAATGTTTGTAATTAACCGGTCGTAAAATCGCGGGGCGGCTCTGCGGGCTGGTGCGGCTCCACCAGCACCTTTTCAACGCGCGCGCTGCGTGGCCCGCCCGCTTTAAGCCAGGCGATCAGCGCATCGACCTGCTCCGCCTCACCCCAGGCCAGCACCTCGACACTGCCGTCATCCAGATTTCGCGCATAGCCCAGTACGCCCAGCGTCCTGGCTTCTGCCTGAGTACTGTAACGAAACCCGACGCCCTGGACGCGGCCATGAACCCATGCTTTAAAACAGGCTGCTGACATTATTCTCTCCTGCTGCTGTTCGTTGTAATTTCCCGTTATCCACCGGACAATGGCGCCTCATTTTTTCAGGTAAGCATAGCAAACTATGACAGTCAGATTGATTCTCGCAAAGGGACGTGAAAAGTCCCTGCTCCGTCGCCATCCATGGGTCTTTTCAGGTGCCGTTGCGCGTCTGGAAGGTAAAGCGCAACTGGGTGAAACCATTGACGTTTGTGACAGCAACGGTAAATGGCTGGCTCGCGCCGCTTATTCACCCGAGTCGCAGATCCGCGCCCGCGTCTGGAGCTGGCAGGCCGATGAATCCATCGATATCGCCTTCTTTGTCCGCCGGTTTGAACAGGCGCAGCAGTGGCGCGAATGGCTGGCGGTCCGCGATGGTCTGGACAGCTATCGCCTGATCGCCGGTGAATCTGATGGTTTACCGGGCGTCACCATTGACCGCTTTGGCAACTTTTTAGTGATGCAACTGCTCTCAGCAGGCGCAGAATATCAGCGTGCAGCGATCATCTCCGCCCTGCAGCACTGTTTCCCTGGCTGCGCCATCTATGACCGTTCTGACGTCGCCGTTCGTAAGAAAGAGGGTCTGGCGCTGACGCAGGGCACCGTTACCGGTGAACTGCCGCCGCCGCTGCTGCCGATTACTGAACATGGCATGAAGCTGCTGGTGGATATCCAGGGCGGTCACAAAACCGGCTATTACCTTGATCAGCGTGACAGCCGTCTCGCCACGCGTCGTTACGCACAGGATGCCCGCGTCCTTAACTGCTTCTCTTACACCGGTGGATTCGCGGTTTCGGCGCTGATGGGTGGCTGTAAAGAAGTGATCAGCGTGGATACCTCCCAGGAGGCGCTGGACGTTGCCCGTCAGAACGTTGAACTCAATGAGCTGGATCTCTCCCGCGCGCAATTTGAGCGTGATGATGTTTTCAAACTGCTGCGCCGTTATCGTGACAGTGGCGAGAAATTTGATCTGATCATTATGGATCCGCCAAAGTTCGTCGAAAACAAAAGCCAGTTGATGGGCGCCTGTCGCGGCTATAAAGACATTAATATGCTCGCCATTCAGTTACTGAATCCGGGCGGCGTATTAATGACCTTCTCCTGCTCCGGTCTGATGGCCACCGATCTGTTCCAGAAGATCATCGCCGATGCCGCGCTGGATGCGGGCCGTGAAGTGCAGTTTATTGAGCAGTTCCGCCAGGCCGCAGATCATCCGGTGATCGCCAGCTATCCGGAAGGTCTCTACCTGAAAGGTTTCGCCTGCCGCGTCATGTGACTTGAAAAAACGGCTCCTGCCCCCATATTGGTAAGAGAGCTTTTTTTTCGGAGGTCACAATGATTGCCAGTAAATTTGGTATTGGTCAGCAGGTTCGTCATCGTTTGTCCGGCGTACTGGGCGTTATCGTCGATGTCGATCCTGAATACTCGTTAGATGAGCCTAAAATTGAAGATGTTGGCGCGGAAGAGAAAATGCGCACCGCGCCCTGGTATCATGTGGTGATGGAAGATGAGGAAGGCGATCAGGTACATACCTACGTTGCTGAGATTCAGCTTTCCGGCGAAACCAGCATTGAACACCCTGAGCAGCCTTCAATGGATGAGCTGGCAGCATCGGTGCGTCAGCAATTACAGGCACCTCATCTGCGACATTAATCTGTGGCGGCACGCTCTGCCGCCACACTCATCATTTCTGACGCGTTATTCCCAGACGCGGAATTTCAATCTTCGGGCAGCGATCCATAATCACCGTCATGCCCGCATCCTGTGCCAGTACCGCCGCCTGCTCATTAATCACACCCAGCTGCAGCCATAATGTTTTTGCCCCCACAGCGATAGCCTCCTGCGCCACGCCCCACGCGGCTTCAGAATTGCGAAAGATATCAACCATATCAATCTTGCCCGGTACATCCGCCAGGCTGGCATACCCCTGCTGCCCCAGCAGCGTTTTTCCTGCCAGTTTCGGGCTGACCGGGATCACCTCATACCCCTGATCGAGCAGATATTTCATCACACCGTAACTGGGACGTTCGGGGCGATCGCTTGCTCCGACTAAGGCGATACGTTGGGTGCGCGTCAGCACCTCACGAATTGTCTGATCGTTCATGTTTATCTCCTTTCAGGCCAGTGTTGAGTGTAGATTGGCGTGCCCTTTAGCGGGTAAGTCCTCAGCGAAATTAATTGAACCCGCGCACGAATAAATATGTTTAAATGTAAATTAACTGCCATAATGTAAGAATTTGCTACACACCATCCTATGTGTCTTCAGTTACCGGAGTTGAAATGAAGCTGTCGCTGGCTGTAACGGGGTTAATTACCCTCCTCGTTTCGGCGTCCTGTTCTGCCATCACATTAAAGCTCGATCCTCAGATCGATTTGCTGGTGCTGGATGGTCGAAAAATTTCAGGCTCCCTTCTCAAAGGTGCAGACAGCCTGGAGCTGGACCGCGGTCAGCATCAGTTTCTGTTTCGGGTAGAGCAGCAGCGCAAAGGTCAGAATGAGAACGTCATCGCTTATCAGTCGGTACCGATGATCGTCACGTTCACCGCGGTTGCCAAAACCATTACCATTCAGTTGCCTGCGCTGGAGACAAAACGCGAGCGTTATCATTTTGACCGCAGCCTGAACTTTCAGCTGGTGGATGAAAAAGGCATGGAGATTACCAGCGTGCGCGACCACCTGCCGGTCACTACATCCGCAGATATGGAAAAAGCGATGCTGAATTATAATCGCACCCGCCAGATTGCCTCTGTGCCGCGGTTTGCAAATACCCCTTCTGCAACGCCCTCTTCCGTCCGGCTTACCGCCGATCTGGACTGGACTACTCAGGCCGAACTGCCCTCGCTGCACCGCTGGTTTCACCGCTTCGATGAAGCCACGCGTCAGCAGCTTCTGACGCTGGTCAAAATGCTACGTACGAGTTGATAGAGTCGAAAGGCCAGAGGTACACTCATGCTCTCTCTTCTTGCGCATGGGCCTTACCAGGACGCCTTTATGGAACAGACTGTTCGTACCCTCGGCACCACAAAACATATCGCGCTGGTCGCCCACGACCACTGCAAAGCTGCCCTGCTTGACTGGGTGAAACAAAACCAGCCCGCGCTGGAATCGCACATCCTCTATGCTACAGGCACTACCGGGAATCTGATCAATCGCGATACGGGCCTGAATGTGACAGCCATGCTGAGCGGCCCGATGGGCGGCGATCAGCAGGTGGGTGCGCTGATTTCGGAAGGAAAGATCGATGCACTGATTTTTTTCTGGGATCCACTCAACGCAGTGCCGCACGATCCGGATGTCAAAGCACTGCTGCGTCTGGCTACCGTATGGAATATCCCGGTAGCCACTAACCGTTCCACGGCTGACTTTATCATTCAGTCGCCACTGTTTGCGCAAAGTGTAGAGATTATGATCCCCGACTATCAGCGCTATCTGGCCGATCGTCTGAAGTAACTCAGGCTTTACGCAGCACCGGCACACCCAGCTCGCGGAAGTGATCGACAAACGGTGACGGCGCTGCCTTATCGAACATCAGAAAAACCTGCTGACGCGCGCGCGTCAGTGCCACATAGGCCAGACGGCGCTCTTCTGCATCAGGGAACGCTTCTGGCTGCGGTAATAAGCCCTGTTCAATAATCGATTCGCGCGCCTCTGCCGGGAAGCCCTCTTTACCCTGCTGTAATCCCAGCAAAATGACGTAATCTGCCTGCTGACCTTTGCTGGCATGAATCGTCATAAATTCCAGATTGAGCTTTGGCCAGCGGGTTCTGGCTTTATCCAGTAAATCCGGCCGCAGATAGTGATAACGCGCCAGCAGCAGAATTCGCTCATCAGGCTTCGCGTAACCGCTGAGTTTGTTCAGCAAGGCTTCCAGCTGATCCTGCGCCAGCAGCGAAATCGACTTTTTATTGCCTTTGGTGACGCTGTTCAGCGGTTTTGCCAGCTGCTGCGGATTCTGTTGTATAAACCGGTTGGCAATGTCGCCGATGCGGTCGTTGAAACGGTAGGTTGTGTCTAGTACGCAGCGGTCTCCCTCACCAAAATAGTGATGGAATGCCGTCGTCAGCGTCATCTCCGCCCCACTAAAGCGGTAGATGGCCTGCCAGTCATCCCCAACAGCAAACAGTGCGGTACGCTTATTCTGCTGGCGCAATGCGCTCAGTAACGCGGCACGCTGAGGCGAAATATCCTGGAATTCATCCACCAGAATGTGTTTCCACGGACTGATAAACCGTCCTTTTTCCAGAATGGCAAGCGCCTGGTGAATCAGACCCGAGAAATCGACCGCGCCCTCCTCTTTTAATGCGCTCTTCCACGCTTTCAGCAACGGTGCCATCAGTTTGATGCGCTTACTGAAGAGATCGCGGATCTCTTCGGGCACGTCGGCGATCATCGCTGCCTGCGCACCGCCATGCATGCGCATCAGACCGAGCCAGCGCTCCAGCCGTGACGCCAGCCGGTTTGCCAGCCGGTCGTCCTCCCAGAATGGCCCCTCGGGTAACTCCCACTCCAGTTCATCACGCAGCCACTGACGCCAGCCGTTTGCCTGCGCCTTCTTCTCATGGCACTGCTGCCGCCACTGCTGGATCAGCAGCGTGCGACGCGCATCGGCATCGCTCTCAAGTTTGCTGATAACCGGCTGCTTATTACTACCTTCACGAATAATATGCAGCGCCAGAGAATGGAAGGTCCGCGCCTGGATGTCAGCGGCGGAGAGCCGCGACTGGAGACGTGCGTTCATCTCTTCAGCCGCCTGGCGGCCAAATGCCAGTAACAGGATTTGATCGGCGCTGGCGAGCTTGCGCTGCATTAACCAGCCTGCACGAGCCACCAGCACCGAGGTTTTACCGCTGCCCGCGCCTGCCAGCACCAGCAGAGAATTCTCGCCATTAACCACCGCCTCACATTGCGACTGATTGAGTGGCGTGCTCTCGACGCTGGCAAAGAAATCCTGATAGCGGGTGAGCATGGCTGCCGTCCAGTCACGGTTTCGCTGCCGCAACGCCGTTTCGCCCTGCTCCAGCCAGCGCTGACAGAATTGCCAGTTGTCCCGGCAGTCAGCAAAATCTTTTAATCGTGAGAGCGGCATCGGCAACGCATCGAACTGTTTGAGGATGTTGGTTTTCAGCGCCTGCAACTCGTGGCGGTTCAGCCAGCGATCCTGTGCGCCAAACGCCTCGATTTCGTCGCGTAGCGCCTGCAGCACCTCGCGGCACACTGCGCTCATCTCCAGACTCCAGCTCTGCCAGGCCTGCAGCAGATAGTGGTGAAAGCGCTGCGTTTCCTGCCATTCCGTGCCATGCAGGCGGACCACTTTTTCATCGGCCAGCAAAAACTCCAGCTCGCCCCACACCAGCCCGCGCTTGCAGGCGATATCCAGTAACTGGTTAAAGGGGATCAGATACTCATGCTTATCGCCGCTGACTTCGACGCCTGCCGCCATCAAACGGACACGATTATAAGGATGCTGGGCAAGCCGTTTGCCCATCGAGGTTGCTTTCAGTTCCACGCCGACACCAACGTCAGAGAATAGGATTAGGGGGAGTTTACCTGTCAGACCCTTAGCGCTCCAGCCTTAAAACAGGCTAAACTGAATTTATAAACATTTTCATTGATTTTTATATTATTATTCAATCATTTAAGTTTAGATATGGCCTTTATATTTTTCACATGGCAGCAAAATGGCAGCAGAAAATTTTCGATGGCAGCGGGCATAAAAAAACCCGCTTTCGCGGGCTTCATTCAGTGCAACTGTAACGGCTGCTGCTCTTGATGTACATGGAGCATCACTTTGTTCACCTGCCCCGGACTTACGATAATCCCCGCTAGTGCCTCGTGCGTCTTAAAAGTACAACTGCAATTGATGTTGGTGCATTGATGGTAACGCTCTTTTGTTTCTTTCGAGATATAGCGGCTGCTTTTAGCGTGAGCTGCGGTGCTGCATAACGGGCAGTGCATCATGATCAATAATCCTTTAGATGGCGAAGCGGTGGCGGCTGTTTGTATTTTGAATAATCAAACTTGATTTTGCAAATTTAAGTTTCATCTCATTTACACCTCATCCTCATCTGCTACGCCATCCTCTTCTGCCGTGTACTCAACATCAGATAGCAATACCTCGAAATCAAGTTGTGTTGTATAGCCTCCACTTGAAAGGCTATGCGTCACTTTGCTGATAATCCACGGCTGCGCATCGATCACCGACTTAAAGCCGCTCACCCTGACCGGCGTCTCCGGGTACAGGTCGGCACGTCCCATCGCGAGCGTAAGCGAGAACTCAGCGACGCCGCGCTGCAGCTTATCCCACTTTGCTTTAGCTGCCCGCATCGCTGCCGCTTTCGTCGCATACACGGTCGTCAGCGTAAAAATGTTGTCTTCAGTCCCTGCGAGATAATCACCCTCTCTGGCCTCCGGTGTTTTGGTCGCAGTCGTCTTTTTCTTTTTAGCCGCGGGGTGCTCCAGCGCGCGCAGGTGCTTTACCTTCGGCTTACGCTTCACCTTAACTTTCTTTGGCTTCGGGTCTTTGGTATGCAGCCAGCTCGCAGAGACGCCCGTGTATGCGCCTCGGTCGGCAATGCTGAAGCTGTGCCGGTCGCCATCCTGCCGCGTGATAGTCATCTGCGGAATTGGCTTGCCGCTGGCAGTGACGCCGTTACCGGGCTTAATAAACAGAAGCCGCCCGGCCTTTACTGCCGCAACAGCGCCGTAAAGTGTGGCGAGTCGCGTCAGGAATTTAGAATCAGTCTCCTGCGTCTGGTCGATGTGGGCCACTGCAATTCCGGCGAATCCATCGGCCAGCATGGGCTTTAAATTATTACGCGCGGCTATCTGCGTAACGACTTCCCCCAGGGTTGTATCGTGATAGGACACCTCCCGGCGGGAATTAAGCGAGCCACGGAAATCAGCGCTGCGGGCGCGGATTGTCATGGTATCCGGCGCGCCGTGGTGCTCAACTTCATCAACGGTGAAATTACCTTTGCCGAAAAGCGTCTGGCCTTTCCAGCCGAGAAACAGCGTTATCACCGCACCGCGTACCGGCATAGCCAGCTGCCCGTCGGCGTCGTCCAGCTCAATATCCAGCTGGTCAGCCTCAAAGCCGCGATTATCGGTCAGCGTCATCGAGATAAGGCGATCCCGGATATTGGTTGTGACGTCTTTAGAATTAACCTTCAGCATGAAATCCGGCGTCAGCTGCGCCCCGGCCTGCACCGGCAGGCTGCTTATCCCGATCATCCGATCAGCCCCCCTGCAGTTGAAATCAGGCTACCGGCCGCCGACTTCACGCCGTCGATTGCTGACGTGAGCTGCCCTGGCAGGCTGGCGGATCCGCTGATAAGACCATCAGCCTGTTTCTTGAGATCGCCAAACATCGAGGTGAGCGACTCATCAACGCGCTTCAGGCTCAGGGTAAACATGATTTTACTGGCCGTCCCGTTGGGGTAAAACTCGCTGAAGGTGTTAGAAATACTCTCGATCACGTACATGCCATAAATCATGCCGCTGCCACCAATCAGCGGCCACGCCATCCCCTCGTCGGCCATCAGGCGGATTGTCATCAGCGACAGCGAGCCGCCCGTGATTTCAGGGCGAAGCTCACCGGAAAGCGTAATTTTTTCATCGCCCGGACCGATAAACTGCGCCGACGGACGCTGCCCGAACCGGCTGTTAGTGGGCCAGCGATAGTCGATATTCTGCTGCATATCCCCGTAAGGCAGGGTCTGCCGCATAAACGGCATCATGCCGTAAATCATCATCATCGTTTAATCCTCCCAGCCCATTTTGCTGCGGTTCTGTGCCTGCCGGTTGCGCTGCTCTTTAGCCTGGTGCTGCGCCATCAGCGCCATTGCGTCGTCTTTGGTCATACCCTCATGCATGTTGATTTCATACTGATAGGTATTCTGGCTGCGGTCGGTAAATCCTCCCCCGGCTGACGGGGCTGAAACCGGGCGGTAAGGCGCGCCACCATAGGCGATGTTGTATTGCAGCCCGCCGGTATCTGCGCCCGCGCCACCGGTTGCTACCGGATCCGGGGACGGTACTTTGTCTTTGAGGCCATCGGATTTCGTGTCGATAATGCCGAGCTTATCCAGCACCCAGTTGATGCCGCCCATAAGCTGATCGAGCGCATGGCTCGGGATTTTCAGCGCCTCGGCCAGCATGTTGCCGAACTTCTTACCCATGTCTCCGGCGGCGGCAAGTTCGGTCTGCGTGGATTTCACCGGCTCCAGCAGTTTGCCGAACCAGTCCCAC
>Ga0157361_1000214_pt1 | contig 29184 bp, 30 predicted proteins | sample AttlaeALBM2_FD_111481 | JGI IMG/M metagenome (GOLD analysis project Ga0157361, IMG submission 111481) | Fungus gardens microbial communities from leaf cutter ant in Ribeirão Preto, State of São Paulo, Brazil - Atta laevigata ALBM2 | ecosystem: Host-associated > Fungi > Mycelium > Unclassified ...
GTAAAGGTAATATAGATGTCCAAGATCAAAGGTAACGTTAAGTGGTTTAATGAGTCCAAAGGATTCGGTTTCATTACTCCAGAAGATGGCAGCAAAGATGTATTCGTACACTTCTCTGCTATCATGAGCAACGGCTTCAAAACTCTGGCTGAAGGTCAGCGTGTAGAGTTTGAAATCACCGACGGCGCTAAAGGCCCATCTGCTGCTAACGTTATCGCTCTGTAAGTTAACAGTCAGAATTTTAAAAACCCGCCTTCTGGCGGGTTTTTTTTATCCTTTTTTCAGGCCTGCCACCACATCATCGCCCAGGCAATAATCGCCACGGTGGTGATTGAGAGCGCCAGCAGTTCATTAAAGCAACGCGGTATCAAGTTCTTCATCCCATTTGCCCCGTCAGTTCATTTCCGTCAGCATGGCAAAGCAAGATTAAGCCAGCCTTAAGCGCGCATGACAGCCGGATGACAACGCACATTCTGCGGCGTATCTCACAGATAATGTCTGTAACATCCTCATAACAAATCATACGTGCAGCTTTTTAGCGGCCAACGCTATATAACAGCAGGCAGGGAAAAGGGAGGAGGCAGGATGAACATACGTGAAGCACAGGCTAAAGACAGTTTTGCCCTGAGTGCGCTGTTAACCGAACTGGGTTACCGCAATACTGAACAGTTTATAGAAGCGCGCCTGGCACAGCTAAGCAGCCACCCTGATGAAGTGCTGCTGGTCGCGGAGCACGGTTATCAGGTTTTGGGTTTTCTTTCGCTGCACTTTATTCCGCAGCTGGCGCTGGCAGGCGATTTTGCCCGCATTAGTTATTTCTGCATTGCCGAAGGTGAGCGCAGCAAGGGCAGCGGCCAGCAGCTGCTGAACCATGCCGAACAACTGGCGCGCGCACGCGGATGCGATCGCATGGAAGTACACTGTCACGCCTCACGCGTTAAAGCCAATCAGTTCTATGCACGTGAAGGTTATGTTGAGTCACCGCGCTATCACATTAAATGTCTGGGCTAACGTTTATCTCGCGACCGGAAGCCATGACTAACCGCCGACGCTGGCCTGCTGCTGAAGGTTAAAGGCTGATGAGCTGAGCGCGGTATTTGCCCCGAGGGGAGTAACGATGAAAGTTGCAATGGGACAATTTGCCGTCAGCCGCGAATGGCAGGAGAATGCCGCGATCTGTATTGACCTGATGAACAATGCGTTGGCCGGCGGGGCGGATTTGCTGGTGCTGCCGGAAGCCGTGCTGGCGCAGGACATCGCCGATCCCGATCGCGTACTGAAAGCCGCACAGCCGCTGGATGGGCCGTTTGTCACGCAGTTGCTGGCGGCCAGCCGCGGTAATACGCTGACCACCATAATGAGCGTACACGTGCCGGTTGAGGGTAATAAAGCGCATAACGTTCTGATCGTTCTCCGCAATGGCGAAATCATCGCCCGGTACGTGAAGCTGCATCTCTACGATGCGTTTGCGATGCAGGAGTCACAGCGCGTCAATCCTGGCCATGAGGTGCCGCCGCTGGTGGAGGTGGCGGGCATGAAAGTGGGCCTGATGACCTGCTACGACGTGCGTTTCCCGGAGCTGGCACGCCGTCTGGCGCTGGACGGTGCCGATGTGCTGGTGCTGCCCTCAGCGTGGGTTAAAGGGCCGCTTAAGGAGATGCACTGGGAGTTGCTGACTACCGCGCGTGCCCTGGAAAACACCTGCTATATGGTGGCGGTTGGCGAGAGCGGTCCGCGTAATATTGGCAACAGCCTGGTGATTGATCCCCTTGGCGTCGCGATTGCGAAAGCGCCGGAATCCGCAGCCCTGATATTTGCGGAACTTGATCCGCAGCGCATTGCCTGGGCGCGAAGCGTACTGCCGGTACTGGAAAATCGCCGCTTTGTCCGCCCTGAACTGCAGCCACGCTGAAGCTATCGAGGGAAAATGATGATTGCCGCCATCGTGCTGGCGGGCATAAACGCGGATTACTATCCGCTGGCGATCAACAACTCACACTACCCGCGAACTCAGGCGTTTCTTAGCCGGTTTATCTAACCCATCGATCTCACTCTGTTACAGATTCCAGTTGAGACAGGTGATAAACTGCGCGTTAATAACGGTTGTCCGTTTTCGCGAAGGTTGAAAGGTAAAATATGGAAGGTATCAGTATTGCCAAACTGCTGATCATCGGTGCGCTTATCGTACTGCTTTTTGGCACCAATAAGTTACGTTCACTGGGTGGCGATCTGGGTTCCGCAATCAAAGGCTTCAAAAAAGCCATGAAAGATGATGAATCCTCCGCCGCCAAACAGAGCGCTGAAGAAGTTCCGGCTGAACGCGTTAGCCACAAAGAGTAATCTCTGCGCTGAACGTCAATAAGTGTAAATATTTATTGCGTTATTAAAAAACCAGACTGCAGCAGTCTGGTTTTTGTTTATTTAGTGCCACACAACAGGGCCGTCAGCACTTTCATCCCACATCAGCAGGTCCATTCCGGTTAGCGGTGTCGTTACGCTGATGCCCGCCTGCGTCTGCCAGTCAGTTAGAATCTCGTTTGTCAGCGGCAGCGGAGAGATCGCAGGTACGGTATCCTCCTGCGGTAGCGTCAGCTCAATCAGCGCCAGCTCGATTCGGACCAGTTCACTCTCGTCAGGGGGAAGAAGCGTACTATCCAGCCACGGCAGCGAAGTAAAAGGCAGATCCAGCTGCTCGCCGATCGTCCCCTCTTCATCGACGAGGATGGCGCTGAAGGTGTGTTGCGCGCCCGCTAATCCTGCCGGCTGCTCAAACTGCCACTCGCCGCTCTCATCGATCTCAATACTGCCCACCAGTATACCGTCAATGTAAAACTGCAGCAGTTTTCCAGCCGGGGCTTTACCGCTGAACATCGCCGGCTTGTAGTCATCATCATAGCGCGCGTGGAGGGCCGCCGGAGCTTTGATATCGGATACGCTATCATTCGGCAACAGCGCGGCAGGCTGGGCTGTTTTGAAGGCAGTTACTCCGATCTTCACGAGAGTGGCAGGGGGTAAGAGGGGCTGAGGTAACCAAAACTGCGGCAGCAGCGGGTTAACAACAGGCACGGGAACAGCACTGATGGCATACCCTTCCGGGACTGTTTCAGTTTTTATGGCAGGCAGCGCGACCGGAAGAACCGGCACTTCTGCGGCTGAAACTACGTTATCAGCGGCCTGCAGCGGCAGCGTGGCGGGCGTATGACTGGCAGCGGGAAGATGCATGTGCACTTCGTCGTAACGATGTTCAATGCTGATCGCCGTTGCCAGAAACGCCAGTTCACAGGAGGCGTGCGGCGTAACAAATGGGTTGGTGATATCCATTGGCGTAGTGCGGGCCTTTAGCGCTTCCAGGCTTTCGCCCGAATCGCCGGCACGCCGCTGACTCATGGAGTGACCCGCCACATCTGCCGCCCGAAAATCGGGCTCATCGACATGAAAGGATGGTTGCATAATCTGACCTTTATAAAAAACACGCTGAAAAAGAAAAAAAGGGCTTTTACGGCCTCAGCGGTTAAAGCGACAGATTTGGCACAAGTCTTAAAGCTTTTAAGGAGAATTTTGCAATTGCGCCACGACGGGCGCAATTGCGACAGGCTGTTACTTCACTTCCAGGCCTTTCGCCTGCATATCGGCATGATAAGAAGAGCGTACAAACGGGCCGCAGGCGGCATGGGTGAAGCCCATGGCCATCGCTTCCTCTTTCATCTCATCGAATTCAGCCGGGCTGACATAACGCTGTACCGGCAGGTGATGGCGGCTTGGCTGCAGATACTGGCCGAGCGTCAGCATGGTAACGCCGTGACGACGCAGATCGCGCATCACTTCGATAATCTCCGCATTGGTTTCACCCAGGCCCACCATCAGGCCGGATTTGGTCGGCACATCAGGATGCGCCTCTTTAAAACGCTCCAGCAGCTTCAGCGACCACTCATAGTTGGCGCCCGGACGCACCTGGCGATAGACGCGCGGTACGTTCTCCAGGTTGTGGTTGAACACATCCGGCGGCGTGGCGGTAAGGATCTCCAGTGCACGATCCATGCGACCACGGAAGTCAGGTACCAGCGTTTCAATCTTAATCGTTGGGCTTTTTTCACGAATGGCCGTAATGCAGTCGGCAAAGTGCTGAGCACCGCCGTCACGCAAGTCATCACGGTCAACAGAGGTGATGACCACATAACGCAGCGCCATATCGGCAATGGTCTGCGCCAGCTTCAACGGTTCATTCGCGTCCGGCGCATTCGGGCGGCCGTGTGCGACGTCGCAGAACGGGCAGCGGCGGGTACAAATCGCGCCCAGAATCATGAAGGTTGCGGTGCCGTGGTTGAAACATTCGGCAAGGTTAGGACAGGAGGCCTCCTCACACACCGAGTGCAGGCCATTTTTCCGCATGGCAGCCTTGATACCCTGAATGCGGCTGGAGTCCGCAGGCAGTTTGATCTTCATCCACTCGGGCTTACGTAAAATCTCTTCGCGCTCGGTGACCACGGTTTTCACCGGAATCAGCGCCATTTTGTCGGCATCGCGATATTTGACGCCACGTTCCATCTGAATTGGTTTACTCATAAATCTGCAGGTTCCGGTCGGGATTGCGATTTGAAAGCTTCCTCACTCAAACTGAGAACCAGGCTTTCAACTTTATTTGAAAAAATTGCAAAAATTATATCATCTCGCCCGCACAGAAGCAGCCGATAAGCGGAGACAAAGGTTACAATTTTGTAAATGCGCACATACAGACAAGGTCACGATGCTGCCTCGTTCAACCATTCAACCTCATCAAACCGGCACAGACGGGCAAAATGGTGCACCAGACGTGGCTGCACGTCCGTTACCGTAACACCAGGCTGGAACTGGCTTAGTTGGGTCATCTGCATGCCGGCATAGCCGCAGGGATTGATGCGCAGGAAGGGTGCGAGATCCATCGCGACATTCAGCGCCAGACCGTGAAACGAGCAGCCTTTGCGGATGCGCAGGCCAAGGGAGCAGATCTTATCATCACCCACGTAGACGCCAGGGGCATCGGCTCGCGCCCGCGCGGCCACCTGATAGTCCGCCAGCGTAGCGATCACCGTATTCTCCAGCGCGGTCACCAGCTCACGCACGCCAGTTTTATGGCGTTTGATATCAATCAGAACGTACATGACCTGCTGGCCCGGCCCGTGATAGGTCACCTGACCGCCGCGATCGCTCTGCACCACCGGAATGTCGCCTGGCATGAGCAGATGCTCGGCTTTACCGGCCTGCCCCTGGGTGAACACCGGCGGGTGCTCAACCAGCCAGATCTCATCCGGGGTTTCACTGTGGCGCTGATCGGTAAACTGATGCATGGCATCGGAGACGGGCTGCCAGTCGCGCAGGCCGAGTTGACGAACAAGAAGCGTATGAGCAGACAAAGCGAAAGTCCGGTAGAGGATGGAGGGCTGAGTATAACGCTGGCAAAGTGGCGTTTGCCAGCGTCCGCATTACAGAACCATGCGCACGATTTCGATATTGCCCAGCTCTTCGTACAGGGTTTCCACCTGCTCGATGTGCGTCGCATTGATGGTAATGGAAACGGAGTGATAGTTGCCTTTGCTGCTTGGCTTCACATCCGGTGAATAGTCGCCTGGCGCATGACGCTGCACCACTTCAACCACTTGATCAACCAGCTCCGGTTGCGCCAGGCCCATCACTTTATAAGTGAACGGGGTAGGGAATTCGAGCAGTTCATTCAGTTTGGTTTTCATATTGACTCCGGTGCATAAAAAAACAGGCTCCCGCCGAAGCGGGAGCAGAGATAATAACGTATCTGGGGACGGATTGGCGATTTTTCAAGCACGCCTTAGCCGAACCAGTGATGGAACATCAGCTTAATATAATCGATGATGCGGCTGAAGAAGCCCCCTTCCTGCACTTCGTTCAGCACCACCAGCGGACGCTGCTCAATAGTTTTGCCATCCAGCTGGAAGTTGATACTGCCCACCACCTGATTTTTCTGCAGCGGGGCGTGCAGTTCGGTGTTGTTCAATACGTAGCTGGCTTTCAGATCCTTCATGCGACCGCGTGGGATGGTCAGGTAAGCATCTTTCTCGACACCAAGCTGGACGCGATCGCTGTTGCCGAACCAGACCGGCTCAGACGCAAACTCTTTACCGGCTTTCAGCGGTGCCACGGTCTCAAAGAAGCGGAAGCCCCAGGTCAGCAGCTTTTTGCTTTCAGTTTCGCGGCCTTTATAGGTGTGGCCGCCCATTACGGCGGAGATCAAACGCATCTGACCTTCGGTCGCAGAGGCCACCAGGTTGTAACCTGCGGCTTCGGTATGGCCGGTTTTGATACCATCAACACTCAGGCTGGTGTCCCATAACAGGCCGTTGCGATTCATCTGGCGGATGTTGTTAAAGGTGAACTCTTTCTCACGGTACACCGCGTACTCATCCGGCACATCGCGAATCAGCGCCTGACCGATCAGCGCCATATCACGCGCCGAGCTGTACTGCCCGTTAGCATCCAGGCCGTGTACGGTCTGGAAGTGGGTGTTTTTCAGCCCCAGCGCGCCCACGTAATTGTTCATCAGATTGACGAACGCGTCCTGGCTACCGGCAACGTAATCGGCCATTGCTACGCAGGCGTCATTACCGGACTGCAGCACGATACCGCGCGTGAGCTGAGAAACCGGTACGCGATCGCCCGGTTTCAGGAACATCAGTGAGGAGCCTTTAAACACCGGGTTGCCGGTGGCCCAGGCATCTTTACCCACGGTAACGATGTCATCCTGATGGATTTTGCCCGCTTTCACCGCCTGGCCGATGACATAACTGGTCATCATTTTCGTCAGGCTGGCAGGATCGCGGCGCGCGTCTGCGTTCTTCTCGGCAAGGATTTTGCCAGAGTTATAGTCGATGAGCACATAGGCTTCAGCGTCGATGTCCGGCACGCCCGGAATCATAGTTTTAAGATTAACATCGTCGGCGAAAGCGACATGGCTGAGAGAAAGAGCGACCAGTGATCCCACTGTCAGGCGTTTCAGAAAACGAGAAGGTTTCAGCGTATTCATGTTCAGGACTACAACATCCGTGGGGTTAGAGTGAAAAAAGTGCCTTACTATAGCAAACGTCCGATCGCGCGACATCTTGCTTTACCAATCAGTTCAGCAGGAAATGTTACTGCCCGTCACATTGACGGACGGGCAGTGGTAATAAAGGTGTTCATCTGCGCTTCGGTGCTCAGGCGCTGCTGCAGCGCAGCGGCTTCGGCACGGCTCTTAAAGCCGCCCAGCTGGACGCGATAAACGTTGCCGTTCGCTTCAACCGCTCCGGGCACGCCAAAGCGTTTGCCCAGGCTGTCCGCCAGCTGGCGTGCGCGCGCTGCATCGTTCAGGGCGCCCACCTGCACCACGAAACCGCTGCCGGCATGCGCACTCTGGCTGGCCGGTGCCGCGCTGGCGGCCGCTGGGGCCGTAACCACTGGCGCGACGGCTGGGGCCGGCTCACTGCCCTCAAGTACACCACTGGCTAATGGCTGCGGCGCGCCAAGGAAGCCGCTGCTCTGTACCGGAGCACCCATATCACCGTTGCTTTGCAGGGTACTGTTATCTACCGCATGTACATCCTGCGGGGCAGGGGCTGGATTCGTACTGCCGCCGGTCATCACCATACCGCCGCCGAGATCCGGACGGGCGGGCAGGGCATAGCTCTGTTTTGCTACCGTAGTACCGATAGTGCCCGGTCCTGAAACCGAGCCGTCCGGCGCAACGCTGATGTAATCCACGCGCACACGGGTATTGTTTGAAATGTTCAGGCGATCGCCGGCGGCGCGCGACAGGTCGATAATGCGGCCCGGCGTATAAGGACCGCGATCGTTGACGCGTACCACAATCTGACGGCCATTCGCGAGGTTAGTGACGCGCACATAGCTCGGCAGCGGCAGCGTAGGATGGGCGGCTGTCAGCGCATCCGGATCGTAGTTTTCGCCGAGGGCCGTGCGGTTACCCTGGGCTTCATCACCGTACCAGGTTGCCAGCCCGACTTCGCTGTAGTTGGCCGGGTTTTTAATAACCTTATAGCTTTTCCCGTTAACGCTGTAATCCTGGCTGGTAGAGGGATTGATCGGCTCGTAGCGCGGCTCAACGCCAGGGATCTCCACCACCGGGCCGTTATAGGCCGGTTGTGGCGGGGCGGTGTTTGTCTGCTGTTCCGGGGTGGAACAGGCAGCCAGTACCAGTGAAGCCAGTGCAACTCCAAGCCAGTCCTTACGCATGTGCAGCCTCTTAAACGCTTTTAGATAACATTTTTCGATGAGTATGGATCGACATGACGATGCCAAATCCGGCCATTAACACAATCAGCGCTGACCCGCCGTAACTCACCAGGGGCAGCGGCACGCCAACCACCGGTAAGATACCACTTACCATGCCAATGTTAACGAAAACATAAACGAATAAAATCAGCATTAAGCCGCCCGCCATGACGCGCCCAAACGTGGTTTGCGCTCGCGCTGCAATGATCAAACCGCGCATGATCAGCAGCAGATACAGGACCAGCAGCAGTAAGACGCCGACCAGGCCGAGCTCTTCGGCCAGTACGGCAAAGATAAAGTCAGTGTGGCGCTCGGGTAAAAACTCCAGCTGTGACTGTGTACCGTGCAGCCAGCCTTTGCCGCGCAGCCCGCCGGAGCCGATAGCGATCTTCGACTGAATAATGTGGTAACCGGCGCCCAGCGGGTCGCTCTCGGGATCGAGCAGCATCATCACACGATCGCGCTGGTAATCATGCATCAGGAAGAACCACAGGATCGGGATAAACGCGGCCACCAGCAGAACCGCTACGCCGATCAGTTTCCAGCTCATACCCGACAGGAACAGCACAAACAGACCGGAGGCGGCAATCAGAATCGACGTGCCGAGGTCCGGCTGCGCGGCAACCAGCAGCGTCGGCATGAAGATCAGCACCAGCGCGATGCCGGTATTCTTCAGCGTGGGCGGGCACACATCGCGGTTAATAAAGCGAGCCACCATCAGCGGGACGGCGATTTTGGCGATCTCCGAGGGCTGGAAGCGTACAAAGCCCAGATCGAGCCAGCGCTGCGCGCCTTTACTGATGTGACCAAACGCATCCACGGCCACCAGTAAGATAACGCAGACGATATAGAGATAGGGCGCCCAGCTCTCATACACGCGTGGTGGGACCTGTGCCAGCACCAGCATGATGATGGTGCCCATCGCAATCTGACCGAGCTTGCGCTCCATCATGCCCGGATCCTGCCCGCTGGCACTCCAGATAACGATGGCGCTGTAGGTCAGCAGCGCAATGATGATCAGCATAAACAGCGGGTCGATATGGATACGCGTCCAGATCGTTCTTTTCTGGGGACTATCGTTCATCGACATCGTTATTCACCTTCGTAACCGGGCGGCGTGGGTGTGGCCTCTGGCAGCACCGTGTTGTTGTCGCCCAGCATAATGTGGTCAAGAATCTGGCGCATTACCGTACCAACGGCCGGGCCGGCCCCGCCGTTCTCCAGAATCATGGTAACGGCCACGCGCGGCTTGTCATATGGCGCGAAGGCGGTCATCAGTTTGTGATCGCGCAGACGCTCCGCAATCTTGTGGGCGTTATAGGTCTCGTTCTCTTTCAGGCCAAATACCTGCGCCGTACCGGATTTGGCGGCAATTTTATAGGGTGCATCGGCAAAGCTCTTATGCGCCGTCCCGTTCGCCCGATTCGCTACGCCATACATGCCGTCTTTGGCGATCTCCCAGTAACCGGAGTGGATGTCGCCAATCGGCGCATCCGGCTGCTGGCGGTAGGGCACCATGGCATCACCTTCACGCGTGGCGCGCAGCAGGTGCGGCACTTTAATGATGCCGTCATTAATCAGAATCATCATCGCTTTGTTCATCTGAATCGGCGTGGCGGTCCAGTAACCCTGGCCGATGCCCACCGGAATGGTGTCACCCTGATACCATGGCTTCTTAAAGCGTTTCATCTTCCATTCACGCGTGGGCATGTTGCCCGGACTCTCCTGCGGCAGGTCGATACCGGTACGGTGACCGTAACCAAATTTGGTCATCCACTCTGACAGGCGATCAATACCCATGTCATACGCCACCTGATAGAAGAAGGTGTCCGCTGACTCCTCCAGCGATTTGGTCACGTTGAGGCGGCCGTGTCCCCACTTTTTCCAGTCACGATAACGCTTCTCTGACCCGGGCAGCTGCCACCAGCCCGGATCGAACAGGCTGGTATTACGGTTGATCACCCCGGCGCTCAGCGCTGATACCGCAACGTACGGCTTCACGGTTGAAGCTGGCGGGTAGGCGGCCTGCAGCGCACGGTTGTAGAGCGGGCGATTTTCGTCGCTCAGCAGCGCTTTGTAATCTTTACTGGAGATGCCATCAACAAACAGATTAGGATCGTAACTGGGGGTGGAAACCAGCGCGAGGATCTCGCCGGTGCGCGGATCGCTTACGACTACTGCCGCACGGCTGCCGGTCAGCAACGTTTCGATATATTGCTGCAGTTTGAGATCCACGGTGAGCCAGATGTCGCGCCCGGCCTGCGGCGACTGCTCATGCAGCTGGCGAATTACGCGCCCGCGATTGTTGACCTCAACCTCTTCGTAACCGGTTTTGCCGTGCAGAACATCTTCATAGTAGTTTTCGATGCCCAGCTTGCCGATATCGTGCGTCGCAGCGTAGTTAGGCCACTTGCCCTCTTCATCAAGGCGTTTAACGTCGCGATCGTTGATTTTCGATACATAACCGACCACGTGGGTAAGTGTCTGGCCATAGGGGTAGTAACGGCGCTGATAGCCTTTCACTTCAACGCCCGGGAAGCGGTACTGGTTCACGGCAAAACGCGCGACCTGCACTTCGTTCAGGCCGGTTTTTACCGGAATAGAGGTGAAACGGCGCGAGCGCTTGCGCTCTTTTTCAAACGCATCGATGTCGTCATCGGTCAGGTCCAACACCGGACGCAGATCCTGCAGCGTCTGTTTCAGATCATCCACCTTCTCCGGCACCAGTTCGGCCTGGTAAATGGTGCGGTTCAGCGCCAGCGGCACGCCGTTGCGGTCATAGATGATGCCGCGACTCGGCGCAACCGGCACCAGTTTGATGCGGTTTTCATTGGAGCGGGTGCTGTAATCGTCGAAACGCAGAATTTGCAGGTGGTACAGGTTGACCACCAGAATGCTGGAGAGCAGCAGAATGCCGACGAAGGCGACTAAAGCCCGGCGGACAAACAGTTTCTGTTCGGCAGTGTAATCGCGAAAAGCGTTGCTCTGTAATTTCATCCGCTGCGTTTATTATCTGGGGGTTGTCAGGCGTTTATTCACGATGATAAGGATGGTTCGTGGTAATGCTCCAGGCGCGATACAGGCTCTCTGCAACCAGCACACGCACCAACGGATGAGGCAGCGTCAGCGCCGAGAGCGACCAGCTCTGCTCTGCTGCGGCTTTACATGCCGGTGCCAGGCCTTCCGGCCCACCAATCAGCAGGCTGACATCGCGGCCATCCAGCTTCCAGCGCTCCAGCTGCTGCGCCAGCTGCGGCGTCTCCCACGGCTGACCGGGGATATCCAGCGTGACGATGCGGTTACCTTTACCGACCGCCGCCAGCATCGCTTCGCCCTCTTTTTCCAGAATGCGTTTGATGTCAGCGTTCTTGCCACGCTTACCGGCAGGCACTTCAATCAGTTCAAACGGCATATCCTTGGGAAAGCGGCGCAGATACTCCATAAAACCGGTCTGAACCCAGTCGGGCATTTTGGTTCCCACGGCCACAAGCTGCAGTTTCAACGCTTAGCTCCAGAGCTTTTCAAGCTCATACAGCTGACGGCTCTCTTCCTGCATCACATGAACAATGACTTCACCCAGATCGACCACGACCCAGTCAGCAGCCGTTTTACCATCCACACCCAATGGCTTCAGGCCCGCGGCGCGTGACTCCTGCACCACATGCTCAGCGATAGAGGAGACGTGACGGTTTGAGGTGCCGGTGCAGATGATCATGCAATCGGTGATGCTGGATTTGCCCTGAACATCGATAGCGATAATGTCCTGGCCTTTAAGATCGTCAATCTTATCAATAACGAAATCTTGGAGTGCTTTACCTTGCAAAAGGTTCCCCTTAAAAACAGGTGGTGACGGGCAGGCTGAATGCCCCGGAAATGCAGCCAAAAATGAAGCGGCGCAGTATAGCACGGTGAAACTAGTCGCGATATAAGCCTGCGCGATCGATATAGGCGATCACCGCGTCTGGCAGCAGATCGGTGCAGGGCTGGCCTGCATGGCGGCGCTGACGGATTTCGGTGGCGGAGATATCAAACAGCGGCGTATCGGCCAGCCAGATATACCCGGCAGGGGCATGATGCAGCTGCTGTGGATCCTGTGCCTGGTGCGCCACCAGCCACTGCTGCAGCGCTGGCGTTTCCAGCTGCGTGGCATAGCCGGGGCGTTTACACACCAGCAAATGACAGAGCGACAGCAGATCCTGCCAGCGGTGCCACTTGTGTAACGTTAGCAGAGAATCCTGACCAATGATAAACCCGAGGGGCTGCTGTGCACCGCGTTCAGCGCGCAGCGCCTCCAGCGTGGCGACGGTCCATGAGGGCGTTGAGCGCGCCAGCTCGCGGGTATCAATATCAAACAGCGGGCGGTCGGCGATGGCGCACTGCAGCATCGCCACGCGCTGCGCGGCGCTGGCCTGCGGCTGCGGACGATGGGGCGGTACGTTGTTAGGCAGCAGCGTGACTTTTTTTAACCCAATCTGCCCGGCGAGGGCTTCTACCGGACGCAGATGCCCGTAGTGAATCGGATCGAATGTACCGCCAAACAGCGCATGGAGTTTAGACATCGGTAAAGCTCAGTGGAAAATCACGGTGGCACAGCAGCAATGAGAGGGTCTCCAGCTGCGGCCACAGATTCTGACCATAATCTTGCTTCATGGTCAGTTCAATGTCAGCCAGCAGATGCACAGCACGTTGCAGACGACGCGCGTCCAGCCGCTGCAGCGCCTCGGTAAACAGCGCGCGGCGGTTCTGCCAGATGCGCTGCTGATCCATCAGCGTGCGTAACGACTGTTTCGCCTGGTTGCGCTGCAGATGCAGTAGCGTCAGCAGGTCGCGTTGCAGCGTACGCAGCAGAATCACCACTTCGCTCTCCTCTTTTGCCAGCTGATGCAGGATGTGCAGTGCGCGTTTACTTTTGCCCGCCAGCAGCGCATCCACCCAGTGGAAGGGGGTGAAGTGCGCCGCATCGCTGACCGCCTGTTCAACCCGCGGCATCGTCAATTTGCCATCCGGCCATAGCAGCGAAAGGCGCTCCAGCGCCTGCGCCAGCGCCAGCAGGTTGCCTTCATAACAGTAGCAGAGCAGCTGAATAGCGGCGTCATCTACGCTAAGTTTCATCGCTTTCGCCCGCGTGGCAACCCAGCGCGGCAGCTGTGCCTGCTCCGGCGTCTGACACGGCACCAGCACGGCCTGCGTGCTGAGCGCTTTAAACCAGGCGCTGTTCTCCTGCGCTTTTGTCAGCTTCGCCATACGCAGTACCAGCAGGATATCGCTGTGCAGCAGCGTGGAGAGCTTAACCAACTGTTCAGCCATCGCCGCGTTAGCGCCACTCTCTGGCAGTTGTAGCGTTAGCGTCTGGCGCTGGGTAAACAGACTGAGTGACTGGCAGCTGGCAAAGAGGCTGTCCCAGTCCGTTTGCGTGTCCAGGGTGATACTGAAGTGCTCTTCGAACCCTTGTGCTGTGGACGCGACACGGATAGCATCGGCGCTCTCCTGAATCAGCAGCGGTTCATTACCGGTAAGAAAATAACAGGCGCGCAGCCCCTCACGAAGCTGCGCGCTCAGTTGTTCAGGATAGATCCTGATCATTGCAGACTGGTAGCTGACGACGAGAACACTTCAGGTGAAGCGCTACCCGGTGCGATCACTTCCGGCTGCGGCAGAGTATCTTTATTGCTCTCCTGCGCAGCATGCACGGTCAGCAGTTTACGCACCAGCTGCTCGGCGGCACGCTGACGCATCTCCTGTTTGATCATGTCCTGCTCGGCATCCTTCGCCAGTGCGGCATTCGGGTTATCGAAGAACGAACGATACACCGTAGTGCTGATAGGGTAGATACCTTTACCCGGCAGCAAAACCTGCGCGCTGATCGTCATCACCAACGAGTACTCAGCGGTAGTGCCGCTGATAAATACTGATGCTGTGTCGCGCCCTTGTCTTTCAGCACCCAGACGCAGAGTCGGGTATTTTGCGCTGGCCCCCTCGCTGTCTTCAACGATGGTGACATCATTGATGCGCAGCTGCTGACGCACGGTGCGCGCCAGCGGGCCATACGGGTCGCCACTCTGGACGATCAGCGTTTTCATCTCCTGCGGCACCATGGTTGTGCCGCGTGGGTGAAAACCACAGCCTGCGGTGGCCAGCACCGCAAGCAGGACAAACAGCCTGATAATCAGTTGTCGCACAGTTCCTCCTGAACTTAACCTACGACCAGGTTAAGCAGTTTGCCGGGGACATAAATCACTTTACGAATGGTGACGCCTTCCAGATATTTCGCCACCAGGTGCTCCTGCGCGGCAAGTGCCTGTACCTGCTCCTGCGTGGCATCAGGCGCGACGGTAATTTTACCGCGCACTTTACCGTTTACCTGCACGACAACCAGCAGCGAATCTTCAACCATCGCCGCTTCATCGGCTACCGGCCAGCTGGCTTCGTCAACGCTGCCTTCGCCGCCCAGCGCCTGCCACAGAACATAGCTGGCGTGTGGCGTGAACGGATAGAGCAGGCGGGTCACGGCCATCAACGCTTCCTGCATCAGCGCACGATCCTGTTCGCTCTCCTGCGGTGCGCGCAGCAGCTTGTTCATCAGCTCCATGATAGCGGCAATTGCGGTGTTGAAGGTCTGACGACGGCCGATATCATCGGCGACTTTAGCGATGGTTTTGTGCAGATCGCGACGCAGCGCTTTCTGATCATTGTTCAGCGCATTGACATCCAGCGCCACGGTCGCGCCTTTTGCTACGTGATCGTAAGCCAGTTTCCAGACGCGTTTCAGGAAGCGGTTTGCACCCTCTACGCCTGACTCCTGCCACTCCAGCGTCATGTCCGCCGGTGAAGCAAACATCATGAACAGACGCACGGTGTCCGCGCCGTAACGCTCAACCATCAGCTGCGGGTCGATGCCGTTGTTTTTCGACTTCGACATCTTGCTCATGCCGGCGTAAATCACTTCACGACCCTGATTGTCGATCGCTTTGGTGATACGGCCTTTTTCGTCACGCTCCACGTTGACGTCAACCGGTGAAACCCAGTTGCGCTCGCCGTTAGCGCCCACATAGTAGAACGCATCGGCCAGTACCATACCCTGGCACAGCAGACGTTTTGCCGGTTCGTCAGAGTTGACCAGACCCGCATCACGCAGCAGCTTGTGATAGAAGCGGAAGTACATCAGGTGCATGATGGCGTGTTCAATACCACCTACATACTGATCGACAGGCAGCCAGTAGTTTGCCGCTGCCGGGTCCAGCATGCCTTCGTTGTAGTCTGCGCAAGTATAGCGCGCATAGTACCAGGAGGACTCCATGAAGGTGTCAAAGGTGTCCGTTTCACGCAGTGCCGGCTGGCCATTGATGGTGGTTTTCGCCCACTCCGGGTCAGCTTTAATTGGGCTGGTGATGCCGTCCATGACCACATCTTCTGGCAGGATGACCGGCAGCTGGTCTTCTGGCGTTGGCATTACGGTGCCATCTTCCAGGGTAACCATCGGGATGGGTGCGCCCCAGTAGCGCTGACGGGAGACACCCCAGTCGCGCAGACGATAGTTCACTTTACGCACGCCCACGCCTTTCGCGGCCAGTGCATCAGCAATCGCATTGAAAGCGGCTTCGTGGTCAAGGCCGTTGTACTCGCCGGAGTTAAACAGCGTGCCTTTCTCGGTCATCGCGGCGGCGCGTAAATCAGGCTCAGAGCCGTCGAGGTTGAGAATGACCGGCTTGATGTTGAGATCGTATTTGGTGGCGAACTCCCAGTCGCGCTGGTCGTGTCCGGGCACGGCCATTACCGCGCCGGTGCCGTACTCCATCAGCACGAAGTTGGCGACCCAAACCGGAATCTCTTCACCGGTCAGCGGATGAATGGCATGCAGGCCGGTGGCCATGCCTTTTTTCTCCATCGTCGCCATGTCGGCTTCAGCCACTTTGGTAGTGCTGCATTCGGCAACAAAGTCTGCCAGCGCCGGGTTATTGACCGCCGCCTGGCGAGCCAGTGGATGACCGGCCGCAACCGCAACATACGTAGCACCCATAAAGGTGTCAGGACGGGTGGTATAAACCGTGACTTTCTCCGCGCTGTTCGCCACGTCGAAGGTAATCTCTACGCCTTCAGAGCGGCCGATCCAGTTGCGCTGCATGGTTTTGACCTGCTCAGGCCACTCGTCCAGCTTATCGAGGTCGTTCAGCAGCTCTTCGGCATAGTCAGTGATTTTGATAAACCACTGTGGAATCTCTTTGCGCTCAACTTTGGTGTCGCAGCGCCAGCAGCAGCCGTCGATAACCTGTTCGTTTGCCAGTACGGTCTGGTCGTTAGGGCACCAGTTAACCGCTGAGGTTTTTTTATATACCAGGCCTTTTTCATACAGTTTGGTGAAGAACCACTGCTCCCAGCGATAATACTCTGGCTGGCAGGTCGCCAGTTCACGGCTCCAGTCATAGCCAAAGCCCAGCAGTTTTAGCTGGTTCTTCATGTATTCGATGTTGTCGTATGTCCACGGCGCCGGGGCGGTGTTGTTTTTTACCGCTGCGCCTTCCGCCGGCAGGCCAAATGCGTCCCAGCCGATCGGCTGCAGTACGTTTTTGCCAAGCATACGCTGATAGCGCGCAATCACATCGCCGATGGTGTAGTTACGGACGTGGCCCATATGCAGACGGCCAGAAGGATAGGGCAGCATCGAGAGGCAGTAATATTTCTCTTTGCCTTCCTGCTCGGTCACTTTAAAGGTTTCATTTTCGTCCCAGTGCTTCTGGACGCGGGATTCTATCTCTTCAGGGCGGTATTGCTCTTGCATGGCTGCCTGTGGTCCTTTGTGAAATCGTATTTTAAAGACTTTTCGATCCGCATAGCATACCCATAAGCCCGCCCCGCAACAACATTTCACGCCCAATGGCGGCGTGATTTGTGCGGAATGCGCCGCCGCTTTCACCCTTTTACGATTTCCTCCGCCGTGCACACAGCAAATATGACAAAGCGGCTAAACTTACTCACAGCACCCCAGCGAAAAGGAGAATAAAATGAATAACGTGGCGCAGGAGTATCGTGCAACGGTAGCCGCATTAACCCAGCGGCTGGAGCGCGGCGAGCGCGATGTTGACGCGCTGGTCGCGGAAGCGCGCCAGGATCTGCTGGCCAGGCAGACGCTGACCTCGGCCGAAGTCAACGAGGTAATGCGGGCCGTGCGGCGTGATTTGCATGAGTTTGCGCTGAGCTACCAGGAGTCCAGTGATGCGCCGGCTGATTCGGTCTTTTTCCGCGTCATTCGCGAGAGTATCTGGAAGGAGCTGGCTGACATCACCGACAAGAGCCAGCTGGAGTGGCGCGAAGTGTTTCAGGATCTGCGCCATCATGGCGTCTATCAAAGCGGTGAGGTGGTTGGCCTGGGCAATCTGGTGTGTGAGAAGTGCGGCTTCACCCGTGCTATTTACACTCCCGAAAGCCTGACGCGCTGCCCGGAGTGCGGTCACGATCACTTCCAGCGTCAGCCGTTTGAGCCATGACGCCGGGTAGCCAGGGGCGCAGTGACGCGCACCTGGCTACGGATTGAGGCGGTTGATCAGTGTAAAATTTTCGCCAGGAAATCTTTAGCACGGTCGGACTGCGGGTTATTGAAGAAGTCATCTTTGTTCGTGTCTTCGACAATCTTTCCCTCATCCATGAAAATCACGCGGTTCGCCACTTTACGCGCAAAGCCCATCTCGTGCGTGACCACCATCATGGTCATGCCTTCATTGGCTAACTCCACCATGACATCCAGCACTTCGTTGATCATCTCCGGGTCGAGCGCAGAGGTCGGTTCGTCAAACAGCATGGCAATCGGATCCATGCATAACGCACGGGCAATGGCGACACGCTGCTGCTGACCGCCGGAGAGCTGGCCCGGGAACTTCTCTGCATGGGCGCTCAGGCCCACGCGCTTCAGCAGCGCCAAACCTTTATCCCGCGCCGCAGATTTATCCCGCTTCAGCACTTTCACCTGCGCCAGCACCAGGTTATCAATGATGCTGAGGTGCGGAAACAGCTCGAAATGCTGGAACACCATGCCCACCTTGCTGCGTAACTGCGCAAGGTTGGTCTTCTTGTTGTTCACTTCGGTACCGTTCACCATGATGCTGCCCTGTTGCACCGGTTCAAGACCGTTAACGGTTTTGATAAGCGTCGATTTGCCCGAGCCGGACGGACCGCAGACCACGACCACTTCACCCTTTTTTACCTCGGTGGAGCAGTCGGTCAGCACCTGAAAGTGCCCATACCACTTAGAAACATTTTTCAGGCTAATCATTTAAACCGTCCTTTTTCTTTTAAGATAGCTAACCAACAGCGAAGCGCTCAGGCTGATCACAAAGTAGACCAGACCGGCAAACAGAATCATTTCAACCTGCGTACCGTCACGCTCGCCGATAGTGGAAGCGGTACGGAAGAAGTCAGCCAGGCTCAGGACATACACCAGCGACGTATCCTGGAACAGAACAATCCCCTGCGTTAACAGCAGCGGCACCATGGCGCGAAACGCCTGCGGCAGGATAATCAGCTTCATCGATTGCCACTGCGTCATCCCCAGCGCCAGCGCTGCGTTAGACTGACCGCGCGAAATGCTCTGAATACCGGCACGGATAATCTCGGAGTAGTAGGCCGCTTCAAACAGCGCGAACGCTACCATCGCCGAAATCAGACGGATATCGGTTTTCGGCGACAGCCCCAGCACCTGCTGCAGCAGGCTCGGCACCACCAGATAGAACCACAGCAGCACCATCACTAACGGTACAGAGCGGAACAGATTGACATACAATTTGGCAAACCAGCGGACAGGCGCCAGCGGTGAGAGTCGCATTACGGCCAGGATGGTGCCCCAGATAATGCCGAATACCACGGCAACCGCGGTGATCTTCAGCGTTACGATCATCCCGTTGAGCAGATAGGGCAGGCTGGGCGCAATAGAACTCCAGTCAAACTCGTACATTATTTGCCTCCCATATTGCCGGGCAGGCGAATTTTGCGCTCTATCAGACTCATAATCAGCATGATCACCAGGTTAATACCGACATACGCCAGGGTAATGGCGGTAAAAGATTCATACGCATGCGCGGAGTAGTCGAGCAGTTTGCCCGCCTGCGCCGCCAGATCCACCAGGCCGATGGTGGAGGCGATAGCCGAGTTTTTCACCAGGTTAAGCATCTCCGAGGTCATCGGCGGCACAATCACCCGATACGCATTCGGCAGCAGCACGTAGCGATAGGTCTGCGGCAGCGTCAGCCCCATGGCCAGGCCGGCACTCTTCTGGCCGCGAGGGAGCGACTGAATGGCCGCGCGCACCTGTTCGCACACGCGGGCCGCGGTGAACAGACCAAGGCAGATGGTCGATGACAGGAAAAACTGAACGTTCGGGTCCAGCTCCGCCTTAAACCACATGCCAAGATCTTCACCTACCAGCTCCGGTGCCACCAGATACCAGAAGAAGAACTGCACAATCAGCGGAATATTACGAAACAGCTCTACGTAGCAGGTGCCGATGGTTGAAAGCCAGCGATTGGGCACGGTACGCAGAATGCCGAAGAAGGAACCTACCAGGAAGGCGATAATCCAGGCACAGCAGGAGACCGCAACGGTCACCTGAAATCCGGACCACAGCCAGCCGAGGTAAGTCGTATTGCCGAACGGGGCCTGCTCTAAAAAAATGCCCCAGTTCCAATCGATACCCATAACGAGCTCCGGTAAAAAATAGGGTAGCCAGGCTACCCATAAGATTGTTGAGCGGTGTCTTGTATGCTGCTTCGGGGGAACGACCCGTTACAGTCTGTCTGTCCGCACCGCGGGTTCAGCAATCGAGAGGGCAGCAGTACTGCCCTTGTTGTCATTGTTAATTCAGAGTGCTTTGTCGTTCGGGGCTTTAAACAGCGCCTGCATATCCGAAGAGAGCTCGAAGTTCAGGTTAAGGTTCTTTGGTGGGATTGGTTGTTTGAACCACTTCTCAAACCATTTCGTCGCTTCACCTGAGGTTTGCGCTTTGGCGATGGTATCGTCCATCAGCTGTTTAAACTGCGGATCTTCTTTACGCAGCATGCAGCCGTAGGCCTCTTTCGACTGCGGCGTACCGACGATATCCCAGTTATCCGGCTTCTTCGCTTTTGCACGTTCGCCCGCCAGCAATGCATCATCCATCATGAAGGCCACAGCACGACCCGTCTCCAGCGTACGGAATGAGTCCCCGTGATCTTTGGCGCTGATAATGCGCAAATCCAGCTTCTTCTCATCGTTCAGCTTATGCAGCAGTGCTTCAGAGGTGGTACCGGATGTCACGACAACGGCTTTGCCTTTCAGATCGTCGAAACCTTTAATATCGCCGCCTTTCTTCACCAGCAGGCGCGTACCGATGATGAATACGGTGTCAGAGAATGCCGCCTGCTTCTGGCGCTCCAGATTATTGGTGGTAGAACCACACTCAAAATCGTAGGTGCCGTTCTGCAGCAGCGGAATACGGTTCTGTGACGTGATCGGCAGCATTTTAACCTGCAGATCGGGCTTGTTCAGCTTCGCCTTGATGGCCGCCACGATGGCGTTGGAGTAGTCCTGCGAGTAGCCCACGACTTTCTGCTGGTTGTCATAGTAAGAAAAGGGAACTGATGACTCACGATGCCCGACGACGATAACGCCGCTATCATTAATTTTCTTTAGCGTACCGGTGAGGTCTTCCGCCTGGGCCGCGCCCGCTGCCGAACCCAACAGCAGAAGCGATAGTGCCACTTTGCGTATCTGCATGTTCCAACTCCTTCGTGTGAATGTTGCGCAGAACATAAACTGCGCAGATTGTGATGTTGTGTGTATTTCCTGCTGCTTTTTTAATTATCCCTTAGCGCAACTGCGCGCAGGATAGTGATTAACATAGCGAATTGTTAACGCAATGAAACAAAAAAGTTTGTTTTTTGCGAGCCGCTCCGCACCAATAAGAGGCAAAAAAACGCCTCTGCGCGATTACGGTGCGCAGCGGTGCCAGATAATAGTGCGTTAACATGGCACTCTGCTGACAAAACGCGATGCTCTTAAAGATCACTGAAATAAATAGCAATGATCGTGCCAGCATACAGGTCGTCAGAAAAACCGCAGCACAACATCGGGGAAAAGGCGGACGAAAAGGGCAGAAAAAAGGCGAAGCCTGAGCTTCGCCTTACGGAGGAGGTAAGGGCTATCAGGCGCGGCGGCGTAAAATAGCCGGCACGATAGCCAGCAGCGTCAATAGCCAGACCGGCCAGATGCCTGCGCGCGCATAGGGTGTTTCACCGCGCGTCGGCGTGACGTTGGCTGTGAGTACATCGCGGGTGAACTGCGGCAGCGCTTTTTCAACTTCACCGTTAGCATCGACCACCGCCGTTACGCCATTGTTAGTTGAACGCAGCAGCGGACGCCCCAGTTCCAGCGCGCGCATGCGCGCCATCTGGAAGTGCTGCCATGGACCAATCGAGTGACCGAACCAGGCATCGTTCGAGACGGTAAGCAGGAAATTGGTGTCCGGGCGAAAGTTTGCGCGTACCTGTTCACCCAGCACAATCTCATAGCAGATCGCGCTGGTGAGATCGTAACCGGCCACCTTCAGCTGCGGCTGAACATAGGCACCGCGGCTAAACGAGGACATCGGCAGGTCAAAGAACGGCGCCAGTGGACGCAGCAGATCTTCCAGCGGCACAAACTCACCAAACGGCACCAGATGATTTTTCTGATAGCGGTTGTGGCTCTGATAGCTGTAAGGCTGCTCCCCACCCAGCACGATCACCGAGTTATAGTCGTGGTAACGGTTATCACGCTCTATACGCGAATCCACTATCCCGGTTATCAGCGCGCTGCCGTGCGCGCGCAGTTCGGCATCCAGCGAACGCAGGAACGGCTGCTGGTTACTCTCCAGATCGGTAATCGCAGACTCCGGCCAGATGATGATCGGCGCTTTACCGATAAATGGCTGGCTGTAGGTGGTGTAGACGCGCAGGGTATTCAATAGCTGTTGCGGGTCCCACTTCATCGACTGCGGAATATTGCCCTGTACCATCGCAACATCCACGCTGCGTGCGGGCAGGGGCTGATACCACTGCACCATGCGCAGCGGCCACGGCAGAAAAAGCAGCGCAGCGGCGGCGATACCACTCTTCAATGAGCGGTGGTAGCCGGCATGTACCAGCAAACCGGCAGTAACCATCAGCACGAACGTCAGGGTTTCCACACCCGCCAGCGGTGCAAGGCCCTTAAGCGGACCGTCGATTTGGCTGTAGCCAAACTGCAGCCACGGAAACCCGGTGAGCACCCAGCCACGCAGAAACTCGGTGATTTGCCACAGTGCCGGCGCCGCCAGCGCCAGGCGCCACAAGGTAGCACGGGGCCAGAAGCGGCTAAGCAGCAGGGCAAACAGCATGGGGTAGAGCGCCAGATAAGCCGCCAGCAGCACCACAAGGAAGACGTTAACCGAGCCCGGCATCCCACCAAAGGTGGCAATGCTGACGTAGACCCAGTTGATACCGCTACCGAACAGGCCAAAGCCCCAGCTAAATCCTATTGCGCCCGCCTGCGCCGTGCGACGATCCAGCAGCAGCAGCTGCAGACCGGCCAGGGAGACGATCGCGGCAGGCCAGAAATCATAAGGGGAAAAAGAGAGGGTGCCCACGGCACCCGTTATTAACGCCAGCAGCAGGCGAACCCGCTGCTGCGAGTAAAGAGAGGCCAATGCCATAAAGTTATTCGTCTTCCAGTTGCGGTTGCGGAGAGTCTTCCGGAATTTTTACATGCACCTGGATAATACGGCGGCTGTCAGCCATCGCGACTTTGAATTGGTAACCATCAATGTCAATGCTTTCACCGCGTGCCGGGAGGTGGCCGAATCCCTGCATCACCAGGCCGCCAATGGTATCGACCTCATCGTCACTGAAGCCTGTACCGAACACCTCGTTGAAGTCCTCAATGGGCGTCAGCGCACGCACGGTATAGGTGTGGCGGTTGAGCTGGCGAATATCACGATCTTCTTCGTCGTCATACTCATCCTCGATTTCACCGACGATCAGTTCCAGAATATCTTCAATCGTGACCAGACCAGAAACACCGCCGAACTCATCAATGACAATCGCCATATGATAACGCTGAGAACGGAACTCTTTGAGCATGCGATCGACACGCTTGCTCTCCGGCACGACCACCGCCGGACGTAACACTTTCTCCATGCTGAACGGCTCTGCACTGCTGCTCATAAAGGGCAGCAAATCCTTCGCCATCAAAATGCCTTCAACGTGGTCTTTGTCTTCGCTAATCACCGGAAAGCGTGAATGGGCGGATTCGATAATTACCGCCAGGCACTCTTCGAGGCTCTGGTTACGTTTCAGGGTAATCATCTGCGAGCGCGGGATCATAATGTCGCGTACGCGCTGCTCGGCGATATCCAGTACCCCTTCCAGCATGTCGCGGGTATCTTCGTCGATCAGCTCTTTCTGCTCAGAATCGCGGATCAATCCCAGTAACTCGTCACGGTTTTTTGGCTCACCGTGGAAAAGCTGGTTGATAAGCAGGGAGAAAAAGCCCTTTTTACTACTGGGTGCGTCGTTATTTTGCGAATGGTCGTCGCTCATGGCGTTTTTATTTAGTTCTCTCATTAGAGGAAAGAAAACTGCTGGCATCCTCGCCAGCAGCATAGGGTTCTGAGCACCGGGCTCAGGTGTCTTCTTTTTCCGAAATGTACGGATCAGGATACCCAAGAGCAAGCATTATCTCGGTCTCGAGCGCTTCCATCTCTTCGGCTTCATCATCTTCAATATGGTCGTAACCCAGCAGATGCAGCGTGCCGTGTACCACCATGTGCGCCCAATGTGCCTCAGTGGTTTTGCCCTGTTCCGCCGCCTCTTGCTCCACAACCTGGCGGCAGATGATCAGGTCACCCAACAGCGGCAGTTCAATCCCCTGCGGGGCTTCAAACGGGAATGACAGCACATTGGTTGGCTTATCTTTACCGCGATAAGTCAGATTAAGCTCATGACTCTCAGCTGCATCCACCAGGCGAATCGTGACTTCACTCTCCGGCTGAAACGGCGTGACGGCCGCTTCCAGCCAGCGACGGAAGTCTGCTTCAGCTGGCAGGCCGGTTTCATCGGCACAGGCCAGCTGTAAATCTAAAATCACCGCACTCATGTTGGCTCCTGCGGCGCAGGCTGGCTGGCAAGCTGTGCCGCCAGCGCATCGCGCTTACGCTCTTCTGCCAGCGTATCGCGGCGTTTCTGATCGGCTTCTTCCCAGGCTTCATAAGCATTGACGATGCGGGCGACAACCGGATGACGCACCACGTCTTCGCTATGGAAAAAGTTAAAGCTGATCTCCTCCACGTTCGCCAGTACTTCAATGGCGTGGCGCAGACCAGATTTGGTGCTGCGCGGCAGATCTATCTGCGTGACGTCACCGGTAATCACCGCTTTCGAGTTGAAGCCAATACGCGTCAGGAACATTTTCATCTGTTCGATGGTGGTGTTTTGGCTCTCATCGAGAATGACAAACGCATCGTTTAAGGTACGTCCGCGCATGTAGGCCAGCGGCGCAACCTCAATCACGTTACGCTCCATCAGCTTCTCTACGCGCTCAAAGCCCAGCATCTCAAATAGCGCGTCATACAGCGGGCGCAGGTAAGGATCCACTTTCTGGCTGAGATCGCCAGGCAGGAAGCCCAGCTTCTCACCCGCTTCCACGGCCGGGCGCGTCAGCAGAATACGGCGAATCTCCTGGCGCTCCAGTGCATCGACCGCAGCCGCTACCGCCAGATAGGTTTTACCTGTACCGGCCGGGCCGATACCAAAAGTTATGTCGTGATCAAGGATATTGGCGATGTACTGGGCCTGATTTGGCGTACGCGGTTTAATCACGCCGCGTTTGGTCTTGATGTTGACCGCTTTACCGTACTCCGGCACGCTGTCAGCCGTTTGCTCCAGCACGCGGCTCTCTTTGATCGCCAGGTGAATCTGATCCGGTTCAATATCCGGGATCTGCCCGCGTACCGGTGCGGTATCAACGTACAGATCGCGCAGGATCGTCGCAGCAGCCTCAACGCTCAGCGTACGGCCAACCAGTTTAAACAGGTTGTCACGACGGTTGATTTCAATACCCAGCCGGCGCTCCAGCTGTTTTATGTTGTCATCAAACGGACCGCACAAGCTCATCAGGCGGCGGTTATCTGCCGGTTCAAGGGCGATTTCACGAGTTTCGATATTCAAATGATTCCTTTGGGTCACTCAGGGCCAGTTGAAAAGGTGTGTCAGATGCTGCGTCAGTTCGCTGTGGCATCATTACGGAATTATTTATGGGGTAGCGCCCGGGCGCAAGCTTCAGAAGTGATATTTGGGCGACGATTGCGGAAAGCAAGCGCTGCGGGGTGAAACAGGCGACAGCGCACTGTGCGCTGTCGCTCAATAATCGCGGTCTCAAGGCTGGAACACGCCTACGCCGATCTCATCCTCTTTGCGCGTACGCGCAATCACCGAGGCCGGGCTCTCTGCCACACGCAGGCCCATCTCATCCTCCGTGCGCACCACCACGCCGCGCAGGGAGTTGGTATAGACGTCAACAATTTCCACATCAACAAATTTACCGATCATGCTCACGGCGCCTTCAAAATTCACCACACGGTTGTTTTCGGTGCGGCCGGTCAGCTCCATAACGTTTCTGCGTGAGGTACCCTCCACCAGAATGCGCTGCACGGTGCCCAGCATCCGCCGGCTCCATGCCATCGCCTGCTGGTTGATGCGATCCTGCAGGATATAGAGGCGCTGCTTCTTCTCCTCTTCCGACACATCGTCGGGCAGGTCAGCGGCCGGCGTACCCGGGCGGGCAGAGTAGATAAAGCTGAAGCTGGTGTCGAAGTTCACTTCACCGACAAGCTTCATTGTCTGTTCGAAATCCTGCTGGGTTTCGCCCGGGAACCCGATGATGAAGTCTGAACTGATCTGGATTGTCGGGCGCGCCGCCAGCAGTTTGCGGATAATCGCCTTATACTCCAGCGCGGTATGGGCACGCTTCATCAGCGTCAGCACGCGGTCTGCGCCGCTCTGCACCGGCAGATGCAGGAAGCTCACCAGCTCCGGTGTATCGCGATAAACATCAATGATGTCATCCGTAAATTCAATCGGATGGCTGGTAGTGAAGCGAATACGATCAATACCGTCGATCGCCGCCACCAGACGCAGCAGTTCAGCAAACGTGCAAATCTGGTCATCAAACGTTGCGCCGCGATAGGCATTTACGTTCTGACCTAAAAGATTTACTTCGCGTACGCCCTGTGCAGCCAGCTGCGCGATCTCCAGCAGAATGTCGTCACACGGACGGCTGACCTCTTCGCCACGCGTATAAGGCACCACGCAAAACGTACAGTATTTGTTGCAGCCTTCCATGATAGAGACGAAAGCAGTCGGGCCATCAGCCCGCGGCTCGGGCAGACGATCAAATTTTTCAATCTCCGGGAAGCTGACATCTACCACCGGGCTCTTACTGCCGCGTACCGTGTTGATCATCTCCGGCAAGCGGTGCAGGGTCTGCGGGCCAAATACGATATCAACGCACTGCGCACGCTGACGGAGTTTGTCGCCCTCCTGAGACGCCACACAGCCGCCCACGCCAATGATCAACTCCGGGTTTTTCGCCTTCAGCTTTTTCCAGCGCCCCAGCAGGTTGAATACTTTTTCCTGCGCCTTCTCGCGGATGGAGCAGGTATTCAGCAACAGAACGTCTGCGTCTTCGGCTTCCTCCGTCAGGATATAGCCGTGCGTGCTGTTCAGTAGGTCAGCCATCTTCGATGAATCGTACTCGTTCATCTGACAGCCCCAGGTTTTAATATGCAGTTTTTTGGTCATTGAACTAGCCATTGATTCTGAGCAGAGAAGTGCAGGGCGCGTATTGTAATGCTTTGATGGGGGTGTGACCAGCATGCCCGTCATACTTCGCGCGTCAGGTGCGTTGGCTGCGCGCGGCTCCCCCGGTCACTTACTGATGTAAGCTCCCGGGGATATCCTTGCTGGCCGCCTTCCTGACACACGAGTTATTCAGGGCATGTAGCCATACGTCTGACAGGGCTTTCCTGATTGTGCCGGGAATTTCCGGTACACTTTATCCATTAGCGCCATGTCGTAAGGCGTAACGGCGGACAGAAGGATTAGAGTCGATGCAGGATTCACATTTTGATGTGGTGATAGTGGGCGGTGGCATGGTGGGTGCTGCACTGGCCTGCGGTCTGGCACAACAGCAGTTCCGCGTGGCGGTAATTGAGCGAGCCGAACCGGCGGCGTTTGAGGCTAGCCAGGAGCCGGATATACGCATCTCTGCCATTGGGGCCTCCTCGGTAGCGCTGCTGAAACAGCTGGCGGTCTGGCCGCGCGTGCAGGCGATGCGCTGTGCGCCCTACCGTAAACTGGAAACCTGGGAGTGGCAGAGCGCACACGTCACCTTTGATGCCGCATCGCTCGGCTTACCCGAGCTGGGGTACATGGTGGAGAACTGCGTGCTGCAGCGCGCACTGTGGGAGAAGATGCAGGAGGATGGCGTCACGCTGTTGTGCCCCGCCAGCCTGCAGGAGCTGCAACCGCATAATGCGGGCTGGCAGCTGGCACTGGATAATGGCAGCGTCATTACGGCGCGATTAGTGGTGGGTGCGGACGGCGCAAACTCGCGGGTTCGACAGCTGGCAGGGATTGGCGTACACGGCTGGAACTATGCGCAATCCTGCATGTTGATCAGCGTTGAATGCGAACACGATACCGGCGATGCCACCTGGCAGCAGTTCACGCCAGCCGGACCGCGCGCCTTCCTGCCGCTGTTTGATCGGCGAGCTTCGCTGGTGTGGTATGACGCGCCGGCCCGCATTCGTCAGTTACAAAGTCTGCCGCTCAGCCAGCTGGAGAAAGAGGTGCATGCAAACTTCCCGGCGCGGGTCGGACGTTTTCAGGTCAGCGCTGCGGCATCCTTTCCACTGGTACGGCGCCACGCAACGCGCTATGTCATGCCGGGATTGGCGCTGGTGGGCGACGCAGCGCACACTATCAATCCGCTGGCCGGACAGGGTGTAAATCTGGGGTATCGTGATGTCGATGCGCTGATCAATACGCTGGTTGAAGCGCGCAGTCAGGCTCAGCTCTGGTCATCACTGCCTGTGTTGCAGCGTTACCATCGCCAGCGCTACACAGACAATCTGCTGATGCAGGGCGGCATGGACCTGTTCTATTTCACCTTTAGTAACGCGCTGCCGCCACTGCGCTTTGCGCGTAATCTTGGTCTGATTGCGGCTGAGAATGCGGGCATGCTGAAGCGTAAAGCGCTGCGCTATGCGCTGGGGCTGTAATCTGTATTGATTGGGGTCGTCAGCAGTGGCGGCCCGATGCAGGAGAGTGTCAGCGATTCGGGACGACAAAAACAATAAAGCCCGCAAAAGCGGGCTTTATTGTGCAATTTGGCTGGGGTGCAGGGATTCGAACCCCGGAATGCTGGTATCAGAAACCAGTGCCTTACCGCTTGGCGACACCCCAATAGGTGTTTAATCAAATTGTCTTTGTATGGCTGGGGTGCAGGGATTCGAACCCCGGAATGCTGGTATCAGAAACCAGTGCCTTACCGCTTGGCGACACCCCAATTTGTTTGGTGGCTACGACGGGAATCGAACCTGTGACCCCATCATTATGAGTGATGTGCTCTAACCGACTGAGCTACGTAGCCAGATTGTACTGCTTTACTGCATCCGATGATGGCTGGGATACCTGGATTCGAACCAGGGAATGCCGGTATCAAAAACCGGTGCCTTACCGCTTGGCGATATCCCATCTTTCGACTCGTATCCACGAGAGCACATCGGATTGGCTGGGGTACCTGGATTCGAACCAGGGAATGCCGGTATCAAAAACCGGTGCCTTACCGCTTGGCGATACCCCATCCGGCTGCCGA
>Ga0157361_1000215_pt1 | contig 29073 bp, 27 predicted proteins | sample AttlaeALBM2_FD_111481 | JGI IMG/M metagenome (GOLD analysis project Ga0157361, IMG submission 111481) | Fungus gardens microbial communities from leaf cutter ant in Ribeirão Preto, State of São Paulo, Brazil - Atta laevigata ALBM2 | ecosystem: Host-associated > Fungi > Mycelium > Unclassified ...
CTTTATGTGCGATAAATCACATTTCTAATCAAATATTTGACGCTGCCTGCCAATCTGCATCACCATAGCTGCTGTTTATTTAGAAGCGCGAAAATATCCGGGAGCAGGGCGTGAATCTGGACAGTCAGCCTGGCCATATTGACCAAATAAAACAGACCAACGCAGGTGCGGTTTACCGACTGATTGACCACTACGGCCCGATTTCGCGTATTGAGCTCTCTAAACGTGCCCAGCTGGCGCCCGCCAGCATCACCAAGATCGTGCGTGAAATGCTGGATGCGCATCTGGTGCAGGAGACCGAGTTTCAGGAGCCCGGCAGCCGCGGCCGGCCGGCCATCGGCCTGATCCTCGATACGGTGGCCTGGCACTACCTCGCGGTACGTATTCAGCCGGGGACCATCACGCTGACGCTGCGCGATCTCAGTAGCCGCGCGCTCCAGGAAGATCGCCTGCCGTTACCCGCCAGTGCCGATGTTCCGCTGCTGCATACCCTGCAGGAGATGGTGAACGCCTTTTTTATCCGCCATCAGCAAAAGCTTGAGCGCCTGACCGCCATCGCGGTGACGCTGCCGGGATTGATCAATGCCGCCTCCGGCGTGGTGCATCGTATGCCGGGCTATGATGTTGAGGATATGCCGCTGGGGACAACGCTGGCGCAGCGTACCGGCTTGCCGGTATTCGTGCAGCACGATATCTCCGCCTGGACGCTGGCCGAAGCGCTGTTTGGCGCCTCGCGCGGCGCGCTGGATGTGATTCAGATCGTGATTGATGAAACCGTGGGCGCAGGCGTGATCAGCGGCGGACAGCTGTTGCACAAAAGCGGACGAGCGCTGGTGGAGATTGGGCATACGCAAATCGATCCTTACGGAGAGCAGTGCTACTGCGGCAATCACGGCTGCCTGGAGACCGTGGCCAGTACCGGTAGCCTGCTGCAGCTGGCGGCGCAGCGCCTGGCATCACAGCCGGAGAGTCAGCTCCATCAGCAGCCGCTGACCATTGAGAGCCTGTGCCATGCCGCGCAGCAGGGCGATCGCCTGGCGCGCGACGTGATTGCCGGCGTCGGACATCACGTGGGCCGCATGCTGGCGATGATGGTCAACATCTTTAACCCCCAACAGATTCTTATCGGTTCGCCGCTGAACCAGGCGGCGGATGTGCTGTTTCCGGCCGTCAGCAGCACTATCCGGCAGCAGGCGCTGCCCGCATACAGCCGTGAGATTCAGCTGGCACCCGCTGCGTTTAACGATCCCGGCACCCTGGGCGGCGCCGCGCTGATCAAGGACGCGCTCTATAGCGGCTATCTGCTGGTTAAACTGTTGCAGGGCTAATGGTCCGCCTTTAGTTTGCGCTAACGCAAGCTGTTACGCGCAACATTTCCTTAAACTGCCTCCTTCGCAGGTTACGCATCGCTCAAACGAAGGAGGATAGAGGTGAATACACTATTTGTCACCGGCACCGACACCGCGGTGGGTAAGACCGTGGTTTCCCGCGCACTGTTACAGTGTTTTGCTCAGGCAGATCTGATCGCTGCAGGTTATAAACCCGTGGCAAAAAGCGCACAACCTACACCCGAAGGCTTACGCAACAAGGATGCGTTACTGCTGCAGCAGGCCTCCGGAATCAGCCTGGATTACGTCGCCGTGAACCCCGTGACGCTGGAAGAGGATGAGATCAGTACCAGCCCGGCGCAGCGCATTGATTATGCTGTGCTCAGCCAGGGGCTTGCGCATCTGCAGCAGCGCGCCGCGCACGTGGTGGTGGAAGGCACCGGCGGCTGGCGCAGCCTGATGAACGATGGGCAGCCGCTCTCCCGTTGGGTGCAGCAGGAGAAGCTGCCCGTGGTGCTGGTGGTCGGCATTAAAGAGGGGTGCATCAGCCATGCGCTGCTGACGGCGGAGGCGATCGCGCGCGATGGCTTGCCGCTGGCCGGCTGGGTCGCTAACCGCATTAACCCCGGCCTGGCGCACTACGCCGAGATTATCGATGTGCTGCGCGCTAAGCTGGCTGCGCCGCTGCTGGGAGAGTTGCCTTATCTGCCGCGCGCAGAACAGCGCGAACTCAGCGGCTATCTGGACATCACGCTGCTGCAGTCCGGCACGCAGGCAAAACCCGCCGCCTGATCCTGTACCGGGCTTATAAAGAGGATGGCTGAACCTGAGGAAGAGGTTCAGCCATCGTATTACGTTGCTACTTATGCGTTAACGTCAGGGGTTAAGACGGCGGCGCGTGCGGCCCGAACTGAGATAATCGGCGATATAGTCCTGTGAAATTTCGCCGCTGTAGCGCCCCTCTTCATCAACAATTGGCATCCATACCGTATTGTGCTCGTACAGTTTGGAGAGCACGACGCGCAGGTTCTCTTCCGCTTTGCCGGTGACCTTAAAGGTATGCAGCAGCTCCTCACAGCGGCCGCTGGCACCGCGCGCCTCACGACGCTTTACGAACCCCAGCGGCTTACCATCATCATCAACGACGGTTACGGAACGCATGTCGTTATCATCCATGGTGGCAAAAGCCTCCTGCAGTGGGGTACTGCGACGGACGGTGATGGTCGGTTGCTGATCGGTAACGTCACCGGCCTGCACCAGCAGCAGACGCTTCAGGGTTCGATCCTGGCCGACAAACGAGCCGACAAAATCATTGGCCGGCCTTGCCAGCAACTCATCGGGGCTGGCGCACTGCACGATCTTGCCCTGACCGAACACGGCGATGCGGTCACCCAGCTTAAGCGCTTCGTCAATGTCGTGGCTTACCAGCATCACTGTCTTCTTCAGCTGGCGCTGCATCTCCAGAAACTCATTCTGAATCACTTCACGGTTGATTGGGTCGACCGCACCAAAAGGTTCATCCATTAGCAATACCGGTGGATCCGCCGCCAGCGCGCGGATAACGCCAATACGCTGCTGCTGGCCGCCTGACATCTCACGCGGATAGCGGTGCAGAAACTTAGTGGGATCCAGCGCCACCATGCTCATCAGTTCGGTCGCGCGCTCGCGGCAACGTTTCTTATCCCAGCCCAGCATACGCGGCACAACGGTAATGTTCTCTTCAATGGTCATGTTGGGAAACAGACCGATTTGCTGGATGACATAGCCAATATTACGGCGCAGCGTTACCGTGTCCTGGCCGCTGGTATCTTCACCGTTGATCAGAATCCTGCCGCTGGAGGCGGGTATCAGGCGGTTAATCATCTTCAGCGTAGTGGTTTTACCGCAGCCCGAAGGGCCGAGCAGTACGCACATCTCGCCGGCAGGGACCTCAAGGCTGACGTTATCTACGGCGTTAAACGTGGTGCCGTTTTTTTGCGTAAAGGTTTTCGTCAGGTTTTCCAGTTTTATCATTATCGAATCCCCTTAGGAGTCAGCGCCAGCTGCAAACGGTGCAGCAGCCAGTCAAGAACAATAGCCAGCAAACAGATCATCAACGCGCCGGCAATGAGCATACGCACATCACTGCCGCTGATGCCGTCCAGCAGCTGCAGGCCGAGGCCACCAGCGCCGATCACCGCAGCAATCGCCATCACGCCGACATTCATCACTACGGCGGTGCGAATTCCGCCAAAAATCACCGGCAGCGCCATTGGAATCTCAACCCAGCGCAGGCGCTGCCAGAAGGTCATGCCGATACCGCGACCGGCTTCGCGCAGCCCCGGCGGCAGATTCTCCAGCGCGGTGTGGGTGTTGCGCACAATCGGCAGCAGCGAGTAGAGAAACACCGCAGTAATCGCCGGCAGGGCACCAATGCCCTGACCGATCAGCGAAAACAGCGGAATCATCAGACCAAACAGTGCAATGGTCGGGATGGTGAGCACGATGGTGGCAATGCCCAGCACCGGCGTTGCCAGCCATTTGAAGCGAACAATCAGAATGCCGAGCGGCACGCCGACAATAATTGCGAAACCAACCGCCACCAGCACCAGCCAGGTGTGCTGCCAGGTCAGCGCCAGCAGGTTGTTCCAGTTATTCATGATGTAATGCAGGGTATCCATGGCGCCTCCTTACAGCATGTTGTTGGATTGCAGGAAATCACGCGCCACTTGCTGCGGTGACAGATGATCGATATCGACGCGCTTGTTCATCTCCGTAATCGCTTCACTGGTGATTAACGGGGAGAGCTGATTAAGCGCGGCGTCGAGGCCGGGATGCGACGCTAACACGTCCTGACGCACCACTGGCGTGACGTTGTAACTGGGGAAGAAGTGCTTATCGTCGTCAAGAACTTTGAGGTCAAAACCTTTTACGCGTCCGTCGGTGGTATACACCAGCCCGGCATCAACAAAGCCATCCCGCACCGCGTTGTAAACTAAACCGGGGTCCATCTGCCGAATCTGCGGGCGATCGAGCGGCATATTGTAGGTTTTCTGCAGCGGTTTCAGGCCGTCGGAGCGTCCGGCGAATTCAAGGTCCAGCCCCAGCTTCCAGTTGTGGTCAGGATCGTTTTTACGTACCGCTTCAAGTTTTGCCACCAGCTGCGACATCGTCGTGATGCCCTCTTTTTCAGCGCGGGTACGCTGCATGGCGAACGCATAGGTGTTGTTCATTGGGGCCGGATCCAGCCATATCAGGCCCAGTTTGGCGTCCAGCGTTTTAACCGTGTTGTACGCCTCCTGTGACGACATCGGCTTACTGATGTGATTGAAGATAATGAGTGAGGTACCGGTGTACTCCCATGTCATATCGATCTGTTTATTGATCATGGCATTGCGGCTGATGGTGGTCGCGATATTGGTTTTCGGGATAACCTGAAAACCCTTCTTTTTCAGCCACATTACCGTCATCGCGGAGAGGATATGCTGCTCGGTGAAGCTCTTGGTCGCCATTACAATCGGGGTGGCAGCAGCAGCGGTCTGGCTGATAACCAGCGAAGCAGTCAGCGCCAGCGTCGTCTGTTTTATCCAGCGCGCCAGCAAGTGTGTTTTCGACATCGCACAGATCTCCCTGTATTAAGCCGCAGAGTGCGGGCTGAGAAAGCGTCCCAATGCTGCCAGCAGCATGTCGAGAATCAGCGCGAACAGCGCGGTTGCCGCGGCGCCAAGAATCAGTGTCGGGAAGTCGTTAAGGTAGATGCCGGGGAAGATCAGTTCGCCGTAGCTGCTGGCGCCAATCAGGAAGGCCAGCGGAGCGGTACCGACATTAATGGCCGTGGCGATGCGCACACCGGCAAGAATTACCGGCAGCGCATTGGGAATTTCCACCTGACGCAGGCGCTGCAGTTTAGTCATGCCGATACCGTTGGCAGCTTCGATCAGCGACGGCGGCACCGCGCTTAAACCGGCATAGGTATTGCGCACAATCGGCAGCAGAGAGGCCAGGAACAGGGCGATTATCGCCGGACGGTCGCCAATGCCCACCACGACCATTGCCAGCGCCAGCACCGCCAGCGGCGGCAAGGTGTTACCCACATTGAAGATCTGCATCACATACTCAGCCCAGCGACGGGCAAAGGGGCGGCTCAACAGAATGCCGCTGGGAATGCCGACCAGCAGAGCAGAGAGCATTGACCAGAATACCAGGTACAGGTGCTGCTGCCCGAGGTAGACCAGATCCACTTTGCGTGCGCGCAGCGTATCCAATCCCAGTCCCCAAACCAGCAGGGCAATCACGACCACAATAGCCAGCAGGGCCAGTCCGGCACGGCGGGCGAGCGATGCAGTGTGCATAGCGTGCGTCTCCCTGATTAAAATAATCGATTGGTTTTATAGCGTCACTTTCAGCATGGCGGCGCAGCGCCCGTCGGGGTGCATACGAAAGTCCATCACTCTGACAAATTGCAGTTAAAATGACTGTTTAGCGGTGCTTTCTTAGTGAGAGTCTGGAAAGCGCCTGTAAATGCTATAGCAATGCTTTCCGAATAAAGCCAGTTTTTACGGCAAAATCAGGGAGATAGATACGCATAAAAAGTAAGCGAAACCCGCATGGCATAAGGTTTACACGCACAATGAAAAAAATTTATCGAAAACAGTGACGTTGTCACAATGAGCGGCACGCAAAGGAAACTGGCAGGGCAAAAGATCGGCTAGCCTTAAACAAAAAAGGGAGACGTATGACTGAAAGCGCACAGGTACACACGCATTACCGGCACTGGATTCTGATCGCCTGCATGCTGGCGATGTTTATGGCGGCGATTGAGGTCACCATCGTCGCCACCGCCATGCCCACTATCATTGCGGATTTAGGCGGATTTTCCCAATTTGGCTGGGTATTCTCCATCTATCTGCTAACACAGGCGGTCAGCGTCCCGCTCTATGGGCGGCTGGCCGATATCTGGGGGCGCAAGCGGCTGTTCTTTATCGGCGTATCACTGTTTCTGCTCGGTTCAGTGCTGTGCGGCTTCGCCCATACCATGACCTGGCTGATTATTTTCCGCGCATTTCAGGGGCTGGGCGCCGGAGCGATCATGCCGCTGACCACCACCATTGTGGCGGACATCTATTCACCACGTGAACGCGCTACCGTGCAGGGCTGGCTCTCCAGCGTGTGGGGCGTGGCGGCGGTGATTGGTCCGCTGAGCGGCGCGTGGCTGGTGCAGCACTTTAACTGGTCGGTGATTTTCTGGGTCAATGTGCCGATTGGTTTGGTCTCAATGCTGCTGCTGGCACGTTTTCTGCCGGCGCGTGAACAGCATCAGGGCGCCACGCTCAATCTTACCGGCAGCTGCTGGCTGATGATTGCGGTGACGGCGCTGCTGGTGGCGCTCCTGCAGGCGGAAGCCCTGGGCTACTGGCTGCTGCCATTCCTGATACTGGCAGTGATTGCCGGCTGGCGACTCAAGCACCATGAGCAGCGTGCGGCGGCACCGCTGTTCCCGCTGGCCATCTGGCGCAGCCGGTTAATTGTGGCGGGCAACGCGGGTAATCTGATTATCGGGGCGACCATGATGGGCATCAGCGCGTTTCTGCCTACGTGGATTCAGGGAATTACCGGCGGCACACCGCTGCAGGCGGGCAGCGCCCTGGCGATGATGTCGATTGGCTGGCCGCTTGCCAGTACGCTGAGCGGACGGCTGATGCTGGTGACCTCCTACCGTTTCACCGCCCAGCTGGGCGCCTTTCTGCTGATTGCCGGCAGTGCGCTGTTACTGCTGCTGCGTGCCGACAGCTCCATCATGCAGGCCGGCATGACCGCCTTTGTGATCGGCACCGGCATGGGCATGACCAGCACCACGTTTTTGGTCTCGGTGCAGAATCATGCGCACTATGAGATTCGCGGCATCTGCACGGCATCAATCATGTTTAGTCGTATGCTGGGCTCGGCGATAGGGACGGCCATCATGGGCGCGGTGCTGAACCTGAATCTGGCGCTGCGTCTGCCGGAAGCGCGCGATCCGATGCAAAAAATCATGTCGCACGAAACTCGCGAAGCGCTGCCAGCCGATCGGCTCGAGTACTGGACCGGGCAAATTGCCACGTCGCTGCATTGGGTATTTGTGGTTGCACTGCTGATTGCGTTACTGACGCTGTGGGTTGCGTGGCTGATGCCGCGGCAGCGGCCAGAGGCAGAATAGAAGAGGGGCGGCACCGTGGCCGCCCTGAATTACGCTTACTGTGCCGGACCGTCCTGCGAGCTGCCCGCGCTATCCGCAACGTTGCTGTCCGCATCACGACCGTTTTTCTTATACACGATCTTCTGCGTATCATTTTCACAGTGGCCGACAACCTGACCACCGGCTTGATCGGCCTGATCGTTCGGCACGATATCCAGCGTGAAATCCGATTCGGCTACGCCGTTATTGATGATTTTTTTGCTGATATCGGCCTGCACGCTCTCACAAGAGGCCTGAGCCAGCAGCGGCAGAGCAAGTGCCCCCATCAGCAGAACTGCATAACGTCTCTTCATCCTTCACTCCCTTGTTTGAATTTCATAGAGAACTATAGCAGTCTCAGCGGATTAAGGCGCAACCGGGCGCCCGGTACGGCGATCCAGACAGCGCAGGGTGTTCTCTTCCCAGTACGCGTTAACGTTATAGCTCTTCTCGCAGGCGTCGCGGGTATCAAAGGCGCGATCGGCTTTATCGAACTCCTTCTCCACGCGCGTGTTCACTTTACTGCGCAGATTGCGCGTGTCGTTCCACTGCTCTTTACTCTGGCGCGCCGCTTCGTTGCTGGCCGCATTGTTACCGTCTTCAATAATCAAGCGGTCAGTCTTAGCTGAGGCCAGCGGCACAGAGAGCAGCACGCCGGAGGTCAGCACGGTCGCCAGCAGGGCGGAAAACAGTTTGTTCATCGTTATGTCCTTTCATTTACACCAGCACAGCGCGGATTGCGGCTGTAACAGCCATGGATGAGAGTATATCATCGCTGCTTCTTTGCTCACCAGCGGTGAGCCGTTTGTTTACGTAACAGAGAGATTGATTATGCTGGTGAAGACCACACTGCTGTTTTTTCTGACGGCGATTGCGGAAATCGTGGGCTGCTTTCTGCCGTGGCTGTGGCTGAGAAAGGGCATGACGGCGTGGCTTATTGTACCGGCTGCGGCCAGCCTGGCGCTGTTTGTCTGGTTGTTAACCCTCCATCCTGCTGCCAGCGGGCGCGTCTACGCGGCTTACGGCGGCGTCTATGTGTTAACCGCTCTGGTGTGGCTACGCGTGGTGGATGGCATCAAACTCACTACATGGGACTGGATCGGTGCGCTGGTGGCGATGAGCGGCATGCTGATCATCGTAACGGGCTGGGGAAAAGCCTGATAAGGCCGGAACAGCCGCCGCGCCGTAACGGACGCGGCGGATAGCGCTTACCCTTTATGCACTTTCAAGCCGGCCAGGGTCTGCGTGACCGGCATGATCTCCAGCGTATTGATGTTGACGTGCTTCGGCAGCGTCGTCACCCAGTACACCGCTTCAGTCACATCTTCGGCTGTCAGCGCAGTGGTGCCCTCATAAACCGCGTCGGCCCGGCCGTCGTCGCCTTTAAAACGCACATTAGAGAACTCGGTGCCGCCCACCAGGCCCGGCTCAATGTCCGTCACGCGCAGGGCGGTGCCGTGCAGGTCGGTGCGCAGATTGAGGCTGAACTGGCGCACAAATGCTTTGGTCGCCCCATAAACGTTGCCGCCTGCGTATGGCCAGCTGCCGGCAATCGAACCGATATTCACAATATGACCCACGTTACGCTCTACCATGGCGGGCAGCACGGCGCGCGTCATATACACCAGACCTTTATTGTTGGTGTCGATCATGTTTTCCCAGTCTTCGATATTGGCTTTGTGCGCGGGTTCAACGCCCAGCGCCAGGCCGGCGTTATTCACCAGCACATCAATATCGCGCCAGTCGGCGGGCAGCGCGGCAATCGCGTCATCAATCGCCGCACGGTTACGCACATCCAGCTGCACGGTATAGAGATTGTCGCCCAGCTCATCCTTCAGCTCTTTGAGACGTTCAGCGCGCCGCCCGCTGGCGATCACTTTGTGGCCGGTGGCAATGAAGCGGCGGGTGATACTTTGACCAAAACCAGCAGTGGCGCCGGTAACAAAAATAATCATCTCACTGTTCCTTATATGATTTCAGGTGCCTGCGCCACACCTTAGCATTAACCCTGCGGCCGCGCTCAGGAAATCCCGGGCCGGGCTTAAGCAAAAAATTGCATAAGCGATCGGGAGGCGCATATCGCGGTAATCGCGTGGTTGTTGCCGGCGGTTGAAGCTGCCAGGATAAAAGCATCCCGCCGCACATCAGCGCGGCGTTGCTGATTATCAGGAGCGATAATGACTTCACGAGCAAATCCGTTTTTCACCGTCAGCCCGCTGCCGTACCAGGCACCGCTGTTTGATCACATCACAGAGGAGGATTATCTGCCCGCGCTGGAGGCCGGCATTGAGGAGAAACGCCAGGAGGTCACGGCGATTGCCCGCAATGCTGAACCGGCCACCTTTGCTAACACCTATGAAGCGCTGGAGCAGAGCGGCCGCTTGCTCAGCCGTGTCTATGCTGTTTTTGCCGCGATGACCTCGGCGCATACCAGTGAACGTCTGCAGGAGATTGACGAGCTGATCGCCCCTAAGCTGACGGCGCTGAACGATGAAATCTACCTCAACAGCCAGCTGTTTGCCCGCCTTGATAGCGTCTATCAGCAGCGCGGTTCGCACTGCCCGGATGCTGAAGCGATGCGGCTGGTGGAGGTGACCTGGCAGACGTTTCAGCTGGCCGGTGCCAGCCTGAGCGATGAGGATAAAACCCGGCTGCGCGCCTGTAATCAGGAGCTGGCCAGCCTGAGCACGCGCTTTGGTAACAAACTACTGGCCGCCACTAAAGCCGGTGCCTATACCGTCAGCAGCGCGGCCGCGCTGGCCGGATTGAGTCCGGAAGCCCTGGCGCAGGCGCAGGCCGCCGCAGAGGCTCGCGGGTTGACGGGCGAGTGGCTGATCCCGCTGCAGAACACCACGCAGCAACCGGTACTGCAATCTCTGGATGTGCGCGCCACGCGTGAAGCCTTGTTTCAGCAGGCATTGACGCGCTGCGAGCAGGATGACGACAACGATACGCGCGCTATCGTCTCACGCATGGCACAGCTGCGCGCCGAGCAGGCAAATCTGCTGGGGTTCAGCACCTACGCGGCGTGGAGCCTGCAGGACCAGATGGCGAAAACGCCTGATGCAGCCTTCAGTTTCATGCGCAACATCGTCCCGGCCGCCCGTGAACGCGCCGGGCGTGAAGCGGCCGATATCCAGCAGCTGATTGAGAAACAGCACAGCTTCCCGCTGCGCGCCTGGGACTGGAGTTACTACGCTGAAAAGGTGCGCAAAGAGCAGTACGCCCTGGATGAGAATCAGATACGCCCCTGGTTTGAGCTCAATACGGTGCTGGAGAAGGGCGTGTTCTGGGCGGCGAGCCAGCTATATGGTATCCGCTTCCTGGCGCGCCACGATCTGCCGGTCTACCATCCGGACGTCAATGTGTATGAAATCTTTGATGCGGATGACACGCCTTTAGCGCTGTTTTACACCGACTTCTTCGCGCGTGATAACAAGAGTGGCGGCGCGTGGATGGGCAACTTTGTCGATCAATCCACGCTGCTGAACAGCAAACCGGTGATCTACAACGTTTGCAACTACACCAAACCGCAGCCGGGCCAGCCGGCACTTCTGAGCTGGGATGAAGTGATTACCCTGTTTCATGAATTCGGGCACGCGCTGCACGGTCTGTTCGCCACCCAGCGCTATGCGAGCCTGTCCGGAACGGCAACGCCACGCGATTTTGTCGAATTCCCCTCGCAGATCAATGAACACTGGGCCAGCCATGAGCAGGTGTTTGCCAGCTATGCGCGCCACTATCAAACCGGCGAGCCCATGCCCGCTGAGCTACGCGATAAGATGATACGCGCCGCGCAGTTCAATAAAGGCTACGACATGACCGAGCTGCTGGCCGCTGCGCTCCTCGATCTGCAGTGGCACTCCCTTACCCGGCACGATCAGCCCCAGGACGTTAGCCACTTTGAGCAACAGGCGCTGGCGGCAGAGAACCTTGCGCTGGCAGCCATTCCGCCGCGCTATCGCTCCAGCTATTTCCGCCACATCTGGGGCGGCGGCTATGCGGCCGGTTACTACGCCTATATCTGGACCCAGATGCTGGCGGATGATGGCTATCAGGCCTTCAGCGAGCGCGGCGGATTGACGCGTGAGAATGGTCAAAAGTTCCGCGAACAGATCTTATCGCGCGGTAACAGCAGCGATCTGCAGCACCTGTGGCTGGCATGGCGCGGCAAAGCGCCGGAGATTGGCCCGATGCTGAAAAATCGCGGATTGTCGGATGTGTGAGCCGGGCACCCGGCGTGGCCGGGTGTAATGGTTATACTTCGTACACATGTGTAAGGAGGATCGGCTAATGAAGTGGATCATGGCTTTACTGCTGCTCGGCAGCATGAGCGCAATGGCACAATCTGGCTGGCAGCCGGATAAGCGGGCGACAATGCCGTCGTTTACGCCGGTTGCGGCAAAGTGTGATGTCTCCGCCTGCCAGCAGAACTGCTATGTACAGCAGTCGCAGTGTAAAAATGACAGCGGCGGAGGGTGCGGCTCGCTGGCGCAAATCTGTGTCCAGAACTGTACCAGTCAGTGCCGCTAAACGTTATACCGCGCTTACCACCCATCACCCGAAAAGTGATGGGTGGTAGCGGGGGCTCAACCCGTTGCGTGCCACATCTCACGCATCAACAGTTCCAGTTTCTTAAATAGCCGATAGCGTGCCTCATGAAACGTCATGCGTTCCGGGCGCGGCAGCCGCTCGCACGGCTCAAGCTGCACCGCCTGCCGGACAGCGGCATCCAGGTCTGACCACACCCCAACGCCGACACCGGCACACAGAGCAGCGCCCAGCGCGCCGGTCTCTTTACACTGCGCCACACGAATCGGTATACCCAGCACATCAGCAAACATTTGTGGCCAGACGCTGCTGCGCGCTGCGCCGCCCGACAGGGTTGCCCGGTCAAAAGTGATACCGGCCGCGCGCAGTCGATCAATATGCGCGCGGTGCGCAAAGGTGACGCCCTCAAAGAGCGCAAACAGCATATCAGCACGCGTATGCCAGCCGCCCAGCCCATAAAATCCGGCTTTGGCCGGTTCCGATTTGCGACCGGAGTAGAGATAGGGGTGATAGAGCGGCAGCCGGTCGTTGGGCTGGACATGCGCCACGCTCTCACTGCTGCGCGCCGCGCCCTGGCCCGAGCGGCCATCGTCAAACTCACGCAGGAACCAGTCGAGATTGGCCGCCGATGTGGCGCTGGCTTCAATTGCCATATAGCGATCTTTACCGATAATGGCGTTCATGGCGACCGGGCGAAGATAGTCAGGTTTATCCACTATCACCTGATTGATGCTCCAGGTGCCCGCCACAATAGAGGCATCGCCGCAGTTCACCACACCGGCACCCACGGCGCTGGCCACCACATCAAACAGGCCGGCGACCACCGGAATACCCGCCGCCAGACCGGTAAGCTGTGCCGCATGCGGTGTCACGTGACCTGCTACCGCGCAGGATTCATGCAACACGGGCAGCAGGGCGAGCGCGTCCTCAATACCGTACAGCGCCAGCAGTTCACGGCTGTAGCCGCGGTGGCGATAGTCGATCAGGCCGGCACCGGATGCGTCGGAGTAGTCGCTGCTGAGTGCACCGCTAAGAAAATGGACGATCACATCCTTGGCGCACAGCAGATGGCCGATCTGCGCCCAGCGCCCGGGCTGATGCTGCTTGATCCAGCTCATCAGCACAGGCGTGGCCGCCGGCCAGGGGCTTTGTAGCGACAGCGGATAGATACGCCGATCTGCACCGCTTCGCTTTAGCGCCCCGACAATATCGGTGGCGCGGTGATCGATGGATTGAATACCTGCCAGCGGGCGCTGCTGCTTATCCAGCGCGTAGAGTCCGTTACCGTGCCCGGCCGCGCCGACAGCGATCACATCATGCGCATCGGTGCCCGCCTGCTGCAGGCAGCAGCGGATCGCCTGGCTGACGCCGTGCCAGATATCCTCAATTGGCCGCTCGGCGTACCCCTCCTGCGGCTGGTGAGTCTCTCCGGCGCACTCTGCCACCGAGAGCACGCGCCCGCTGAGATCAAACAGCACCGCTTTGATCATGGTGTTTCCGGCATCAATGCCCAGAATCTGGCTCATATCCGACTCCATCTGGCAGGCGAAGAGGGCGCACCGCTTACGCGCCGGTACAGGTCAGGCTTAGCCCTGCTGATAGAGATTTAGCGCGTCCTGGCCGCTGATACCCTGATGAATAATCGCCATCAGCGCGCTTACCACGCGCGCGGGGTTATCATGCTGATAAACATTGCGGCCATACACCATGCCGCTGGCACCCTGCGCCATCAGCGCCGCGCTCTTGGTCAGTACCGCGCCGATCTCACCTTTACCACCGCCGCGCACCAGCGTCGGGCAGCGCGCCGCTTCCACCACGCGATGAAAGTCGTCAACGTTATCGGTCGGATCGGCTTTGATGATGTCCGCCCCCAGTTCGCGCGCCAGCCGCACCAGCGGCACCATTTTTTCAACGTCGCCCAGCGAGCCGTAGGCCGCGCCTTGTCCGGCGGGGGCCATCACCAGCGGCCCAATCATCAGCGGCATGCCGTAGCGTTCGCAGGCGTGGCGCAGCCGGCCAATGTTCTCGATGCACATGCGGAGGATGCCGGGTTCATCGGGAATGAGGTAGAGATTCACCACCACGGCCGCGGCATCCAGCTGCAGGGCAGCCAGAATGGGCGCTTCGGGATTGTGCAGCACGGCCCACATCTCCCGGTGACGGGCGGCGTTATAGGCGTTGCCCACATCCGTGCGCATCACCAGCGCCGGTTTGCGTCCGGTGTGGTTCTGCAGCAGATCGGCCTGACCATAATTGACCTGAATAGCGTCTGGCTGGGCCGCAATCAGGTTATCCATGACGCGCTCAATGTCCTCCAGCCCGGAGAGGAAATCGGGTTCGTTGGCAATACCGTGATCGATTGCCACATCAAGGCATTTACCCTGACGAAACAGGCGGTTCATGCGCACCTTATTGGTTGCTGGCATGTCGTGTCTCCTCCGGCAGTACAGTGGGATAGAGCCCGTTGAGGCCGTGCAGGCGCGCCAGGCTGGCGCAGCAGCGCTGCACCTGTTGCACGCGCTGGCTTTCGCTCCAGCCAAGCGTGGCGGCCATCAGCAGGGCGATCTCCTGAATCAGCGCCGGGGTCAGTTCACCGCATATCGCCAGGCCCGTGCGGCGCACCAGCAGATCTTCCAGCTGACACACCTGTTCATGTTCGATGAGATAGCGCAGCTCCAGCGCGCTGTAATCGGCGTGCTGACGCAGCGGCGCTTCACCCTGTTGCCGGATATGCTGCAGCAGCGGCAGGGCGCGGCTGCCGTAACGTCTTGTCAGCTGGGTGACGCGCGGCAGGGGCACCGCGTACTGTTGCGCCAGCTGGCTGAGCCAGGCGGTCTGAGCTGACGCGCCCGGAAAATCACGGCCACCGCCGATTGCTAAATCGGTGCTGGTGACCTGGCGCTTCTCTCCCAGCAAGCGTAATACCCGATCGGCAGCCTCTTCGCCGAAGCGGCGGAAGGTGGTCCATTTGCCGCCCACCAGGCACAGCGTGCTCCAGGCTCGCTGCGTATCGGGCGGTAGAAGTACCAGCGAGTGGTTACGTGAAATCTGCCCGTTAACGGCGGCTTCGCTGGCGGGCAGCGGTCTTACGCCGCAGAAGGTGTACACAACCGAGGACGCTGGCACCACGATGTCCGGGAAAACAAAGCGCAGCGATTCAAGGATATACGCCTTTTCATCTTGCTCGCACACGGCCGCGTCCGGATCGTCAGTGCGGATGTCGGTAGAGCCCACCAGCACTTTGCCAAACCACGGGAACATAATGCAGACGCGCCCCTCCTGATTTTCGAAATAGACCATTTCACCCGCCAGCATGCTCAGCAGCTGAGGATGATCGAGGATCAGGTGCGATCCTTTGGTGCCGCCAATCAGCTTAGGGCGATCGCGATTCGCGGCAATACGCTGGTTCAGCTGATCGATCCAGGCGCCCGTGGCGTTGACCACCACATGCGGTTGCAGGGTGAATCGTTCGCCGCTGAGCGTATCCTCCAGCGTTACCGTCTCGCCATTGGCGCTGATCAGTTGCAGATAGTTAAGCGCCAGCGCTTGCGGGCAGGCGCGTTCAGCATCATCGATCAGTTCAAACCCGAGACGCTCAGGCGCGCTGATCCACGCGTCGTAATAACTGGCGCTGTACTTCACCCACGGGGCGAATCCTGGCCAGCGATCGCGCGTGGCCGCCTCATTGCGAACCTGGTGCTTAGGCATGGCGCCATATTGCCGCGTATAGAGATCGTAGAGGCTAAGCCCGGTTTTGATCAGCAGCGCGCCACGCCGGCCAGGCTTGTCACTCAGGCGTAAAAAACGGCGCGTAGCGTTAACCACGCCGCCGCCAAGATTATCGATAGGCACCGTGGTACGCAGCGGGAACACATAGTGCGGCGCATTTTTCAACAGGCGATCGCGCTCAATCACCGACTCTTTAACCAGGGCAAATTCACCGGTCTCCAGATAGCGCAGGCCGCCGTGAATCATGCGGGACAGTGCGCCACTTGCTGCCTGGCACCAGTCACCTTTCTCTACCAGCACTGCCGGAATGCCCTGCAGCGCGAGTTCGCGGAAGGTACTGATGCCATTAATCCCGCCACCGACAATCAATACCGGCACGGAATGCCGCTGACGCAGATGGTTAAGCCGTTGTTCGCGGGTCAAAAACGTATCCATAGCACGCTCTCTTGCGGTTAAAGCTTAATTTACAGAGGTATAGGAGGCTGCGGGTAAAACAGCAAACCAGCGTTAATAAGATGTGACACTGTTCACTCGCAGGGCGTATCAGCGCGAAAAGGGCGGTCGGGAGCGATATACTGCGCAGCAGAGAGTGTGACTAAACGAAAATAAAAGGAATTTTCATGCGCTTATCGATCAACATAACCGCACTGACGCTGCTGGTGAGCGGCTGCGTGCTGGCCCAATCCGCCCCGGATGCGGTCATTAAGCCTTTAATGCAGCAGTATCAGATTCCCGGTATGGCGCTGGCCGTTATACACAACGGGAAAACTGAATTTTATAACTATGGCGTAGCGTCAAAGCAGACGCAGCAACCCATTACAGAGCAGACGCTGTTTGAGATTGGCTCACTGAGTAAAACCTTTACCGCCACCTTAGCCAGCTATGCCGCGCAGCAGAAAAAGCTGCAGTTTAGCGATGCCGCCAGCCAGTGGTTGCCCGCCCTGAAGGGAAGCGCATTCGATAACGTCTCGCTGCTCAATCTTGCCACCCATACCAGCGGTACTCCGCTGTTTGTGCCGGATGCGGTTAAAAATACCCGGCAGCTAATGGCGTGGTATCAGCACTGGCAGCCCCAGGCAGAACCCGGTACGGTGCGCGTCTACTCTAACCCTGGTATCGGCATGCTGGGGATGATCGCTGCAAAAAGCCTGGATCAGCCCTTTATCAACGCAATGGAGAAGCAGCTCCTCCCGGCGATGGGCATGCAGCACAGCTATGTGCAGGTTCCGTCGGCGGAGATGAAGCGGTATGCGCAGGGCTATAATAAGCAGGATCGGCCGGTACGCGTCACGCCCGGGCCGCTGGATGCCGAATCCTACGGCTTGAAATCCACCTCGTCGGATCTGATCCGCTGGCTGGCCATCCAATTGGACGAACAGAAGGTTGCGCCTGCGTGGCAACGTGCGGTTGCCGCCACGCATCAGGGACACTATCAGACTGAAGCGTTTACGCAGGCGATGATGTGGGAGTACTACCCGCTGCCGGTCACGGAACAGCAGCTGATCGCGGGCAATAGCAGCGCGCGCATTATGCAGGGCATGCGCGCAACGCGCATCACGCCGCCGGAAGCGGCACCGCAGCAGGCCTGGTATAATAAAACCGGCTCGACCAACGGCTTTTCCACCTATGCGGTATTTATTCCGGCACAGAAAACGGCGGTGATCATGTTGGCAAATAAATGGTTCCCGAATGACGATCGCGTGGCGGCAGCCTACCGGATCATTCGCGCGCTCAATCAATAAGGATCGGCTATGGAAATCAGAGCACTGCGAGCTGAGGATTTTTCTCCCTGGATGGCGCTGTGGCAGGGCTATCAGCACTTTTATCACACCGATATTGATGATGCGACATCCGGAGAAACCTTCCGCCGGCTGTTATCGCGCGCGGAGCCGATGCACTGCCTGGTGGCTGAGCACGACGGCAGGATGATAGGGCTGGCGCATTTTCTCACGCACCGTTCGACGTGGACGCGCGGCGACTACTGCTATCTGCAGGATCTCTTCGTCAGCGACACCGCTCGCGGTCAGGGGTACGGCAAGGCGCTGATCCTGGCGGTATATCAGCAGGCAGAAAAATTGGGCTGCTCACGGGTGTACTGGCTGACGCAGGAGTCGAATGCCAGCGCACGCGCGCTGTATGACACTATCGCCAGCAAAACAGAGTTCATTCAGTATCGTCATCTGCTGGGCTAAGGCCCGGTCTTCCTGGCGGCCCTGACGGGTCGCCACTCCTCTTGGTTTGGTAGTGGCGGCCCGGCAGGGCCGCCAGCCGGCTCGCCATTCCTATTCATCATCCCCCCTTACCAGCACACCATGCTGCGTCTCTTTGTGATCGCACTCGACGAATTGCTGCATTCCTGTTGTCATTCGGATGAAAATTGTTATGAATGAAAGTGAGTTTACTTTCAATTGAAACAAAACAATTAACAACCGGAGTGCGCGATGACAACGACATTCACTTCTGAGCAGCAACCGCAGGACTTCAAAAAGCAAGTGCGCCTGATGAAAAGCGCCTTGCGTGCGCAGATCGGCGATGTAGAAGGGCTGTTCGATCAGGTTAAACGCAAGATCGTCAGTGAAATTGCGGCGGCTCGTGAAGAAGAGGCCCGAAACGGCAGCGCATGGCCGCAGGTCAGCCATGCGGACATCGCCGCCGGCAACATCAGCGACGCGACCAAAGATCATATCCGTCGCCGCGGCTGCGTGGTGGTGAAGCAGAACTTCAGCCGCGATCGGGCACTGGCGTGGGATCAGTCGATGCTGAACTACCTCGATAACAACGATTTTGATAGCGTCTATAAGGGGCCGGGCGATAACTTCTTTGGCAATCTGGATGCGTCGCGTCCGGAGATCTACCCCATCTACTGGAGCGAGGCGCAGATGTCAGCGCGGCAGGATGAGGCGATGGCGCAAACCCAGTCATTCCTTAACCGGCTATGGAAATTCGAATCAGGCGGCACCCGCTGGTTTGAACCGGACGTCAGCATCATCTATCCGGATCGCATTCGCCGCCGCCTGCCCGGTATCACGTCAAAAGGGCTGGGGGCGCACACCGATTCCGGCGCGCTTGAGCGTTGGCTACTGCCGGCGTACCAGCAGGTCTTCAGTAAGATCTTCTCCAACCAGTTTGATCAGTACGATCCCTGGGATGCGGCCCATCGCACCGAGGTGAATGAATACCAGTCCGGCACCACCACGAAATGTTCGGTGTTTCGCACCTTCCAGGGCTGGACGGCTCTCTCAGATATGCAGCCCGGCCAGGGATTACTGCACGTTGTACCGGTTCCGGAAGCGATGGCGTATCTGCTGCTGCGCCCGTTACTGCAAGACGTACCGGAAGATGGGCTGTGCGGCGTGGCACCGGGCAAAGTGCTGCCGGTTTCACAACAGTGGCATCCTGAGCTGATTGATGGGCTCTGCTCAATCCCGGCGCTGGAAGCGGGTGATTCCGTATGGTGGCACTGCGATGTCATCCATTCGGTCGCGCCGGTAGAGAATCAGCAGGGCTGGGGCAATGTTATGTACATTCCGGCGGCGCCGCTGTGTGAGAAAAACGCCGCCTATGCCGCCAGCGTGGCACAGGCGCTGGCCACGGGCGCGTCACCCGGTGATTTCCCGCAGGAGGATTACGAGATAAACTGGCGCGACCGATTTACCCCGGATGCGCTCAACGCCTGTGGCCGCCGCAGTCTGGGTCTGGCTGGCTAACCCGATAGCAGGAACTATGAACGCACGTCATCAGCAGATTATCCAACTGGTCAGCGAGCGCGGAAGCGTCAGCGTCAATGCGCTGGCGCACATTACCGGCGTATCCGAAGTGACCGTGCGGCAGGACCTGAATGCGCTGGAGAAGGGCGGCTTCTTACGCCGCGTACACGGTTCAGCGGTGGCGCCGGAGAGTGACGATGTGGGCGCGCGTATGCAAACCCGCTTTGCGTTAAAAAAACGTTTGGCGGAGTGCGCGGCCGCCGGGGTTAACCCGGGTGAGACGGTGTTTATTGAAGGCGGCAGCACCAACGCTTTGCTGGCGCGGGAGCTGAGCGACCGTCAGGATATCACCATTGTAACGGTCAGCCACTACATCGCCGGTTTACTGCGGGAGAAGGGCGGCGATGTCATCATCCTCGGCGGCCTGTTTCAGAAAAGCAGCGAGTCGGTCGTCGGGCCGCTGACGCGTCTGTGCATTCAGCATCTCAACTTTCACAAAGCGTTTATCGGTATCGATGGCTGGGATGCCAGCACCGGGTTTACCAGCCGCGACATGCTGCGCTGCGATGTGGTGAACGCCATCATGGAAAAACCCACCCACACGGTTGCCCTTACCGACGCCTCTAAGTTTGGGCAGATCCATCCGTATGCGCTGGCGCCGCTCACCCCCTTTAACCAGGTGATCACCGATAGCGCGCTCACCCGCGAACATCAGCAGGCCCTTACAGCGCAGGGCATCACGTTAACGCTGGTTTAAAGCCTGGGGTTTTTCAGTCGTTTTGCGCTGGTTTTACGACCCAATCTGTCAAAATTATTGTGTTGTAACGCCTGTTTGATCAATTGCTGGAGAATGCATGACTTTTATACGCTCAGACCGGCTTACTTACCGCCCTTTAACCACAGCGGACTGGCCTTTCTTCCTTGCACTTAATCAGGATCGTAACGTTATGCAGCATATCAGCGATGAGCGTAGCGCGATGGAGATTCGGACGCAGTCATTTGAACCCCGCCTGCAGCCGTGGCGAAAAGGCTGCCATCACTGGCTATGTCTGGTGATGCGAGAAACGGGCAGTGATGTACCGGTTGGCGTTACCGGTTTTATCGATCGCGGTGCTGATATCGCAGAAGTGGGCTTTATTCTGGCGGCGGCATTCCATGGTAAAGGCTTGGGATCAGCCTCATTACGCGATATTGCCCGCTTTGCCTTTAACGAACAGGGTTATCGCAAGCTGACCGCCACGGTGACAGCAGGTAATGAGGCCTCACGCCGGACCTTACAGCGCGTAGGGTTTCACCAGGAGGGCACGCTGCGTCAAAACTACTTTCTGCAAGGCCGCTGGCAGGATGACTGGGTGTTCGGATTACTCCCCGCTGAAATCAGATGATGCTGTCACGGCGCGCTAACGGCGCCGCGGCATCCTTCCTTAATCGTCCAGCAGCGCCTGAGCTGTTGCTTCGTCGGTAATCAATCCGGTCACCAGGCCGCTGGCCAGCACCGCGCGAATGGCGGCCACTTTACTGCTGCCCCCGGCCAGCGCCACGATTTCGGCGCGGTGGGCGAGATCAAGCTGTACGGAGAGGGTGCGTGCGGTCAGCGAATTGTGAATCATCTGGCCGCTGGCATCAAAGAAGTAGCCGAGCAGCTCACCGACCGCACCGGATGATGAAATGTCATTAATCTCTGCCTCATCGATCATCCCGGCCTCTACCAGCTGAGCAGCCGGCTCCACCGTGCCGATGCCAACCAGCTTCACTTCACTCAGCGCCGCCATCCGGAACACCTCACTAACGCCGCGCTGCGCCAGCAGGACATCACGATCTTCTTCGGTATTGGCAAAAAAGGGCACCGGCATCATATAGGCCTGTGCGCCGGTCTTTTCCGCAATGCGGTGCATAACATCATGTGGATTGAGCGCGTAGTTGCGCGTCAGGCAGCCCAGCAGCGACACAAAGCGCATCTGTGGCGCCTCAAGACGCGGCAGCTGGTGGATGGCTGCCGACAGCGTGCGTCCGTGCCCCAGGCCGAGCGTGATCGCCGGAGAAGCCGTAAGCAGATTGCGCAGGTAGTCGGCGCCGGCCATGCCGAGCGCGCGCACGGGCAACCCCTCTTCACCAAGATCGGGCGCAACGTGGCAAACGTTAAAACCATACGTCGCGCGCAGCCGATCCTCCAGCGCGACACAGGCGACAATATCCCCATCGATTGAGACTTTGACCGCGCCTTCCGCCACCATCTTCGCAATCATGCGGTGAGTTTTTACCGACGGCAGACCTAAACGTTTCGCCACTTCCGCCTGCGTTAACCCACCAACGTAGTGCAGCCAGGCCGCGCGCAGCGCCAGTGAGTCGTCGCGCTCCGCCTGAGAGGGTACGGATTTCATGTGATCATCCCTTATTTGTTGATGGATTTGCGCTTAACCCTCATCACCTGCATGCAAATCCTGCACACCGGTATCAATATGATCCGCCCAGAACGCCACGCTTTCGGCAATATCGGCCACCACCTGGCTGTCCGTCGGTTCGCGCTCTTTAAAACTTAGCTCAAGGCAAATTTCATTATCCTGCGCGCCGCCGCGCGCCAGCGCTGCAAGCAGCGGCTGGGGCTGAATGCGGCCGCCGGCATTGTACTGCAATGTAAACGGCCTGTGACCGCCTTTATCCATCATGCTCTGCTTGATATGGATAATCGGTGAATAGCGCGGCACCGCTTCCGCCCACGCATAGGGATCGTAATCGCGCGGATCGCGGGAGGTGACATCACCGTGATCGATATCCGCCATCATCCGCATCGGCACGGCAAAATCGCAGGCGCTCAGCCGCTGCTGCAGCGCCAGGCAGGCCGGGATCGTCTCACCAAACTCCCGTCCGATGCTCATCGGCTCCCAGAAGAGATAGCGCAGCCCGGCCGCTTTGGCATGGTCGGCAACCTCATGCCAGCAGCTGATGGCGATCTCCATCAGTGCATCGCGCCGCGCCGCATCGTTGAAATCGCGCTGGGTAAAAATGGCAAACTGCGAGCCCATCGCCACGCCGCCCAGTTCGGCGGTGATATCGGCAAAGGTCCTGAACCAGTCGATGTAATAGCGCCGCACCGCGGCATCGGGATGACCAAAATGGTTCAGGCGACCATAGGGGCCTGTCATGCCGGAGGTGATGCGCACGCCGGTGGCGCGCAGCGCCTGCTGCATACGGCGCGTCATGTGAGTGATGGTTGCGGCCGGCCAGCCAGGGTTAATGAACTCGTGCGTCAGCTGTACATCGCGGATACGGATCTGCTGCGCGATGGTATGGATCAGATCGCCGGGATCGGCAAAGCGGTTGACCAGGGGATTGGTATTCAGAGAGAGCGTGAGCGGCATAGGTACCTCTTAACCGGCATGCGCGCGCAGCGGCGCGGTGTGGAAGGTGAGCGCGAACCACTGGGCAAACGCACCGCGCTGCGCCTCATCCAGATGCAGCTGATGCTTGGTGCGCCGCCACAAAATATCCTCTGGCTGCTGCGCCCACTCGTGGTTAACCAGATAGCGCGCTTCCGCTTCATATAGCTGTCCGCCAAAATAGCGGCCAAGATCGTCAAGCCCGGCGGCATCACCCAGCAGCTTTTCCATACGGGCGCCGTACAGCCGGGCATAGTGCCGGCGCAGCGGCTGTGGCAGCCAGGGCCAGCGAGCCTTTACCTGTTCGAGGAAGGTTTCAAAATCGGCATTGACGATCTCGCCGCCGGGCAGCGTGGCACCGCGCGTCCAGTCCGGACCCATGGCCGGAAAATAGGGCGCCAGCTTCTGTAACGCATGTTCAGCCAGCTTGCGGAACGTAGTGATCTTGCCACCAAAGACGTGCAGCAGCGGGGCGTTATGCTGATCGTCCAGCTCAAACACATAGTCGCGCGTAACGGCAGAGGGATTGCCTTTGCCATCGTCAAACAGCGGACGCACCCCCGAGAAGCGGGTGATCACATCACTGGCGCGCAGTTTCACTTTAAAATAGCGATTAACCACATCGATCAGATACTGCTGCTCGCTGTCATCCGCCATGACGGCTTCGGCTTTACCCTGCCAGGCAATATCGGTGGTGCCAATCAACGCTTTATCGCCCTCATAAGGATTGATAAATATCACGCGCTTGTCGGTGTTCTGCACCAGATAAGCCTGCTGGCCCTCCCAGAATTTGGGTACGATAATGTGTGAGCCCTTAACCAGTCGCACACTGCGCGCGCTTTTGCTGTGCGTCACCTGATTCACTATATCCAGCACCCACGGGCCGGCGGCGTTGACCAGCGCACGGGCAAAAATGGTACGCTGCGCGCCACTGGCTTCATCCTGCACGGTAATCTGCCATTTTCCCTGCTGACGCACCGCCGCCACGCAGCGGGTGCGCGTCAGGATGCGGGCACCGCGCTCGGCGGCATCCATGGCGTTGAGCGTCACCAGGCGTGCATCGTCCACCCAGCAATCGGAGTATTCAAAGCCCCTGCGATAGCTATCCAGCAGCGGTGCGCCCTCCGGATCGCGCGCTAAATCGAGCGAGCGCGTGCCCGGCAGTTTATTGCGTCCGCCAAGATGGTCATACAGAAACAGGCCAAGCCGCACCAGCCATGCCGGGCGATCGGCCGGGCTGTGCGGCAGGACAAAGCGCATCGGCCAGATGATATGTGGTGCGGCATTAAGCAGCACTTCGCGTTCTATCAGCGCCTCACGCACCAGACGAAACTCGTAATACTCCAGATAGCGTAACCCGCCGTGCACCAGCTTGCCGGAACGGGACGACGTGCCCTGGGCAAGGTCATCTTTCTCACACATCATCACCGACAGCCCACGGCCTGCGGCATCGCGCGCAATTCCGGCGCCGTTGATGCCGCCGCCAATCACAAACAGATCCAACGTGTTATCACTCATGCGTACTCCTTAAAACTGTTTCAGCGCCTGCCAGGCGGCCGGCAGATCGCTGCGGATCTGCTGATAGGTTGGGAACAGCTGCTGATAACGCTGCATCAGCGCAGGATCGGGCGCTTCGGCATCATCAAGCAGCGGGCGAACCCAGGTTTCCACGCAGTGTGCCATGGAGGGGTAAGCGCCGATGGCCACGGCGGCCATCATGGCGGCGCCTGCCGCACCGGCTTCATCACGCTGGCTGATGCGCACCGGCGCACCGATACAGGCGGAGAGGATCTGGCGCAGCGGCTGGGAGCGCACCGCGCCGCCGGTCAGGCGTATTTCCCCCGGCAGGGTGCTTCCCATCGCCTGGTAGCAGTCACGCGCCGCCATGCCGATGCCCTCAATCACGCCGCGAACCAGATCGCCAAAATTGTGCTGATAGTGAAGGCCGGTGAAGCTGGCGCGCGCATCGGCATTGACGAACGGCCCACGCTCACCCGCCAGCGAAATATAGGGGTGGAACAGCAGACTGGCGGGCTGCGCCTCGCTCAGCCAGCGATCAATCTGCTGCACCAGCCGGGCGTGATCGGTTTCACAGCCAAAGCTCCTCAGCAGATCGCTGGCGAGATTCAGCAGCCAGTCGAGGTTAAGCGTGGAGGCCATATTGGTCTGCACCTGCGTGACATAGCCCGGCCACGGCAGGGGGATGACATAGCCGGTCTGCGCCGGGTTGAGCCACACCTCCTCAAGGGTAACGCTGCGCAGGTGGACGCCGGTTGAACCCACGATGGAGCAGGCGGTATGGGCTTCGCCGGTATGCACGCCGGCGCCGAGCGCGGTCATGGCCATATCAACATAGCCCAGCGCAATCGGCGTGCCGGCGCGCAGCCCGGTCAGTTCAGCGGCGGCACGGGTTAAGGGATGCGTAATCTGCGTGCCGTTAACGATCTCGGGCAGCAGATGGCGATGGTGCGTCAGACCCAGAGCCTCAATCACCGTTTCGTCATACTGTCCATGGCGGAAGTTGCCATAGGTGAAGCTCGCTTCAGAGGGATCGGTGGCTCGCACGCCGGTGAGGTTGAGATAGAGCCAGTCTTTGCAGTGCATAACGACCTCGGCCTGCGCTAACAGCGCCGGATAGTGGCGATCCATATGCGCCAGCTGCGCGCCCTGCTGGCAGGTATTCAGACCGGTGCCGGTTGCGATAAAGCGCGCACGAGCCTGCGGCTGTTGATTAAGCCAATCAACGGTGGGGGCCGCGCGCGCATCCAGCCAGATCCATGCGTCATCTACCGGCTTATTATCTTTTCCCACCAGCCAGCTGCCGTCACCCTGAGCCGTCACCGCCACGGCCACCACGCGGCCCGCCAGGTTATCTACCCGCTCACTTAGCTTGCGGATAGCCGCAACCGCATCCTGCCAGGTTTGCGTCATGGACTGCTGCGCCGCGCCGCCTGCGCTGCGGTAGTAGTGGTTGCGCGTGGACGCACACGCCAGCTGCCGGCCTTGCAGATCAAACGCCACCGCTTTGACGACTGAGGTGCCGGAATCCAGCCCCAGAATGATGTCGCTACTCTCCACCTAAACCTCCCAACCGCTTTGTCGTCTCTGCCGTGTTAACGGCCTGTGATGAATTTGCTAAGTAACCTCTTACACTACTTCTCATGGAGATAACATATCTGTTGTATTATTTTGCGTAAAAAATAATAAATTTCATTTGAATTAGCGAATCCGATCACGAAAAACGGCCGGTTAACGCGACGCTCTGCTGCTGAAAAATACGTTTAACCCTTATGTATAAGGACTTTAAGCCTGGAAAAGCTTCTGAGAGTGTGATTAAGCGATCCAGATCGCTCTCCTGAAAAATTTGCGCGCTGCCTGTTGACAATTTAATCACAACAGCACAATTTTCATCACACAAGTTATCACATTTATAACATTATCAGTTTGAGCGATGGCTGATAACAGAGAGGTGACGTTATGTCCGATGTCTCGATACTTGCACAGCAGCTGGCGCGGCAGCGTGCCCGGCGTTACTGGCTGACGGGCGCCGTCGCGGTCGCCGTGATCGCGGCCATCGCGCTTGATACCAAAGTGGTAAAAAAGGGGGCTGTGGAGGATGTGCAGACGCAGCGCTTCTCCGCTGATAGCTACGGGCAGAAAACCTTTCCAGGTATTCAGCAAGATGTTACGACGCGCGCCGTTGATGCCAGCACCCTGGCCGCTGCGCTGCAGGAGAATCAGCAGGCTGCGGTCGCCAAATATGGTGTGGGCGCACCGCTGCCGGTCATTCCGGTGAAGCTGGAGGGCGTGGTGCAGCCGGGACAGATGGGGATCTTCCCGCTGCAGGTGGCGGGATTGCCCGCCGGTATACAGGTGCGGGTGCAGACCGGCCCGGCGATCACCGGCACCGACCTGCGTGACGCCAGCGGCCACATACAGTTCGGGGATTTCACCAATCAGATTGAGTATCAAAATGCCGGTTCCGCCATTAATCGGGCAATGAAGGGGGCGGTACTGGATAAGCTGGATCGCGAGGCGCTACCGGGCAAAACCGTGCAGGTTGTGGGGGTGTTTCGTCTGCTGAATCCCGCTATGTGGATGGTGACACCGGTTAGCCTGGAGGTGAAATGAAACCGTTTAACGTCAATCCTGCGCTGCTCAAAGGCGAAGTGATTCTGCAGGCACGCAATATCAGCAAGGTGTATGGCTCAACGCACGCGTTGAAGGGCGTTAATTTTGAGATTCGTCGCGGCGAAGTGACCACGCTGTTCGGGGAGAACGGGGCGGGTAAATCGACGCTGATGAAAATTTTGTCTGGCGTGATTACGCCAACATCCGGGGAAATTCTGCTTAACGGCGAGGAGAGCGTGTTTCGATCCGCCACTGAGGCACGCGACTGCGGCATCTCGATTATTCATCAGGAGCTTAATCTCGCGCCCAATATGAACGTGCGTGACAACATCTTTATGGGGCGGGAGATTCGTCGGGCAGGCGGGGTGGATTACGCCGAAGAGGCGCGCATTACCCGTCATCTGATGGCGGCGCTGGAGGAGGAGATCGATCCGCTGACGCCCGTGGAGACACTCCGCCTGGGGCAGCAGCAGATTGTGGAGATCGCCCGCGCGCTGTCGGTGAATGCGCAGATTCTGATTATGGATGAACCGACATCAGCGCTCAGCGCCGCGGAAGTGGCGGTGCTGTTTCAGGTGATTCGCGACCTCACCAGTCAGGGTGTGGCTATCGTCTACATCTCACACCATCTGGAGGAGGCGCTGGAGATAACCGATCGCGCCGTGGTCCTGCGCGATGGCGTGATGACGGCCTATGCCAAACGCGAAGAGATCGACCTTCAGTGGATCGTGCGTCATATGGTGGGTAATCACTTTGACCTCGGCTCACCGCCGCAGGGGTATGCCTTTGGTGCCCGGGCGCTGACGGTTAAAGATCTTACCGTGCAGAGTAAAACCGGTATCCGGCTGGTGGATAACCTCTCTCTGGCGGTGCAGGCCGGAGAGATTGTCTGCATCTACGGCCTGATGGGGGCCGGCCGCACGGAGTTACTGGAGACGATTGCCGGGCGGTTGCGGCAAAGCAGCGGACAGATCCTGCTGCAGGATACCGATCTCTCCGGCCTGACGATTTCACAGCGCATCAAACTGGGCCTGGCGCTGGTGCCGGAAGATCGGCAGCGCGATGGTCTGGTACAGACCCTGTCAGTAGGGGAAAACCTGTCTCTGGCCAGCATTAGCGAGTTTGTGCGTGGGCTGGTGCTCTCTACCCGGCGGGAGAAGCAGCTGATTAGCGAGAGTATTCGGAATGTGACGGTGAAAACTGCCGGTGGCGATGCGGCGATTGGATCGCTCTCCGGCGGGAATCAGCAGAAGGTGGTAATTGGCAAGATGCTGGCGACCCGGCCCAAAGTGATTCTGCTGGATGAACCCAGCCGCGGCATCGATATCGGTGCAAAAGCTGAGGTGTTTCGCCTGCTGGCGGAGAGCGCCAGCAGAGGGCTGGCGGTGGTGTATACCACCTCAGAAGTGGGCGAGTGCCTGAGTATTGCGCATCGCATTGTGGTGATGAGCAAAGGGCGTATCTCCGCCATCTTTGACGCCAGCGTCAGCAAAGAACGCATTATGGCTGCCTCCGGCGAGTCCCTGGTGGCCTGACATGAAAAACGGAGCAAACGGTATGACTGACAGAACCCAAACGCTGGCTACACCAGCCATCGCCGCGCCGCAACGGCAGGGCGGTCGCCTGCATCTGGCGCGCCTGCTGCTGGAGGGGCGCGCCTTCATCGCGCTGCTGGTAATTATCGCCACCTTCTCCCTGCTATCGCCCAACTACTTTACCGGCGCCAACTTCCTGACCATGGCGTCACACGTGGCGATCTTTGGTTTGCCGGCGATCGGCATGCTGCTGGTGATCCTCAATGGCGGTATCGATCTCTCAGTCGGTTCAACGCTGGGACTGGCCGGCGTGATGGCCGGTTTTATGATGCAGGGCATCAACCTCGATGCGCTGGGCGTGGTGCTCTATCTGCCGGTGTGGGCCGTCGCGATCCTGACACTGCTGGTGGGTGCGCTGGTGGGGCTGGTTAACGGCGTGCTGATCGCCTGGTTTCGCGTGCCGGCGTTTGTTGCCACGCTCGGCACCCTGTATGTGGCGCGCGGCATCGCGCTGCTGATGAC
>Ga0157361_1000217_pt1 | contig 28806 bp, 27 predicted proteins | sample AttlaeALBM2_FD_111481 | JGI IMG/M metagenome (GOLD analysis project Ga0157361, IMG submission 111481) | Fungus gardens microbial communities from leaf cutter ant in Ribeirão Preto, State of São Paulo, Brazil - Atta laevigata ALBM2 | ecosystem: Host-associated > Fungi > Mycelium > Unclassified ...
GCTGGAGCTGGTTGATATGGTTGGTAAACTGGATCTGTACATCACCGTTAAAGGTGGTGGTATTTCTGGTCAGGCTGGTGCGATCCGTCACGGTATCACCCGCGCTCTGATGGAATACGACGAGTCTCTGCGTTCTGAACTGCGTAAAGCGGGCTTCGTTACCCGTGATGCACGTCAGGTTGAACGTAAGAAAGTCGGCCTGCGTAAAGCACGTCGTCGTCCGCAGTTCTCCAAGCGTTAATTGTTTGCTGCTTCGGCAGTTACAATTGGCTCAAAAAACCCGCTTCGGCGGGTTTTTTATTGCCTGAATGCGCGATATTTCAGGCTAAAAACGCGAGCTTTCCCCGCATTTTGCCTGCAAATGATCAACCCCGCCCCACAAGCTGCTTAAAATCTGGTAAACTCACTGACACTTTGCGCCCGCGAGCCGCTGCGTTGTGCCTGTCGTTCCTGTCGGGAAGACCGGACACAGCACTGCACGCCCGGCTGTGTGCGAATCTGATAAGCAGGTGAGTCGCCGCGTGGTGGGCTATTCGCAGTATTTTTTTGTGAACAAACTTGGAGGTTTTCATGGCTGTCGCTGCCAACAAACGTTCGGTAATGACGCTGTTTTCTGGTCCGACTGACATTTTCAGCCATCAGGTACGTATTGTGCTGGCTGAGAAGGGCGTCAGCGTGGAGATCGAGCAGGTTGAAACGGATAATCTGCCGCAGGATCTGATTGACCTCAACCCGTACCGCACTGTGCCAACGCTGGTCGACCGTGAACTGACCCTTTACGAATCCCGCATCATCATGGAGTACCTTGATGAGCGCTTCCCGCACCCACCGCTGATGCCGGTCTATCCGGTTGCGCGTGGCGAAAGCCGCCTGATGATGCACCGCATTGAGCAGGATTGGTATAGCCTGATGCGTACCGTGGAAACCAGTAGCGGTGCCGATGCCGATGCGGCGCGCAAACAGCTGCGTGAAGAGCTGCTGGCGATTGCGCCTCTGTTCGCACGTACCCCGTTCTTCATGAGCGAGGAGTTCAGCCTGGTGGATTGCTACCTGGCCCCGCTGTTGTGGCGTCTGCCGCAGCTTGGCGTGGATCTCTCCGGTGCCGGTTCAAAAGAGCTGAAAGGCTACATGACGCGCGTATTTGAGCGTGACTCTTTCCTCGCTTCATTGACTGAAGCAGAACGTGAAATGCGCCTGCAAGCCCGAGGCTAATCTATGGAAATGTCGCAACTTACGGCTCGTCGTCCCTATCTGCTGCGTGCATTTTATGACTGGTTGCTGGATAACCAGTTAACGCCGCATCTGGTGGTCGATATCAATCTGCCCGGTGTGCAGGTGCCGCTGGAGTATGCGCGTGATGGGCAGATCGTTCTGAACATCGCGCCGCGTGCGGTCGGCAACCTCGACCTCGCCAATGATGAAGTGCGCTTCAACGCACGCTTCGGCGGCGTACCGCGTCAGGTTTCTGTACCGATGGCGGCAGTGCTGGCCATCTATGCGCGTGAAAACGGCGCAGGGACCATGTTCGAACCGGAGCCGGCCTACGAGCTGGCAGGGGATGAGCAAGAGGGTGGTCAGGAAGAGACCGTGATGTCGGTAATTGATGGCGATCGCCCTGACGATGCGACCGACGACGATCACTCGCCGGATGATGAACCCCCGCCGCGTGGAGGACGACCTTCACTGCGCGTCGTGAAATAGTTCATGCATAATAAAAAACGGGCCATCAGGGCCCGTTTTTTTATGGCTGCGCGCCTCAGTAAACGTCGCGCAGATAACGCTTATCTTTCTTCAGCTGGTCAATATACGCGGCCGCACGCTCGCTGGAGAGGCCACCAAACTGACGCACCACTTCATACAGCGCGGCATCGACATCCTTCGCCATGCGGGAAGCGTCACCACACACGTAGAAGTACGCACCTTCCTGCAGCCAGGCGTACAGCTCAGCGCCTTTCTCCAGCATGCGGTTCTGCACGTAAATCTTCTCTTCCTGATCGCGTGAGAAGGCCAGATCAAGATTTGTGAGCAGGCCACTCTGCTGCCAGCCAGCCAGTTCATCCGCGTAGATGTAGTCGTGCTCCTGATGCTGATCGCCAAAGAACAGCCAGTTTTTGCCCTCTGCGCCGGTTGCCTGACGCTCTTGCAGGAAGGCGCGGAACGGTGCAATACCGGTGCCCGGTCCCACCATAATCAACGGCGCACTGTTGTTCTGCGGCACGCGGAAGGCTTTGTTCGGCGAGATGAAAATAGCCGGTTTCTCACCGCGGCGCACGCGCTCGGCCAGATAGATTGAGCACACGCCTTTACGCTCACGCCCGCCGCTGTGATAGCGCACAGAAGCAATCGTCAGGTGCACCTGATTAGGATGTGCTTTCGAACTGGAGGAGATAGAGTACGCGCGGTGCTGCAGCGGGCGCAGCATCGCCACGAATTCCGGTACTGACAGGCTGCGCTTCAGCTCGAGCTGCAGCAGATCCAGCGTATCTTTGCCCCACAGCCAGTTAGCCAGCGTGTCTTTATCATCATGCTGGAGCACGTGCAGCAGCTCCTGGTTCGACGTGTGCTGGCCCACCCACTCAATCAACTTACGTGACGGCTCAGAGATCTCAAACTGATGCGTCAGTAAATCGCCCAGATTGCGATCGAAACCAGGCACCGGCGTTTCGTAGTCGGCTTTTAGCTCGTTCAGCAGCAGGCTAACCAGCTCTGCATCGTTGACCGGGATGATACCCAGCGCATCGCCCGCTTCGTACTTCAGGCCGCTGTCGGTCAGGTCGAACTCAAAGTGACGGATATCTTTGGCCGACTGCTCGCCCGACAGGCGTTTGTTTGTCGCCAGAGCGGCAGCGTACGGGTTCTGTTTGTTGCTACCCGGAATCACCGGCGCCTCTGGTGCGCTCTCTAACACCGTGCCACTGCTGCCCGCGCTGGCGGCAAACTGCGGCATGGCGTTACCAATCCATTCGCTGGAGGGCTCTTCAAAATCGATATCGCAGTCGATACGATCGAACACGCGTTTCGCGCCCAGCTGCTCCAGACGCATATCGAAGAATTTGCCGGCCTGGCAGAAACCATCGTAGCCGGTATCGCCAATGGCCAGGATGGCGAAGTGCATCTGTTCCAGACGCGGTGCGGTGCTGGCAGAGAGCGCCTGCCAGAACAGCTGAGCGTTGTCCGGCATCTCACCTTCGCCGTACGTGGAGGTGACAATCAGAACGTGGCGCATGGTGGCGAACACATCCAGATCGACTTCGCCCAGTGCCTGAACCACCGGCACCAAACCTTTGGCGCGTGCCGCTTTCGCTGCGCTCTGCGCCAGCGCTTCTGCGTTACCGGTCTGTGAACCGAACAGAATGTGCAGCTGGGCGCTGGCGCCCGCACCGGCAGCCGGTGCGGTCTGCTTATCTTCTAATACCAACAGACGCGAGTGGAGACCGGCGAGAAAACCCGCCAGCCAGTATTTCTGCTCGCCGTTAAACGGCGCATCTTCAGGAATGTAAGGAATCTTCATGGCTATCAGTACTCAAACCCGTTTCGTCATCAATATTCTTCAGTACAGCGATCAGGAGAGTTTCCCGACCGCAGCAGCGATTTCTGGCAGTGCAGCACGCGCAAACAGCTCTTCAAAATCAGGCAGATGACCGAGCACCTCGCGGTTGCAGGCATCCTGATAAATGATCCAGCCGTAGGTCGCCAGGCTATCCATGGAGCGAATGTTACGCTGCGTCAGCGCCGCTTTGTAATCCGCCATACGTTTCGCCCCGATCAGGCTGGCCAGCTCATCATCGCTGTAGCTCTCAATTGCCGCGCGGGCGTGGCGCTGCAGCTTACTGACCAGCGCGAAATCTTCGGTCATCAGCAGGTTACGCACCGCTTTCTCAACTGCCGCATCTTCCACCGCCGTGCCTTTAGGCAGTTTGCCCAGCGCCAGCTGCTGCGCGAAGCTCAGTACGGTGTAGTTGTTCAGCAGCACAAACATCTCTTGCGTGTCCGTCGCGCCGTAAGCCGGCACGGCACCATCCGCGATGGTTTTCCCGGCGCGCCAGGCGGACTTAAATTTCGCGACCTGATGCGCCGCCAGCGATGTCGACAGCTCTTCCAGCAGATCTTTGCGCGATTTCGCTTTCAGGATCTCACCGCCATCCTGATACAGCAGCAGTGAACGCGGCATCACGTAGACGAAGTGCTGGCACTCCGTTTCCCAGTTCTCCAGCAGCCATGCGGCACGCGGGGATTGCGTCGCTTCCAGATGCCAGTTCAGCATCGTCAGCACCGCCTGTTTGTGCACCTGCGCCATTTCATCCGCATCGGCGATGGAGCCAAACAGTACCGAATCACCTGCAGCATGCGCCGCAAGCGCACCGTACGGATCGTACTGGTAGGCAAAGCCGCCGCTCATACCGTTGCCGAAGCCTTTACCAAAGGTCCCGAGGTTAAGAATCGCGCCGTTCGTCATATATTCACAGCAGAAGTCGCCCACGCCTTCCACCACTGCCGTGGCACCGGAGTTACGTACCGCAAAGCGGTCACCGGCCTGACCCTGTACGAACAGACGACCACCGGTGGCGCCAAACAGCGCGAAGTTACCGATCAGCACGTTGCCGTCACTGTCCTGCGCGCCGCCGCCCGGTGACATCACTACCAGCTCGCCGCCGCACTGACCTTTCCCGACGCCATCGTTACAGGTGCCGTAGTGTTTCATCTGCATGCCGTCGTTACAGAATGCGCCGAACGACTGGCCGGCTGAGCCGCTGGTGTGAATCTGCACGGTGCGCGGTGCCAGGTAGCGGCGGCCGCGATCGTCTTGCAGAACTGCAGGCATCGCAGCCAGCTGTTGTGCTGACAACTCGTGGTTCAGCATACGTTCGATGTCGATGGCCAGCTGGCCGCCGACGCTCTTGTTACGGTTATTCAGGGTGATGCCTGCACCAAGAGCAATCTCGCGGCTTGCAGCACCGATCAGCTGTGTTTTCAGCGCCTCAACCCAGCCATCGTCCAGCTCAAAATCTTTTTCCAGGTAAACCGGTTTGGCGATCTTCTGCTCCGGGACAACCGTCAGCATGGCGCGCAGATCGAGCTTGCCCACCTCCAGCGGATGGTCCATCAGGTGCAGCAGATCCGCACGGCCGCGCGCTTCGCGCAGGGAGCGCAGGCCAAGACGTGCCAGGAACTCACGCACCTCCTGCGCAACGTTGATGAAGTACTGCGCCAGCTGACGCGGATCGCCATCAAAGGCTTCGGCGTTGGTCGTCAGGCCGGCCGGGCATTTAACGTTACAGTTTTTCGCCATTACGCACTTCAGCATCATCAGCGCGGTGGTACCGAACTCAAAGCTGTCGCCGCCAAGCAGGGCGGATTTAATCACGTCGCTGCCGGTTTGCTGCGCGCCGGAGCAGCGCAGCTGGACTTTGTCACGCAGGCCATTGGCACACAGCGCCTGGTGCACCTCAGCAATACCGATTTCCGCCACGCGGCCGGTATATTTCAGGCTGGTGACGGAAGCCGCACCGGTACCGCCGGTGTTACCCGCCACGTTGATCACATCTGCGCCCGCTTTCGCCACGCCCACGGCGATGGTGCCGATGCCCTCAGAGGAGACCAGTTTTACGATGACGCGCACGCGCGCGGCTTTACAGTCGTGAATCAGCTGCGCCAGATCTTCGATCGAATAGGTATCGTGGTGCGGCGGCGGTGAGACCAGCTCCACGCCTGGCGTACCGCCACGGGCAGCCGCAATCTCAACGGTGACTTTAGGCGCCGGCAGCTGACCGCCTTCACCCGGTTTCGCCCCCTGACCAATTTTGATCTCCAGCTCTTCCAGCATCGGATCGGCGAGATAGGCCGCCCATACGCCGAAACGGCCGGATGCCAGCTGCTTGATGCGTGACGCACGAATTGTGCCGTGACGCGAGTAGTGCTCGCCACCTTCACCACAGTTGCTCATGCCGCCGACCATGTTGGTGCCGTGCGCTACCGCTTCATGTGCCGGAGCGACCAGCGCACCGTGGCTCATGGCGCCCGAGGCAAAGGTACGGGTAATTTCGTGTGCAGGCTGGATCTCCTCCAGCGGCAGCGAAGGCAGTGCAGTGAAGATCTTCGACAGATAGTCAGCGGCTTTACCATACGCGGTGATCTGCAGGGCGCCATCGGCCACGCTGCTGCTCTCGATCTCATCACTGAAGCGGGTTTTCAGCGCGCGCGCCAGTGCTGCCAGACGCTCGCTCTCCGGCTTCAGGCCATCAATCGCATCCACAAGACGCAGTTCGAACTGGTTCATGCTGCCGTTTACCGCTTCACACTTCAGGCCACGTGTGGCAAATCCATTGTTGGTGAGCGAATAGCGGCCCAGCTTGCGGCCGAACTCAGCTTCGCTATCCACGTGCGTTAAATCACACGGCAGCGCGAGAATGTCGCGCAGGGCGGCCGGACGACGCTTACGCTCGGCGTGCATCAGGCTGGAGAACTGGCGGTAATCCGGCGTGATAGCAAAGGTATCGATCACGGCATTTGGGATGCGCTCAAAGCTGCTGTCCTTGAAGGCGTCCGCTTTGATGCTGAACGCATTCTCCAGTTTGGCCAGCGTCATCAGACGGATAAAGTTATCCTCTTCACGCGCTTTATCAGCGAAGCGAATTGGCTGCTCCGTCATATCAATAAAGGTACGTACCGCGATGGTGCCGTATGAGTGACCCGCGCCTTCTGAGCGCTCTTTAAACAGGCCGAGTAGCGGGACTTCCGCTTCGCCCTGGATTTTCAGCGCGCTCTGATGCCAGTCCACCGCCATTTGGGCAATGGCCGGGAAGCCCGCGCCGCCCACCGGCGTTTTAATGTTCGGGAAGTACTTCTTCAGTACCGGATCTTCGGTATCAAGGAAGTTCGGTTCAAAGAACTCGCCGCAGCTATAGCTCTCAACGGTACACAGGCCCACTTTGCCCATGGTTTTCATCAGCGCTTTTTCAGCTGCTTTGGCGTAGCGTTTGAACGCTTTATTGCCCTCTTCACCTTCACCAAACTTCTCTTCTGCGCGCATCTGTACGCCCAGCGGATAGACCGCAGAGGCGCCGAAGCCTAAGGTGGCAGCGATGTGGTGGGAGGAGATGCTCTGGCCGCTCTCAACGACCAGCGACACATCCAGACGCAGACCCTCCTGCACCAGACGCTGGTTGATGGCGGAGACCACCAGCAGCATAGGGATCGCCGCGTGGGTTGAGGAGATATGGCGATCGGTAATGACCGCAATGCCGCCTTGTTCACGCGCGAAATCCACCACCTGCTGAGCCAGATCGTCGATGGCGCGCTCCAGCGCGGCAGCATTGGCCGCACGGCTGACGATATCTTTACCGATCACCGGCTCATACAGCATCTCGAAACGCGCATAAGGGGCAACGTTCTGCTCACGCAGGCGCAGCATGTCCAGGTGCGTCAGGATCGGGCTTGGCACAATGATCTGCTGGCCTTTACTGCGGCCAAGGTGCGGTTTGGCACCCAGTGCCACACGCAGCGTCATTCCGTCCGCTTCACGGATGGAGTCGAGCGGTGGGTTAGTGACCTGCGCAAAACGCTGCGAGAAGTAGTGCGCCATGCCGCCTTCGTGGTCGGACAGGCCATTGATGGCGTTGCCGTAACCCATGGCTGAGATCTTCTCAGCGCCGGTTTGCAGCATCGGGTCCATCATGAATTTGAAGCTCTCCTGGTTGTAGTAGTAAGCCACAAAACGCTGATAGGTTTTGAGGTCACCCCGATAGCGCAGCGGTGAACCGAGCTGTTCCGCCTGTACTTCCGGCAGCTCCTGCAGTTCGACGCGCGCCGCTTTCACCAGTGCCTGATAATCTTTCTCTGCCGCCAGCTTCTCCAGCGCTTCTACCGTGGTGTAAGAGCGCTTCTCTTTGTGATCGTAATAGAGCATGCCGCCCGCTTCGATACGGCCGCGACGCAATACGCTCTCTGGTGGGAAGGCGATCTGACCGGCTTCCGACATGGCACCGATATACTCAGCGGTTTCCACTGAGCGCAGCGGACGCAGGCCAAGACGATCCAGGCGTGCACCGATAACTTCGCCGTTGCCGAAGATCAGCGCCGCCGGGCCATCATTCTTCTCTTCATACAGTGAGAAGTACTCCAGCATGGCGCGCACATCGTCTGACAGCGACGTATCATTCTCCCACGCCGGCGGCATCATGGAGACCACGGCGTTGATCAGGTCGAGGTCATCTTCCATCAGGCGGCTATGGATGCTCTGGTCGAGGCGCGAGCTATCGGACTGGCCTTTCGGCCGCACGATTTTCTTGCCGCGCGCCAGCATCAGTGCGGCTTCCGCGATGCGGTTTTTACGATCGGTGTTCAGCTCGCCGTTGTGCGCCATCAGGCGGAACGGCTGGGCCATAGTGGTGTGCGGATCGGTATTGGTCGAGAAACGGGTATGGAAGAACAGCCCGCGTACCTGGTGATCGGCATCGGTTAAATCTTTGAAGTAAGGAATCACTTCGTTGGAGTTCAGGCGCGCTTTAAACACCTGTGTGCGCGACGAGAGCGACAGCGGATAGAGGCCGCCAAATTCACTTTCGGTAAAGGCGCGCGCCTCAATATCCAGCAGCGCACGGTAAATGTGACGTTCGAATTCGTTTTGGTCGCTGATACCCTGTGGCGCCGCAAATACCCACTGCACAATCGGCAGCTGGAAGGGCTGCGCCGCCGGGCGGGTTACGCTGCTGTCCAGCGGCATATCGCGCCTGACCAGAATCGGGAAGTTATAAGCGGCAAGGGTCTCTTCTACCAGACGCTCGGCGTTAGCGCGCTGCTCAGCATCTTTCGGTACGAAGAAGTTACCCACGCCAAAGCGACCGGCTTCCAGCGGCTGGCCGGTAACTTTACGGAAAAAGTTCAGGGAGAGGTCAACGTTAACGCCAGCACCATCGCCAACGCCCTCGGCAGACATACCGCCACGATGCGGTACCGTGCACAGTGCGCTGTGCGCCATCTGCAGAATTTCATGGGTCTGCTCGCCGTCCTTACGGGTAATAAACCCTACACCACAGCTGTCGCTTCCTGCTGATGGATCATACAAACCCCAGGGATTCGGTTTTTGAGTGGACATTGAGGGTCTCCTTAAACTGCTTTAGACATTACCTGCATTATTTCAGGCACAGAGCGCTACTGCGTGCTGTATCTGTTTGTTTTCACGCGCTTTATCGCGGACGTCGCAACACCGAGCAAAGGCTCTCAGGACACTGTTGTCACGTCCTTGATGAGCTGCTCATAAATTCCGGTCTCTAACGGGAGATAACTTGCATCCAGAGGGAGTCTTCTTGCTGCATAGATATGCCGAGACACAGTCCCGACTGGAAAGCATCCAGCGGAGTTCCAACTTATCGGGAAAGCGTACTCAGGTCAAATCGCCAGCTTTATTGCGGTTAATACGCCCTTTTTGCACTTAATTATATGATTTTTAAGGTTTACTTACGTAAATATATGTCAATCTGAGCATTCCCATTGCAGGGTGAAATGTGAGCCGTCTCACTATGCATACGGCTGCCGATATCTAAACAATGCTAATTAATGCAGTGATCACAGTATAAAATTCTATTCGGACCGTTTCGTGCACAGCATGTATCTGTTTTTCTTATGGCGCTATATTTGAATCAAAATGGGGCAACCATTAGTAAAATTAATCAGCATTGAGATGATTAAAATAGCGCTTAATTTGAATGGATATGCAATAACGAGGCGAAGCCATTGTGATAAATGGCTGCTGATAGAAGCAGATAAGCAGCAGGTGCTCATAGATGACCGCAAAAAAGGCGGCCTTTCAGATTATTCAGTTGGCAGAATTAGTCAAGCGCTTTGCGCATAAAGGGGGGAACGTCGCCGAAATCCCCGTGAGCTGCACCATAACAGAGCAAAACCCCTGCGTTTTGACCCTCTGAAGCGGCGCAGCAGGGTGATAATTACGCTATCATGAGCCTGATTCGTTCAGGGAGCCCGTAATGAAACAAATTCGTCTTTTAGCGCAGTACTACGTTGATTTAATGGTCAAGCTTGGGCTGGTACGCTTCTCGCTGCTGCTGGCCTCTGCGCTGGTGGTGCTGGCAATGATCGTCCAGATGGCCGTCACCATGGTGCTGCGCGGCCATGTCGAAAGTATTGATATGGTGCGATCGATATTCTTCGGCTTGTTGATTACGCCCTGGGCGGTCTATTTTCTTTCGGTGGTGGTTGATCAGCTGGAAGAGTCACGCCAGCGTCTGTCGAAGCTGGTGGATAAACTGGAGGAGATGCGCACGCGCGATCTTGAGCTCAATCAGCAGATGAAAGAGACCATCAACCAGCTCAATCAGGAGATTAGCGATCGTATAAAAGCTGAGCAGGCGCGTGAGCAGGTGATGGATAAGCTGCGTGAAGAGATGACGCGCCGCGAGCAGGCGCAGATCGAGCTGGAGCAGCAATCTTCGTTTCTGCGTTCGTTCCTTGATGCCTCACCGGACCTGGTTTTCTACCGCAACATTGATAAACAGTTCTCCGGCTGTAACCGGGCAATGGAGCTGCTGACCGGCATGAGCGAGAAGCAGCTGATTGGCCTGACGCCGCGGGATATCTATGACGAGGATGCCGCCACTAAGGTGCTGGAAACCGACGAGAAGGTGTTCCGCCACAATGTCTCCCTGACATACGAACAGTGGCTGCAGTATCCGGACGGCCGCAAAGCCTGCTTCGAGATCCGCAAAGTGCCGTATTACGATCGCGTCGGCAAACGCAGCGGTCTGATGGGTTTTGGGCGCGATATCACCGAGCGTAAGCGTTATCAGGATGCGCTGGAGAGCGCCAGCCGCGAAAAAACTACCTTTATCTCTACCATCAGCCACGAGCTGCGCACGCCGCTGAACGGTATTGTCGGGCTGAGCCGTATTCTGCTGGATACCGATCTCAATCAGGAGCAGCTCAAATACCTGAAAACCATTCATGTCTCAGCTATCACGCTCGGTAACATCTTTAACGATGTGATTGAAGTGGACAAGATCGAACGGCGTAAAGTGCAGCTCGACAATCAGCCGCTGGATTTCACCGGCTTCCTGGCCGATTTAGAGAACCTCTCCGGCCTGCTGGCGCAGCCAAAAGGGCTGAAATTTATTATGGCGCCCTCGCTGCCGCTGCCGCATAAGATCATCGCGGACGGAACGCGTCTGCGCCAGATCCTCTGGAACCTCATCGGCAACGCCGTGAAGTTTACCCAGCAGGGTGAAATCGTTGTGCGCGTGGCTTATCAACAGAATGAGACGCTGCGCTTTGAGGTGCAGGATTCGGGCATGGGCATTCCGCAGGAGGAGCAGGACAAGATCTTCGCCATGTATTATCAGGTGAAAGATCAGCACGGCGGGAAACCTGCGACCGGCACCGGCATCGGGCTGGCGGTCTCACGTCGGCTGGCGCAGGCGATGGGCGGTGACATAACCGTCAGCAGCGCGCCGGGGCAGGGATCGTGCTTTGTTGTTGAGATCAATGCACCGCGTGTGGCCGATGAAGTCGAGGATGAAAGTCCGGACGACAGCATGCCGCTGCCGGCGCTGCACGTGCTGCTGGTTGAAGATATTGAACTCAATGTGATTGTTGCCCGTTCGGTACTGGAGAAGCTGGGCTGCAGCGTGGAAGTGGCGATGACCGGCAGCGACGCGCTGGCGATGTTTGACCCGCAGGAGTTTGATCTGGTGCTGCTGGATATTCAGCTACCGGATATGACCGGCCTTGACGTATCGCGCGCGATTCACCAGCAGCACGCTGGCGTGACGCTGCCGCCGCTGGTGGCGTTGACGGCAAATGTTCTCAAAGATAAAAAAGAGTATCTCGATGCCGGAATGGATGATGTGCTGAGTAAGCCGCTGGCCGTGCCGGCACTCACCGCAGTGATTAAACGGTTCTGGGACTATCAGGCGGAGCCGGAAACCACGCTCAGCGACTCATCAGACGAGCAGTCACGCTCGCTGTTAGATGTGGCAATGCTGGAGCAGTATATCGAACTGGTGGGCCCGGGGTTGATTACGCAGAGCCTGACGATGTTCGAGAAGATGATGCCGGGCTATCTCGACGTGCTGGATTCCAACATGATGGCGCGCGATCAAAAAGGCATTGCCGAAGAGGGCCACAAAATCAAAGGTGCTGCGGGATCGGTTGGCTTGCTGCATCTGCAAAAGCTGGCGAAACAGATTCAGTCACCGGAACTGCCGGCGTGGTGGGATAACGTACAGGAGTGGGTTGACGAGCTAAAACAGGAGTGGCAGCACGACGTAAACGTATTGCGCGCGTGGGTGGCGGAGCGGGAAAAGTAGCGAACGCTGGAAAAAAATGACCCCAGTCGAAACCGGGGTGCGCGAATACTGCGCCAACACCAGGGAAATGGGCGCTGTTGCTATCGTTAGAAGTCGAATATAAAAGCAACAGCGTGGTATTGGTTAACGCTTTAAAATCACCTTAGCAAATTCGTCACCGCTTGTGACAAGATTCATTAAATTGTGTGATGTTGAGCAGCGTTTAAATACAGAAAACATTAATTTGCTGACACAGTCAAGTAAGGAATCAATTTCTTTGCCGTATTGCTCTATTTTTAACCAGAAAAAGGCCTTTTTGCCTGGTTTTAACACAGACCAATGTGAGAATTACCCGTTAGTTACGACGAAACGGGGTCGCTGAAGCAAAGTCAGTGATTTTTATGGGTAAGTGCTTGATTTATAAATATATAAAGGGTTGTGAAGACAGGTTATCCAAAACGTTTTGGAAACCCTCTGCTGAAAGTTCCAGTTTACGCTTCATATGAGAAACGTAAACTAAATGACAGCTAAAATGCTTTACAACATAATCACGCGGTTATTGCCTGCTGGCCGGCATTTCACACGCAATTTTAAGACTGGTCTCAGTTATTAATGAAGCAGAGCCGATGATGGCAACATTCATTGTTAAGCAGCGTGAAACTTTATTTGTGAGCTTCATCACGCCAGGTAAAGTATTTAATGTGAGGCGCTTTGCATGGTTTTTCACCATGGAACCGATTCCTGAATGATGGAAGTGCTTGATGTAAATGGCTCTAATAGAGGAACAGTGAGTGTCCGGACAATCACTTTTTCCAGCCGCGGTTACGCTTCTGAGATAAAATTTCCCCTGGCATGACAACTATTCGCAATCATGACTTTAGTGATTGATAAACACAGGGAACAGGTGAGAGAACATTTGATGAGTAAGAGTAAAGGAAAAGGGGCGCGCCGCATCAGGCTGCTGATAGCAAAAATTGTGCTGGCGTGGCTGGGCATCTGGCTGGCCGGCATTTTACTGTTCGCTTTTGTGCCGGTGCCCTTTTCAGCTGTGATGGTAGAGCGTCAGCTTGGGGCCTGGTTCAGTGGCCGTTTCGATTATGTAGCACACTCTGATTGGGTTGGTATGGATGAGATTTCACCGTGGATGGCGCTGGCGGTGATTGCCTCAGAGGATCAAAAATTCCCCGAGCACTGGGGTTTTGACGTACATGCAATTCAGCAAGTGCTGGATAACGACGGAGGCGAGCGCATGCGCGGGGCTTCAACGTTGTCGCAGCAGACAGCCAAGAACCTGTTTTTATGGGATGGGCGCAGCTGGGTGCGTAAAGGTCTGGAGGCGGGTCTCACCGTCGGCATTGAAACCGTCTGGACTAAGCGTCGCATCCTGACGGTGTATCTGAACATCGCCGAGTTCGGCAACGGCGTATTTGGCGTAGAAGAGGCGGCGCAGCGATATTTTCACAAGCCAGCCAGCCGCCTGACTATGTCGGAAGCGGCACTGCTGGCGGCTGTGTTACCCAACCCGATCCGTTTTCGTGCCGATGCGCCTTCCGGCTACACCCGACAACGACAGCAGTGGATAATGCGGCAGATGCGTCAGTTGGGCGGCGAGGGCTTCCTGAACCGCTACCAACTGCACTGAGCCGCTTAATCCTCATCAAAGCCGGCTTCAAACAGTTCGATGACCGCAGCCAGCGCCTGCACCTCCTGCGGGCCGCTGGCTTCTATCTCAATGTGACCACCTTTTGCTGAGTCGAGCATCAGCAGAGCAATCACGCTGCTGGCTTCGGCCTCGGTGCCTGCTTCGTTGCGTAGCAGGACTTCAGCATCAAAACTCTGCACCAGTTCAAACAGCTTCATGGCCGGCCGAGCGTGCATGCCCAGCTTGTTGCGGATCTCAACGGTTTGCTTCACGGTCATGATTTACGTTTTTCCAGAGTGCGATGGCGCGACTGCACATTTTTGCCGCGTGAGCGGAAATAGTCCGCCAGCTGCTCGGCAATGTAAACTGAACGGTGTTTGCCCCCGGTACAGCCAATTGCCACCGTCAGATAGCTGCGGTTGTTGGTCTCCAGCATGGGCAGCCACAGCTCAAGGTAACTGCGCGTCTGATAGATAAAGTTGTGCACTTCGGTATGGCGATCGAGGAAGGCGGCGACCGGACGATCCAGACCGGTCATCGGACGCAGTTTGGGATCCCAGTGAGGGTTTGGCAGAAAACGCACATCGAACACGTAATCTGCGTCAATCGGAATGCCGTGCTTGAAGCCAAAGGATTCAAACACCATCGTCAGCTCGCGCTCGCGCTTGCCCAGCAGGCGCGTACGCAGCATCTCGGCCAGTTCATGCACCGACATCTCCGACGTATCGATGATCAGGTCAGCGCGCGAGCGCAGTGGCTCCAGCAGGTCGTTCTCTTCATCGATCGCGCTCTCCAGCGACAAGTTTTTGCTGGAGAGGGGATGCAGACGGCGCGTATCGCTATAACGGCGAATCAGCGTATTGCGATCGGTGTCAAGAAACAGCAGCTGGGGCGAAAAGGATGCCGGCAGATTATTCAGCGCATGCTCAAAAATCTCCGGGGACTCCGGCATATTACGCACATCAATGCTGACCGCTGCCGATATGTTGCGCTCGGCTAAGGTGTTTGCCAGCTCCGGCAGCAGCACCACCGGCAGGTTGTCGACACAGTAGAAGCCCATGTCTTCAAGCGCACGCAGCGCGACGGATTTTCCTGAGCCTGACCGACCGCTAACGATCATCAGCACCATTACCTATCTCCCGTTTTAAACCGGCGCGCAGGCCGGTAAAGGTATGTAACGCTTACGAGTGTTCTTCCTGAGCTTCTGTAATGATGGCGTAGAGCTCTTCGTTGCTCTGTGCCGCGCGCAGACGGCGGCAGACGGTTTTATCCGCCAGGCGTTTCGCCACCAGCGACAGCGTGTGCAGATGGGTTTTACACTGGTCAGCAGGCACCAGCAGCGCAAACAGCAGGTCAACCGGCTGGTTATCCACCGCGTCAAACGCGATGGGCTGATCGAGGCTGATAAACACGCCAACGGCGCGCAGGGTGTCCTCCTCCAGCTTGCCATGCGGGATGGCTATACCGTTGCCTATGCCGGTACTGCCCATGCGCTCACGGGTCAGGATCGCTTCGAAAAGCGTCTGGTGCGGCAGATTGAGCTGCTTTGCGGCCAGCTCGCTGATGATCTCCAGCGCGCGTTTTTTACTTTGGCAGTGTACACCGCTACGGGTGCAGTCCAGCGAAAGGACCGAGCTCAATTCCAGTGTCAGATCGTTATTCATCATCGTTTCACTTGCGTGTTCACAGAGCCACAGACAACGTGCCTTAACGCCGCGAGCGGGCAGGGCAGATTACCTGCTGGCGCTTGCGCAGATAACAAAACGGGGCGGTGACTCGCCCCGTTTCCTCTCTGAGTGCTGAACCAATCAGCACTCTGCAAGCGTGAAGGTTAGTGTTTTTTCAGTTTGTCTTTGTGTTTGGTCAGCTGGCGGGCCAGCTTATCAATCAGCCCGTCAATGGCCGCGTACATATCTTCCGCTTCCCCTGTGGCGTGCAGCTCTCCACCGTTAACGTGCAGCGTTGCTTCTGCAATCTGCGTAACCTTCTCCACTTTCAGAACAATATAAACCTGATTGATACGATCAAAATAGTGTTCCAGTTTGGCAAATTTGCTATTTACAAACTCGCGCAGTGGGTCAGTGATTTCAACATTAAGTCCGGTAAGATTAAGCTGCATAGGTCTTCCTTCTTCGTTCGGTCAAACCAGCTGTTTACGCTGGTTTGATGGCGGTATAGATAAAGACTCGCGATACTTCGCAACCGTACGTCGCGCCACCATGATGCCCTGTTCAGATAACATGGAGGTGAGTTTGCTGTCGCTCAAGGGTTTTGCGGGATTTTCCGCAGAGATTAACTTCTTCACCAGCGCACGAATCGCCGTAGAAGAGGCCTCGCCGCCGCCCTCGGTGCTGACGTGACTGGAGAAAAAATACTTCAGTTCAAAGATGCCTCGCGGGCTGTGCAGATACTTTTGCGTGGTAACGCGGGAGATCGTGGATTCATGCATATCCACGGCCTGCGCAATATCGGCCAGCACCATGGGGCGCATATACTCTTCGCCCTGTTCGAAAAACGCCTGCTGCTGCTCGACGATGCAGCGCGTTACTTTTAACAGCGTATCGTTTCGGCTCTCCAGACTTTTAATCAGCCAGCGCGCTTCCTGCAGATTGCTGCGGATGAACTGGCTGTCGCTGTCATTACGCGCTGAGCCACCCATCGCCGCATACTGCTGATTAATTTTGAGGCGCGGCAGGCTATCAGCGTTGAGTTCAACCGTCCAGCGCGTGGCGGTTTTACGCACCAGCACATCAGGAATCACATACTCAGGTTCGCTGGTGTTTACAGACTGGCCGGGACGCGGGTCGAGCGACTGAATCAGCAGCATCGCCTCTTTCAGAACATCCTCTTTCAGCCGCGTGACGCGCATCAGGCTGCGGAAATCGTGGTTCGCCAGCAGGTCGAGATGCTCGCTGACAATCAAACGCGCTTCCGCCAGCATCGGCGCATCGGCCGCATACTGCGAAAGCTGCACCAGCAGGCAATCGCGCAGATCGCGCGCGCCAACGCCGACGGGATCGAAACGCTGCACGCGTTTCAGTACCGCTTCCACCTCTTCCAGCGTCAGCTCTTCGTCACCAATACTGTCATAAATGTCCTGTAAGCTCACCGTGAGGTAGCCGGTATCATCAATGGCATCGACAATCGAGGTCGCAATGGCGCGATCGGTATCCGTGAACGGCGTCAGCTCCACCTGCCACATCAGGTAATCCTGCAGTGACTGGGTGGTTTCACCCTGATAAACCGGCAGCTCATCATCCTGATAATCGGTGCCGGTGCCGGAAGGCGTGCCTGCGGTGTAGATCTCGTCCCAGGTGGCATCAAGCGGCAGCTCGTCAGGCATCTCTTTCTGCTCAAGGGCTTCACGTGTATCCAGCGCTTCACTCTCCTGGAGCTCACGCGTATCGATCTCTTCATGCAGATCGGTTTGTTCAAGCAGTGGGTTGCTCTCCAGCGCCAGTTGCAGCTCCTGCTGGAGTTCAAGCGTTGAGAGTTGCAGCAAGCGGATTGCCTGCTGCAACTGGGGAGTCATCGCCAGCTGTTGGCTGAGCCTGAGTTGCAAACCTTGCTTCATAATCCGGCTTGAATTTCCTAAGCAGATGTCGGGTATAACGACACCTTATCAGAGTCTGAACTCTTCGCCCAAATAAACCCGCTTAACCTGCTCATCTGCAAGAATTCCATCCGGCGTACCGTGGGCAATAAGGTTGCCCTGGCTTACGATATAGGCACGTTCACATACCGCCAGCGTTTCGCGCACGTTGTGGTCAGTAATCAGTACGCCGAGACCACTGTCACGCAGGTGCTCAATGATCTTTTTAATGTCGATAACGGAGATCGGGTCGACGCCGGCAAAGGGTTCATCCAGCAGGATAAACTTTGGATTCGCGGCCAGCGCACGGGCGATCTCAACGCGACGGCGTTCACCGCCCGACAGCGCCTGCCCCATGCTGTCACGCAGATGCTCAATGTGGAACTCTTCCATCAGCTCATTAGCGCGATCCTGACGCTGCTCTTCCGTCAAATCGTCACGTATCTGCAGAACCGCCATCAGGTTGTCATAGACGCTCAGACGACGGAAAATCGATGCCTCCTGCGGCAGATAACCGATGCCGCGACGCGCGCGCGCATGCAGCGGCAGGATGCTGATATCCTCTTCGTCAATAACGATACGGCCGGCATCACGCGGCACAATACCCACCACCATGTAGAAGGTAGTGGTTTTGCCGGCACCGTTTGGCCCCAGCAGCCCGACAATTTCGCCGGACTTCACCTGCAGGCTAACATCTTCTACCACGCGGCGGCCTTTGTAGGCTTTCGCCAGGTTTTCAGCGATTAATGTGGCCATGGCTATCAGTTACTCTTTTTTGGGCTCGCAGAGGAACCGTTTTTATCCTGCAGCTGTGACGGCACCAGCACGGTGGTCACGCGCTTGCTCTGGCCCTGACTGTAGGCCTGCATTTTCTGCTCTTTCACCAGATAAGTGATGCGATCGCCAGTGATATTGCTGTCCTGCTGTTCGATAAACGCGTTACCGGTCAGCTCTACAAAATCGTTGGCCAGTTCGTAATGCAGTTTGGCGGCGTGGCCCTTAACCGGCTTGCCGTTGTCCTGCATCTGGTAGAAGGTAGCCGGATTGCCATAAGCATCAACGATGGTTTTGTTGCTGTCGCCACCCGGACGCGTTACCACCACTTTATCCGCGGTGATTTTAATGGTGCCCTGCGTCACGATGACATTGCCGGTAAAGGTCGCCACATTGCCCTGCAGATCCAGCGCCTGGTTAACCGAATCAATGTTAACCGGCTTATCCGAGTCGCCGGTTAACGCCAGCGCAGGCAGGCTGGTCGCCAGCAGGGCACTCACCAGCAATAACTTAAGGCTGCTTTTGTTCATTTTGAATTTCATAGGAAGTTTTGACCTTTTCAAGCAACTCGGCATTTTTTGTCCGTAAGTTGCCGCGCATCTTCATGCCGGTGGAGTTAAAACTGCGGCCAAAAAGGGTGACCTGATCGTCAGACGTCACATCCTGGGTGACCAGATTTACCTGAGCATTATCGGTGATAATGCGTTCAAGCTGAGAATCCTGTGTCAAAGTGCGTACTTCTACGTGGCCGTAAAGATAAAGCATACGATCTTTCGTCAGCTTTGCTTTATCGGCACGTACTGACCATGTCGGCACTTTGTTTTCGTCAAAGGTGGTCATGATCGGGTTATCGAACCAACTCACTTCATCGGCCGAAAAATAGGTCACCTTATCGGAAATCAGCTTATAGGCCAGCGCACCGGTGGGGTTATACACCACGGAGTTTGAGTTGGCGCTGGTGTACGTGGGCTCCTGCTCGTTGGTCGCCACCGGCGTTTTGCTGTCATCCTGATTGGTCAGATTCCAGCCGATCAATACCAGCGCGATCAGGGCCAGAATCAGCGTTATCCAACGCCTGCTTTTACTCATACCGATTGCCCTTTGGCATCCTCAAATTTATTCTGCGCCATTAAAATCAGGTCGCACAGTTCGCGAACTGCGCCGCGCCCGCCCGCGATGCGCGTGACATAGTGCGCGCGCGGCAGTAACACCGGATGTGCATCCGCCACGGCGACGCTCAGGCCAGCCTCAGCCATTACCGGCCAGTCGATCAGGTCGTCGCCGATATAGGCGACCTGTTCGGCAGACAGTGACAGTTTATCCAGGAGTTCGCGCCAGGCCAAAAGCTTATCCGACTGTCCCTGGTAAAGATGCGTAATGCCGAGCGTCTTACAGCGATCTTCCAGCAGTTTCGCGCGCCGGCCTGTAATGATAGCCACTTCGATGTCGGAGGTCAGCAGGCAACGTACGCCATACCCATCGCGCACGTTAAAGGCTTTCAGCTCTTCACCGCTGTTGCCCATGTAGATCAGGCCATCAGACATCACGCCATCAACGTCGCAAATCAGCAGACGGATTTTCGCGGCGCGAGCCATCACAGCCGCACTGACCGGACCGTAGCAGGTTTCGACCAGGGTGGATTCAGCACTCATTATGTTTTCCCGTTCAGACCACGCCAGCGCGCAGCATGTCATGCATATGTACCACACCGAGCAGGCGATCGTCATCGGCCACCAGCAGCGCGGTAATGTTTTTGTTTTGCATCAGATTAAGGGCGTCTACCGCCAGCATATTTGGCCGGACGCGAATGCCGCCGCGCGTCATGACATCCTGAATGCTCGCCGCCTGGAAATCGACGCCCATGTCAAAGACACGACGCAAATCCCCGTCCGTAAAGATGCCTTCAATTTTCATCAGATCATCCACAATCACCGTCAGGCCAAGATTTTTGCGGGTGATCTCCAGCAGCGCATCGCGCAGCGAGGCTTCACGCGTTACGTGCGGAATCTCATCACCGCTGTGCATGATGTCGCTGACGTGCAGCAGCAGTTTGCGACCCAGCGCGCCGCCAGGATGCGACAGCGCAAAATCTTCCTGCGTAAAACCGCGCGCTTCCAGCAGCGCCACGGCCAGCGCATCGCCCATCACTAACGTGGCGGTGGTGCTGGTGGTCGGTGCCAGACCAAGCGGGCAGGCTTCCTGCGGGACCTTCACGCACAGATGCACATCGGCCGCCCGGCCCATGGCGCTCTCCGGGCGGCTGGTCAGGCAGATCAGCTGCACTTTCTGGCGCTTAAGTACCGGAATCAGGGCGAGGATTTCACTGGATTCACCGCTGTTAGAGATCGCAATCACCACATCATTGGTACTGACCATGCCGAGATCGCCGTGGCTGGCTTCGCCGGGATGCACAAAAAACGCCGGCGTGCCGGTACTGGCAAAGGTTGCGGCCATCTTCTTGCCGATGTGGCCGGATTTTCCCATGCCCATCACCACCACTTTGCCGCGGCAGGCAAAAATCATTTCGCAGGCGCGGCTGAAGTCGGCATTAATATACTGGTCGAGCTGCTCCAGCCCTTCACGCTCAATGCGCAGTACCGCTTTTCCTGCCTGTTGAAAGTCGAAATCCGCTTGCTGATGTAGCATGGTCAGTCCGTCCTTAATAGCTTGCGATAAGCGCAGGGCCGAGCCAAAGCCACAGCACCCACACAATAAATCCACCTAATAACAATGTGCCCGCTACGCGGCCAATGCGCCGTTTGCGCAGCAGGCAGAGCAGGGCAAAGAGCACGCTTACGCCCAGCATAATCCAGTAGTCGCGAGCAAAGACGTGCGTATCTATTTCGCCAGGATGAATCAGTGCAGGCAGGCCGAGCACGATCGCCAGGTTAAAAATGTTAGCACCGATCAGATTGCCGATGGCGATATCGTCTTCGCCCTTCAGTGCGCCCGCCAGCACGGTGGCCAGCTCGGGCAGGCTGGTGCCCACCGCGATCAGCGTCAGGCCCATCACCAGCTCGCTCACGCCGAAGTAGTCCGCAAACACTGTCGCGTTGTCGATCACCATATGTGTCGACATAGGCAGAATAATCAGCGCGACCGCCAGCCACAGAAACGCCACCGTATTGCCGGTTTCATCGCGCGGCAGTTCGGCCAGTTGCTCACGGGTTAAGGTGTCGTTATTGTCGCGCTCGGCGCGGCGGGCAATATGAATCACTGCCACCACGTAGCCCGCGGCGAGCAATAACAGCGCGACGCCATCCAGCCGGCTGAGAAAGTTGTCAAACAGCACAATGCCGCTCAGCAGTGAGACCAGCAGCATTAACGGGAGTTCGCGCCGAATCAGTCTGGAGTGTACGGTTAAGGGGTGCAATAACGCTGCGCAGCCAAGAATCAGCAGGATGTTGGTAATGTTTGATCCCAGCGCGGTGCCTACGGCCAAATCCATCTGCCCATGCTGCGCCGCAGAAAAAGAGACAATCAGTTCGGGTAACGATGTGCCGATACTCACCACTGTCATTCCGATGATCAGCGGCGGTATGCCGAAGGATCGACACAGGATCGCGGCGCTGAATACCAGACGATCGGCGCCGTAAGCCAGTAAAATCAATCCGATAAACAGCAGGGCAGTGGCTACGAACATGAAAAATCCTTGATGGATAACGGTGCCGGCAAACCTTGTCCGACAGGGAAAAACGTTGCGCGCGCGGAAACAGCCGCTGATTTTGACTGTCTGAGAGGCAAAAGTAAATTTTAAGGCCGTTTTCGCCACACCGGACGGGTAAGTTTCTGTAAAACTATCGTGCATTGGGGTTTACCAGGCTACCATCCACGACGTTAATAATGCCCGGTCCGCATAACGAGGTAATGATGATCCAGCAGCAAACGAATCTGGTTGAGGTTCGTGGCGTCAGTTTTACACGCGGCGATCGCACCATCTTCGACGATATCTCCCTGACGGTCCCGGCGGGCAAAGTCACCGCCATCATGGGGCCGTCCGGCATTGGTAAAACCACGCTGCTGCGCCTGATTGGCGGCCAGCTGCAGCCGGATAAGGGCGAGATCTGGTTCCGCGATCAGAACATCCCGACGCTGTCGCGCCGTAAATTGTATGAAGTGCGCAAAAAGATGAGCATGCTGTTCCAGTCAGGCGCGCTGTTTACCGATCTGAACGTCTATGAAAATGTCGCCTGGCCGCTGCGGGAGCATACCCGCTTGCCGCCGGAGCTGCTGCACAGCACGGTGATGATGAAGCTGGAAGCGGTAGGTCTGCGTGGCGCAGCTAAGCTGATGCCCGCTGAGCTCTCTGGAGGCATGGCGCGGCGTGCTGCGCTGGCGCGGGCGATTGCCCTTGAGCCAGAGCTGATTATGTTTGATGAACCCTTTGTGGGCCAGGATCCAATCACCATGGGGGTGTTGGTCAAGCTGATCGATGAACTCAATCACTCCTTAGGCGTCACCTGCATTGTGGTTTCGCACGATGTGCCTGAGGTATTGAGCATTGCCGATCATGCCTATATTGTTGCCGGGCAAAAGATAATTGCTCAGGGCAGTGCGCCGCAGCTGCGGGAGAATCCCGATCCGCGCGTGCGCCAGTTTATTGAGGGTCATGCGGATGGTCCGGTACCGTTCCGTTTCGCCGCCGGGGATTACCTCGACGATTTGACCCGCGCAGGGAGAACCTAAACTGATGTTGCTACAGGCACTGGCGGCATTTGGCCGTCAGGGAATTAACACATGTGCGTCGTTTGGCCGTGCGGGCCTGATGCTGTTTCATGCGCTGGTGGGTAAGCCCGCGTTTCGTAAGCATACGCCACTGCTGGTGAAGCAGCTATACAGCGTTGGGGTGCTGTCGCTGTTGATCATCGTGGTGTCCGGGCTATTTATCGGGATGGTGCTGGGCCTGCAGGGCTATCTGGTGCTGACCACCTACAGCGCGGAAACCAGCCTTGGCATGCTGGTGGCACTTTCACTGTTACGTGAACTGGGGCCGGTGGTCACTGCGCTGCTGTTTGCCGGGCGTGCCGGGTCAGCGTTAACGGCGGAGATCGGCCTGATGAAAGCCACCGAGCAGCTCTCCAGCATGGAGATGATGGCGGTGGATCCGCTGCGTCGCGTGGTATCACCACGCTTCTGGGCCGGTTTTATCAGCATGCCGCTGCTGGCGCTTATCTTCACCGCAGTGGGTATTGCCGGTGGGGCGCTGGTGGGCGTTGGCTGGAAGGGTATCGATCCCGGCTTCTTCTGGTCAGCCATGCAGAGTGCGGTCGATTTCCGTACTGACGTGCTCAACTGCATTATCAAAAGCGCGGTCTTTGCCGTCACGGTAACCTGGATTGCGCTGTTCAATGGCTATGATGCTATTCCGACCTCGGAAGGGATCAGTCGGGCAACGACGCGTACCGTAGTACATGCTTCACTGGCGGTACTCGGATTGGATTTTGTGCTGACAGCACTGATGTTTGGGAATTGATGCAATGCAAAGCAAGAAAAACGAAATCTGGGTTGGCGTATTTATGCTGGCCGCGCTGGTGGCGCTGCTGTTCCTCAGCCTGCGCGTCGCCGATCTCAAATCGCTCGGAACCGAGCCGACATGGAAGCTCTACGCGACCTTCGATAACATTGGTGGCCTGAAAATCAGTTCACCGGTGAAGATTGGCGGCGTAGTAATTGGACGCGTAACGGACATTTCGCTGGATGACAAATCACTGTCGCCGCGCGTAACCATGGCGATTAGCGATCAATATGCCGACAAGATCCCGGATACCAGCTCGCTGGCCATTCGCACCCAGGGACTGCTGGGTGAGCAGTTCCTTGCGCTCAATTTAGGCTTTGACGATCCCGATCTCGGCTCTGCGATGCTGAAAGATGGCGGTACACTGCGTGATACCAAATCTGCGCTGGTGCTGGAGGATCTTATCGGTCAATTCCTCTACAAGAGCGGCGATAATAAAGACGAGAATAAATCAGCGGGTGCGGAGAGCGCGCCTGCACCTGCAGCACCTGCCACAACGGAATAACCCAGAGAGGATGAACACGATGTTTAAACGTTTTCTGATGATTGCCCTGCTGGCCATTGCGCCCGTGGCGGCGAATGCAGCCGGTACGGACCAGAGCAACCCGTACAAGATGATGAATGAAGCGGCGGAAAAAACCTTTACGCGTCTGAAGAACGAACAGCCGAAGATCAAGCAGGACCCGAACTACCTGCGCCAGATCGTACGTGAAGAGCTGCTGCCCTATGTGCAGATTAAATACGCCGGTGCGCTGGTGCTGGGCCGTTACTACCGTGAAGCCACGCCTGCACAGCGTGACGCTTACTTTGCCGCATTTGGTGATTATCTGGCCCAGGCATATGGCCAGGCGCTGGCGCTCTACCATGGCCAGACGTATCAGATTCAGCCAGAGAAACCGATTGGCGATGCCAATATTGTCGCCATCCGTGTCACCATCCTTGACCCGAATGGTCGTCCGCCGGTGCGCCTGGATTTCCAGTGGCGTAAAAACAGCCAGACCGGTAACTGGCAGGCGTATGACATGGTGGCTGAAGGGATCAGCATGATTACCACCAAGCAGAATGAGTGGAGCGATCTGCTGCGTACCAAAGGCATTGATGGCCTCACCGCGCAGCTGAAAACCTACGCCGCACAGCCGATTACCCTGGATAAGCAGCAATAATGAGCGAACCTTTACGCTGGCAGCGCACGGCCAGCACGCTGGCTTTGAGCGGTAAGCTGGATCGGGACACGCTGCTGGCGCTGTGGCAGGATCGTGATACGGCGATGGCCGGTATCACGACCATCGATGTTGCGGCGCTGGAGAGAGTAGATTCTGCCGGGCTGGCGCTGCTGGTGCATCTGCGCGAAATTGCACGCGCCCAGGGCAGCACGCCGCTTTTCACCGGTATTACCGATAAGCTCCAGTCGCTGATCACGCTGTACAATCTACAGCAGATTATTGTTTCTGCGGAAAAAATCGCCTGATTGCCCGCTGGCTCTGCTAAGCCCCTGATTTTTTCAGGGGCTTTTGCGTATTTAAGAGTCTGGCGCTTTCCTCTAAGATACCCCTCTTATTATTATCAAGTGAAGCAATGAGCAATGGAAAATAGTGAAGTTCAGGCCGTGCTGATGCAGGCGCTGCCATTAGAAGAAGTACACGTACTCAGCAACGACGGCAGCCATTTCCAGGTTATCGCGGTTGGCGACATGTTTGGCGAACTGAGCCGCGTGAAGAAGCAGCAGGCTGTGTACGCGCCGCTGATGGAATACATTGCGGATAACCGTATTCATGCGGTTTCCATCAAGACCTATACCCCAGCCGAGTGGGCGCGCGACCGTAAACTCAACGGTTTCTGAGTGCCGCACTGGCTGTTTTATTGATTGATTATTGAGAGCCGTGTTAATGGACAAATTTCGTGTGCAAGGCCCCACCCGTTTAAGTGGTGAAGTGACCATTTCCGGGGCGAAAAATGCTGCGCTGCCGATTCTGTTTGCTGCCCTGCTGGCTGAAGAGCCGGTAGAGATTCAGAACGTGCCGAAGCTGCGTGATATCGATACCACCATGAAGCTGCTGAGCCTGCTGGGCGCACGCGTTGAGCGTAATGGTGCGGTTCACGTTGATGCTCGCGAAGTTAATGTTTTCAGCGCGCCGTACGACCTGGTGAAAACCATGCGTGCATCAATTTGGGCGCTGGGCCCGCTGGTGGCACGTTTTGGCCAGGGCCAGGTGTCGCTGCCGGGCGGCTGCGCCATCGGTGCACGTCCGGTTGATCTGCACATCACCGGTCTTGAGCAGCTGGGTGCGGAGATCAAGCTGGAAGAGGGCTACGTTAAAGCTTCCGTGAAGGGTCGTCTGAAGGGCGCGCACATCGTGATGGATAAAGTCAGCGTTGGCGCGACCGTGACCATCATGAGCGCCGCGACGCTCGCTACCGGCACAACCATCATTGAAAACGCCGCGCGCGAGCCAGAGATTGTCGATACGGCAAACTTCCTCAACACGCTGGGCGCGAAAATCAGCGGTGCCGGTACTGACAAAATCACCATTGAAGGCGTTGAGCGCTTGGGCGGCGGTGTTTACCGCGTGCTACCGGACCGCATTGAAACCGGTACATTCCTGGTCGCCGGTGCGATTTCACGTGGCAAAGTGGTGTGCCGCAATGCTCAGCCGGATACGCTGGATGCAGTACTGGCGAAGCTGCGTGACGCCGGTGCAGAGATTGAAGTGGGCGAGGATTGGGTCAGCCTGGATATGCACGGTAAGCGGCCTAAAGCTGTTAACGTGCGTACAGCGCCGCACCCGGGTTTCCCGACCGATATGCAGGCCCAGTTCACCCTGCTTAACCTGGTTGCAGAAGGGACCGGTGTGATTACCGAGACCATTTTCGAAAACCGCTTCATGCACATTCCGGAGCTGATCCGTATGGGCGCGCACGCGGAGATCGAAAGCAATACGGCCATCTGCCATGGCGTAGAAACGCTGTCGGGTGCGCAGGTGATGGCGACCGATCTGCGCGCATCAGCGAGTCTGGTGCTGGCGGGTTGCATTGCGGAAGGTACCACGGTGGTAGATCGCATCTACCATATCGATCGTGGTTACGAGCACATCGAAGATAAGCTGAAAGCGCTGGGCGCCAATATCGAACGCGTAAGCGGCGAATAATCTGGCGGCTTGTGCAGGCAGAAAACCAGTCACGATAACGTGGCTGGTTTTTTTTCATCTTAGCGACGCGCTTTGATCTTTTTCAGATCCTGCGGCGATCGAATGCGCTTCTTACGATCCAGCAGCCGTGAGGTGACAGGATCAAAATAGCGGCTGGGCCAGATCTCGGAAGGGTGCACATTGAGTGCATTGGCGATCAGCCACTCTCCTTTCGGCCAGGGACGGCTCAGCGCGTTCGCTAAGGTCGATGAACTTAAACCCGATTGGCGCGATAGCGCAGCCATGGATGTCCCACGTTTGCGCAGGGCGGCAATGATATCCGCCGGGTGCCAATCCTCTCTCCTTGCATACATAACTCTCTTCTCCGTGTCCGTGTTATTACTGCCTCGCTGTTGTTTCAGCGCCAGAGCGGCGCAGAGACAACTGGAAAAATCCGGATTTTTATAGCAAATAATTTCCATAAGTTTCCAGTAATTGTTTTACCAGCGCACGAAACTGCGTCGCTTTTCGCAAAAAAGCTGCAAACGGATGTAAGCAAGTGGGAGGGGAGGGGAAAGCGAACGGGGCCCGCAGGCCCCGTGAGAGATCAGAAGTCGCGCTGCACTGACATGTGTGCCAGCGCTTCCAGCGCGCTGCGCCAGGGGGTTTCAGGCAGGGCCTGTAGCGCCGCGATCGCTTTATCTGCCTCCTCTTCAGCGCGCTGACGCGTCCACGCCAGAGAACCGGTTTGCTGCATCGCAGCCAGTACTGGCTCCAGCAGATGGCGTCCGTTGCCCTCTTCAATGGCCTGACGAATCATCTGCGCCTGCTCTGGCGTGCCGTTATGCATGGCATGCAGCAGCGGCAGGGTCGGTTTACCCTCGCTGAGATCATCACCGGTGTTTTTTCCCAGCGTTTCGCCATCGGCACTGTAATCCAGTAAATCATCAATTAACTGGAAAGCTGTGCCGAGGTAGCGACCGTAATCCTGCAGCGCTTTTTCCTGCTCAGGCGAGGCTTCAGCGAGGATTGCAGACGCCTGCGATGCGGCTTCAAACAGGCGGGCTGTTTTGCTGTAAATCACCCGCATGTAGCTCTCTTCGGTGATGTCCGGATCGTTCACGTTCATCAGTTGAAGTACTTCACCCTCGGCGATCACGTTTACCGCTTCCGACATCAGCGCAAGGATCTTTAACGATCCCATACTGGTCATCATCTGGAAGGCGCGGGTGTAGATAAAATCGCCCACCAGCACGCTGGCAGCATTGCCGAACGCTGCGTTAGCGGTGGCTTTACCACGGCGCATATCGGATTCATCCACCACATCATCGTGCAGCAGCGTCGCCGTATGGATAAATTCGATCAGCGCCGCATTGGTAACGTGCAGCGACCCCTGATAATTGAGCGCACGTGCTGACAGCACCGCGATCATTGGCCGGATACGTTTGCCCCCGCCGCTGATAATGTAGTAGCCCAGCTGGTTAATCAGTGAGACATCTGAATTCAGCTGGTCGAGGATGGTCTGGTTGACGGCCGCCATGTCCTGCGCGGTTAATTCGTTTATCTGTTCTAAGTTCATTCGTCTGTTCAGCTTTGACTCGTTTTTTGCATGGTAAGCGCTTTTACCCAGCGTGAGTTCAGGTAATCTGTTACTGATTGTACTTGAAAAATTGGGTTGAGAAACGTTTGCATTCGCTCTGCGCTTTTTTTCTGCAAAGGAGTGCAAAGTGCACTTGTTTTCTACCGGGGATTTGCGTAGAATTCGCGCCCTATTGTGAATATTTATCGCGCCGCCTGATGAACAGAAAGGCATGCGCAGAAGCGGAGTTTTATATGTACGCGGTTTTCCAAAGTGGTGGTAA
>Ga0157361_1000219_pt1 | contig 28610 bp, 30 predicted proteins | sample AttlaeALBM2_FD_111481 | JGI IMG/M metagenome (GOLD analysis project Ga0157361, IMG submission 111481) | Fungus gardens microbial communities from leaf cutter ant in Ribeirão Preto, State of São Paulo, Brazil - Atta laevigata ALBM2 | ecosystem: Host-associated > Fungi > Mycelium > Unclassified ...
CGGGCCGTAAGTAACGGTCGAAACGCAAATGTCAGATTGCTATGCGCCTGTTAGGGCGCGGCTGGTAAGAGAGCCTTACAGGCGCATATGAAAAACCTCCGGCTATGCCGGAGGATATTTATTATTTCTCGCGCACGCCTTCTACGGAGATGATCAGCTCAACGTCTTGCGACGCCGGGCCCAGATCGGTGGTGATGCCGAAGTCTTTCAGCTTGATCTTGCCGTTGGCTTCAAAGCCGGCGCGGTAGCCGCCCCACGGATCGTTGCCCTGGCCAATCAGTTTGGCGTCCAGCGTGACCGGCTTGGTCACGCCGTTCAACGTCAGGTTACCGACCACCGCATAACCGTCGCCGCTTTTCTTCACTTCGGTGGATTCAAACTTGGCCTGCTTGTTCTTCTCTACGTTGAGGAACTCAGCGCTGCGCAGGTGCTTGTCGCGTTCGGCGTGGTTGGTGTCGACGCTGGCGGTATTGATGGTCACGTTGACCTTGTCCTTGGACGGATCTTTTTCGTCGAAGGTGAAGCCGCCGTCGAAGTCTTTAAAGCTGCCGTACAGCCAGCTGTAGCCCAGGTGCTGGATGCGGAATTCGATAAAGGCGTGCTGGCCCTGTTTGTCGATCTTGTAGTCCGCCGCCAGTGCGGAACCGGCGCTCAGCAGCAGGGCGCCTGCGGTCAGGCCCAATACGGTCTTTTTCAACATAGCAATCTCCATAAATCCAAAGGTTAATCGGCGCTGCTACCCAGCATCCGTTTCAAAGTGACATCACGATCGATAAAGTGATGTTTAAGCGCGGCCAGCCCGTGCAGTACCGAGAGCACTACCACGGCCCAGGCCAGGTAAAGGTGAATGGCGCCGGCGGTATCGGCTTGCTTCGCCATGCCGGTCACGGTGGCGGGCACGTCGAACCAGCCGAATACGCTGATCGGTTGGCCGTCGGCGGTCGAGATCAGATAGCCGCTGATCAGAATGCCGAACAGCACGGCGTACAACGCCAGATGCGCGAGAATGGCGCTGACGCGAGTGAGGCGACCATAGCTGGCCAGAGGCTTGGGCGGCGGCGAGACAAAGCGCCAGATCACGCGGATCACCATGATGATGAACAGCAGCGCGCCGATGCTTTTGTGGATCTCCGGCGCCTGGTGGTACCAGACGTCGTAATAGCCCAGCGTGACCATCCACAGGCCGAGTGCGAACATGCCGTACACCGTCAGCGCCACCAGCCAGTGGATCAACACTGACACATGGCCGAAACGATCGGCGGTATTTTTCCAGAGCATCCTGTTTCCTTCGATTACCGATTGGCTGGCTGCAATAATTAAACTTTAGGAAACATAAAATCAATAATAAATTTAACTATGTTACTTCTTAGAAATATTAGTCAGTGAATTTGTTTGAGATGTTCGGAGTTCATCAGATAAATCGTTGAAGATGATATTATTTCTTTCACGTAACGATTATGCTAGTTGTTGAAAATTAGGCTTATTATCTATTAATGTCAGCTTTTGTCATTTTACGTAAACCGTCCATAAATTGCTCGGTGGTATTATTTGTTGGCAAAGGTTATGCCTATTTCTCGCGGCGAAGAGCAGGGTGGAAAGATTAATTTTTTCGAACGGTTACGCGAAATCCTCTGCGGCATAACGGCGGACTTTGCTACCATTAGCGCCAAGCGTCGGCTCTTGATGGCCGGTTAACCCAGTGAAATAACAAGGAAACGTCATGGGCCGAACCCGTGTAACCGACAACAGCCTGCGTTTGGCCGTCCTGCTGGCGATGTTGGTGATCATTCTGGCTGGGGTGAAAGCCGCCGCCGACATCGTGGTGCCGTTTCTACTGGCGGTGTTCCTCGCCATGGTGCTGAACCCGCTGGTGGCGATGCTGGAACGCAAGCGCATACCGCGTATCGTCGGGGTGACGCTGCTGGTGACGGCGGTGATTGTGGTCGTGATGCTGTTCATCGGCATGCTGGGCGCTTCGCTGAACGAGTTCGCCCGTTCGCTGCCGCAGTACCGCGGCATGATGATCGAGAAACTGCGCGAGCTGCAGTATTACGCCGATCGCTTCAATATCAGCCTCTCCAGCGAAGCGATGCTGCAATATGTCGATCCCAGCGCGGCGATGAATCTGGTTACCCGCATGCTGGGGCACCTGTCTGGCGCCATGACCAACGTCTTCCTGCTGCTGATGACCGTGGTGTTTATGCTGTTCGAAGTGCAGCTGCTGCCTTATAAACTGCAGCAGGCGCTGGATAAGCCGAATGAAGGCCTCGCCGCGATGCGGCGGGCGCTGGACGGCGTGACGCGCTATCTGGTGATTAAAACCATTATTAGCCTGGCCACCGGGGTGATCGTCTGGATCTTTCTGGCGGCGGTCGGCGTACGCTTCGCCTTTATCTGGGGGCTGCTGGCATTTCTGCTCAACTATATTCCCAATATCGGCTCGGTATTGGCCGCCATTCCGCCGCTGATTCAGGCGCTGCTGTTCAACGGATTGGGTGATGCGCTGGTGGTGGCGGGCGGCTTTATCGCTGTCAACATGGTGATCGGCAATATCTTCGAGCCGCGGGTGATGGGGCGCGGACTGGGGTTGTCGACGCTGGTGGTATTCCTGTCGCTGATCTTTTGGGGCTGGCTGCTCGGCCCGGTCGGCATGCTGCTGTCGGTGCCGCTGACAATCGTGGCGCGCATCGCGCTGGAGACTACCGAGGGCGGCTATCGGCTGGCGGTCATTTTGGGTGACGGTCGCCCGCCGCGTCAGCCGCCGGAGTGAGGTAATTTCTTGTAGCCACGTTGAGCCGTGCGTTGTTAATGAGTTTTGAATAAGCCACCCAACGGTGGCTTAACGCTTCTACTGCTAATGCATATTGTGAACATTGGCTATTCAGTAAAAACTACAACCACTTAGACCACTTTACATAGGCGACACAAACGACAATGGCCCAGATGAGGGTGAGGTAAAAACCAGAGTTTGGGAACACTGAAACGAAAATAACCCCGCCGATAATAATGAGTACGATAGGGATTAGGTAAGCGAACGAGTTACCCAGCCATTCAATCAACCACTTCATTTTGTGAGCACCCAAAGTTCAGAAAGATTTTCTATTTTACTCCTAAAGACTATATGGGTAACAACAGGAATATCACTTCGGTAAATTAGCGGCATCCAAGGGTTCGTAAAATTTATCTTTATCCATATCATTTTCAATATATATGATGCGGTAGTGATTAATGACAGGAATTACGAATGATATAGCTAGTGAAATACTTTTACGAGAACAGTGATAACTGTTATACATACCAAGAAAAGCGGTAGAGTACATAAATGTACCAAGCATAAGGATATGTGCATGTTGATAATGAGGATGAGTTACAACGATCTTTCAAAAAACGGAGGAGAAGCGAAGCTCCACGTCTATGGGCTAGGTACTTTCCCCGTTTTTTCTGGTAGGCAGCCGTACACAAATGATCCTAACTGCACCTACATTGAGAACAGTGCAATACCTGTTGGTCGTTATTGGTTGGTTGACAGACCGAGAGGTAGTCTAGCCAATCAAGTTCGTTCGTGGGTGCTTGACCAGTACACAGGAAACGATCATAGCGACTGGTTAGCTCTGTTCAGTGCTCAAACAATGAGTGACAGCATGTTTGTAAATAGGATCGCACGTGGTAGTTTTAGATTGCATCCGCTCAGACCCGATGGCCGCGGTTATAGTGAAGGGTGCATTACGTTTGTGAGTCGTCTGGAGTTTTACAAGGTCCGTCGCTTCATCCTTGGAATGAAGCTTATTAGAGTTCCTGGGTCACGCAGTACGTTGATGACCTATGGTTTTGTTGATGTGCAAGGGGAGAGCAAGTTTGAAAAATGCATCGCTCGTTAAGAATATAGTACTGTATATTGCATGTTTCATTACTGCTTTCTGTTTCTCTCGCTATGGGATGCCACTGTATGGCTTAACGTCACTCATCATCGATACCTCTCAACAACTCTTTGGCAGGTATCAAACAGGTTTCTATGAAATGGACGCAGATCCACTGACATTCAGTACGCTGATATTCACTGTGGCACTCTATGCCTTGGTTATATTCGGTTTGGTGAAGATGGCATTAAGACAATTCAGATAAATACAGAATGTCCGATGTGTTAATAAAATGGCATCTCACCACTAATAAGTTTGCATTATCGGGAAAGTCGCCTTTTCCTCCATTGCATTTTATTTATTGGGAACTCCGTTGAATAATAGTTCATCCGCCGTAACCATCTCCGATGCCGTCGGCGTAAGAAAGATTTTGCCGTTCACACCGGGCTGCGCAGCGTGTTGCAGCGCCGCTGCGTACTGATATAAAGGGTAAATAGCCGCGGGCGGGCGCAGCGTCAGCTGGCCGCGCCGCAGCAGCTGGAATAGCTGATAAAACGCCGTTTGCCACTGCGCCGGTGCCGCCTGCGCATTCCATTTACGCAGGTGGAACAGCGAAGCACGCAGCTTCAATTCGTCCACCACGCGCCGCCAGTCCACCTGGCGCCCACCCAGCAGGCCCAGCGCCACAAAGTCGCCGCCGGTGCGAACCGCCCGCGCCAGCTGCAATCCGTCTTCTCCGCCGATGCAGTCGATAGCGGCGCGGGCACCAAAGTGGGTCATTTGCGCCAGCTGCGGCGCCTCAATAACGCGCCAGGCACCGGCGGCCAGCAGCGCCGGGCGATGAGTGAGGTTGCGCACCACCACCGCCAGACGAATGCCACGCAGCGCCGTCATCTGTGCCAGCAGCAGGCTAACGGCGGAGCCGCCGCCGTTGAGCAGCAGCACGTCGCCGGCGTTGAGCGGCAGCCATTGCGTCAGCAGCACCCAGCAGGTGAGCGGGTTGATATAGATTTGCGCCGCGCTGGCGTCGTCGATGTCGTCCGGTACCCAGACCACCCGTTCTTCAGGCAGCGTGACGAAGGTTTGCCAGCTGCCGTCACCCGCTACCGCCAGTGCGCGTCGGCCGGTCGAGCGTCCGCTTTGCGGATCGACGATGACGCCTACGCCTTCATAGCCAGGCACCTGCGGCAGGGCGATGCGGTGCGCGTATTGGCCGTGAATCGGGATCAGGTCGGAAGGGTTGATCGGGGCATAGCGCATCTGCAGCAGCAGCCGGCCGGGGCGCAGCGGCGGCCTGCTCGTCTGCTGCAGCGCCAGCACCTGGGCGGGATCGCCGAAGCGGCTGAAGCTCAATCGGGGAAATGACGACGGCATGGGTTACATCACGAAGAAAAAATAGACATCCAGCGCCAGCAGCACCAGCCACAGACAAAGATACAGCACCAGGTGCTCACGCACGTTGTTGACGATAGCCGCCAGTATTCGGTTTAACATTTCAGCCGCCTGAAGAAAGAGACCTTTGATTATAGTCCTTTTCTCGGCACCTTTTATAGCGGGGCGCGCGTGAGCGCTGGAAGAGTGGCGATAAAAAAGCCTGCGTTATCGCAGGCTTGATGTTACACCGCCAGCAGCGCCAGCGGCGTCGAATTCGTTGGTGCGCTGGGCGGGTAGAAATAACGCAGCACGTTATACAGCGAGTAGAACTCCAGCCGGTTGCGCGCGTTGATCTTCTCCGTGATGTGACGCTTGTGCACATACACCGTATGCGAGCTGATCTGCAGCTTTTTCGCGATGCGGTAGTTGGGCATTTCTGCCATCCAATATTTCATCACCGTCAGTTCCTGCGGGCTGAACAGGGAACGCTCTTCGCCGTCATCGGCCAGCGCCAGCGGATTTTCGCGCAGCGTGCGCAAGGTGAGTGGCAGAATGCTTTTATTGAACAGGAACGCGTTATCGGCGATGCGCATTGGCGTTTCGCTGTAGGGGTAAGGCGTATCGAGATAGATAAACAGCAAGGCAGACTGACTGGCTTCCATAAACGCCAGCAGCTGTGCGTCCGCTTCGTTATAGCGGCACTGGTTGCTGAGGTTCACCAGAATGTGGCTCGGCTGAAAGCTGGCCAACAGCGGCGTAGCGTACTCAATGCTGTGGCAGCACTTGATCGTTGTAATCCCACTATCAGCAAAGTAGCTGGCTATACCGACCCGGGTGAAGCAGCATTCGTCCACGACAAGTAGTTTCATGGTGACGTCCTTGTTGAAAGCCGATGGAGCATATCTTCTGTAAAATAGGACTTACACTGCAAGTGTTCAATTCGGAAATTCAAATGCTGAATGCAAGAAATTTCCGTTATCAGAATTTTTACTTGGTATTTAAAAGAGTTAGCAGGTTAATAAATTGTAACTGCCAAATTTTGCTGTCCAGGGCACGACGGCAACCTGGACAGAGAAATCCTTCGCTTAGCTAAATCGTTTCAGACCAAAGCTGGCGACGTCGACCGGCGGCGCTTTGTCCTGCGCGAACAGGGCGGCAATCTCACCCAGCGCGCTGGCGAACTTGAAGCCGTGGCCGCTCAATCCGCTGATGACCATCAGGCGATCGCACTCCGGCAGGGTATCGATAATAAAGTCTTCGTCGGGGCTCATGTCATAACTGCAGGCTTCGCCGTGTAAACATACGCCTACACCCGGCAAAAACTGCCGCAGGAAGGAGAAAACTTCGGTGCCGTCACTGGCGTAGCTACCGAAGGGTTTGCGCTGCTCGGGGGCGTCCATCGGCTGCCCACCGTCGTGTTTACCCACTTTCAGGCCGTCGTTATCCGCCGGGAAGCCGTAATAGTGCGTGCCGTCCTGCGCTTCGACGGTAAAGGCCGGGAAGCGATTGTTCACGCTGTAGCGGCCGTCCGCCTGATGCCAGGAGAAAACCTTGCGCAATGGCGCAATCGGCAGCTGCGGCAACAGCGCTTTCACCCAGGTGCCGGCGGTGACCACGGCTTTTCGCGCCGTGAAACGCCCTTCGCCGGTGACGACTGCAACGCCACCATCGATAGGCTCCACCGCGCTGACCGGGCAGTTGAACAGCTGGCTGCAGCCGGCCTCTTTCGCCAGCTTGATCAGGCTGGCCACCGCCAGCTCGGAGCGCAAGAAGCCGGCATCCGGCTCGAAAACGCCGACGTAACCGTCTGGCGCGCGGAATTCCGGCCAGCGTTGAGCGATCTGTTCGGCACTGAGGGTTTGTGCGTTCAGGCGGAATTTCTGCGCGCTCTGCTGAGCATTGTGAATGAATTCGGAGTGCTGCGGCCCCAAATTGAGCACGCCGCACGACTGGAACAGTTCCTCGCCGGATTGTTGAATCAGCGCATTCCACAACGCCTGTGCGCGCAGCACCAGCGGCACGTACTTTTCACCTTCGCCGTAAGCGTGACGGATTATGCGGGTATCGCCGTGATGGCTGCCGTTGCGGTGCGGGGGAATGGCGCTGTCGATCATCAGCACTTTCAAGCCGGCCCGGGTAGCGTAATACCCTGCCGCCGCGCCGACTGAACCGCTGCCCACCACAATCAAATCATATTCCACGTGCCCCACCCTCTCTGATAGCGATTTCTTATCGCCCCATGATAAAAGGTTGCCGAGCGCAATGCACTGATTGAACGGCGAAAGGCAAAGAAAAAGGCGCCGGGAATGGGTCGCGGCGCCTCAGGGGTTAGGGGACGATGAATCAATGTTTTCTGCGATCAAGATCCTGGTAATCCGTAGCTTCAATCTTGGCGATGCCGGCCTCTAAGATATTGATTAATTGACGGGCGACATCTGTGGTCAGCCAAAGCGTTCTGTCTACTTGGGCTTCTTCTGGCGTTTGGTCTAGTGAAGACAGGTAATGAAGGCGTATCATCATGGCGTCGTAAACGTCGACAGTACTGATATCCCAACCGACAAGCGGGTGCGTCTGAATTACTTCATCATTTCTGTCCATAAAGACCCCTTATTGAGTAGTAACTACCGTGAGTGACTAACGAGGATCAATGCGGCTCATCATCATGAGAGCAATTACAGTATACGCATCCGCTTTCATCGGTGGAGGGGGTTGTCACCGAAATTTGCAAAATAAATATTTATTTGAACAATTATTCTACAAACCGGTATGCGAATTTTTGGATGAATAAAGCGCAGGGCATTATTCCGCGCCGGCTGGCGGCGGTGAACCGTGCAGGCATTTTTCCAGCTCTTCGGCCAAATGGGCGAAATGTTTCTGCGTTTCGGCGTCGCGGTTTTGGCTGTGCGATTCCAGCTTCAGGCTGTGGATCAGCAGTTGGTTGGCTTTGTCATCCAGGCTGAAGGCCAGATAAGAGAAAGCCACTTCCAATACGTTCAGGCGCCTTTTCTGATCGGCAATCAGCGCCAGCAATTCACCAAACGTCATCGCGTCTTCGGATTTCACCTTGTCCGGGGCCATGCTTACTCCTTTGCGTTAAATACAGCGCTGAGGCGGATTTTGTTCCAAAGTAAGGGTAAGCGATGAATGGGCAGGGCGCCAGAAACAAAAAAGCCGGAGAGCGACCCCCGGCAAAAACAGCATTGCAGTGTTATTCTGCGCTGAACCACTCGTCCGCGCTTTCCCAGGTTTCCTGAAGGATTTCCTCGATCAGATCCCGGTCGGTTTTGGCGCCTCCCAGCACGGAGAGGCCGTTGGCGCCGGCATAACGTACTTGCACGACGGCGTCTGGAAACTGGCGATTGACCCGCTTGCCCAGTTCGCCGGTCAGCGCCTCAATGGCACCCGCCGGCAGCGGCCGGGTTTTATCTATAGTGACTTCAACACGCATAATTGCCCCCGAAGCGATTTACTGTTTATTTATACAGTTAACCGGGTGCGGGAGCAAGAGGGCGAAGCAAAAATATCAGTCTTTCAGCGACCAGTTCAGGGTTTCACCGGCCAGGAAGGGGATCACGGATTCATTGCCCAGGGCGATCTCTTCCGGTTGGGTGGTCGGCACGCGCTGCAGCTCGATGAAGTCTTCGTTGAGCGGCAGACCATAGAAGCGTGGACCGTTGAGCGAGCAGAAGGCTTCAAAGTGCTCCAACGCGCCGAGTTGTTCGAACACGGCAGCGTAAGCCGGGATGGCATTCGGCGCGTTGAAGCAGCCGGCGCAGCCACAGCTGGATTCTTTGCGGTGCTTGAGATGCGGCGCGGAGTCGGTGCCGAGGAAGAAACGATCCGAACCGCTGGCGACCGCCTGACGCAGCGCTTCCTGGTGGACATTGCGCTTGAGGATCGGCAGGCAGAACAGGTGTGGGCGAATGCCGCCCACCAGCATGTGGTTGCGGTTGAACATCAGGTGCTGTGGCGTGATGGTGGCGCCGAGGAAACGATTGCCTGCCTGCACATATTGCGCCGCTTCTTTGGTGGTGATGTGCTCGAAGACGATCTTCAACTCTGGGAACTGGCGGCGGATAGGTTCCATGACCTGTTCGATAAAGCGCGCCTCGCGGTCGAAAATATCGACGGCAGGATCGGTCACTTCGCCGTGGATCAGCAGCGGCATGCCGATTTTTTGCATCTGTTCGAACAGCGGGTAAATGCCGGTCACGTCGCTGACGCCGTGGCTGGAGTTGGTCGTAGCGTTGGCCGGATACAGCTTGGCGGCGGTAAACACCCCTTGCTCGAAGCCGTTGACCAGTTCACTGGCCGCCAGGGAGTTGGTGAGGTAGCAGGTCATCAGCGGAGTGAAGTTGTGGCCCTGCGGGACCGCCGCCAGAATGCGATCGCGGTAGGCGCGCGCGGCGGCCACGGTCGTTACGGGGGGAACCAGGTTCGGCATCACGATCGCCCGGCCAAATACCTGGCTGGTATAGGGCACCACCGTTTTCAGCATCTCGTCATCACGCAGGTGGATATGCCAGTCGTCTGGGCGGCGGATTTTCAGAACTTGAGGTTGTGCGGTCATCTAGCTAGGCTCCGGCGGTCAAATACGTCTAATGAAAAGCGAATAATGGGTTTATTCACGCCGGGGTGTAAGGATAAGCGGAAAGTGCCTGAGATGCATCTGTTTGTTGGCGACAAGTTGAAATCAATAGGGCGGCGGGCGCATAGTGGCAGAGATTTCAACGATGCCGACGCCAATACCGTCGACCTTCATCAAGTGGAAAGGGAGAAAGCAATGGAAGTACGCGTTATCGCCACCCTGCAAGCGAAAGCGGGATTTGAAGCCGCCGTCAGCGAAGCGGTGCACGATATTATCGAGCCGAGCCGCCAGGAGTTGGGCAACCTGCAGTATGATTTACATCGCGATCTGGAAAAGCCGGGCGTCTTCGTGTTCTTTGAGCGTTGGGCCAGCAGCGAAGCGCTGGATAAGCATAATGAGACGGCGCATTTTCAGCAGTTCGTCAGCCGGCTTGACGGCAAGTTGGACGTTTTGGACATCAAGAAACTGAAAAAGATAGCCTGAGCCTTTTTACAGGCAAGAAAAAACCCGCCGATGGCGGGTTTTTTTTAGGGTTGCAGATTAACTCATTCGTTAACCGGCTGTGGCTTGGTGGCCGGCGCGGTCGCCTGGCTCACCGCCGAATGGCCGCCTGCCGAGCCTTTGCCTTCAAAGTTGAAGGAAGGGCGCTGCCAGTCGCTGTGCTTGCGTTCTTCCGGCACGTAGGCCGGCGCAGGCGCTTTGGTCATCGGCGCAGTGGCGATGTGTTTGTACAGCACGTCCTGCACGGCTTTCACCGGTGCCGGCTGCTGAGCAACCACAGGCGCAGGTTCCGCGGCGATTGGCGCTGGGACTTTTTCGACCGGAGCGGCTTCTACGGCGGCTGGCGCAGGTGCGGCTTCTGCCACTGGCGTTTCTTCCGCTGGCGTGGCTTCTGCCGGTGCAGTTTCGACCACAGGCTTCTCTTCCACCAGCTTGGCTTCAACCACAGGTTCTGCAGTTACGGCTTCAGCTACCGGCTCGGCTTCCACTGCCGGGGCAGTCTCTTCCGCTTTCGGTTCTTCAACTGCGGCAGGTGCCGGTGCGGCTTCCACCGGCGCCGGGGTTTCCTCGGCCGGGGTGGCAACGACCGGCGCCACGGCTGCAGCTTCTTCTTCCGTTACGGTGACGGCTGCAGTTTCAACGGCGGCTTCTGGAGCCGGCTCGTTGACGCTGGCCGCAGCCTGAGTTTCTTCCACGGCAGCGCTGTGTTGTTCAACCGCTGCGGCGACAACCGGTGCCGCTGCCTGTTCTACGACTTCGGCCTGCACTTCGGCTTCTTCAACCTGAGCAACCGGGTAGCTTACCCAGACTTTGCCCGACGCCATTTCCGGCGAAGCGAACGCGCCCGCCAGCGGCATTGGGGATTGCAGCGGGTAACGCTCATCACGGTAACGGCGGCGGCGCTGGCCGCTGACGCGCAGGTGACGCGGTGAACGACGGGAGCGACGCGGCATGCCTTCGCCGTTGCCGCGGTTTTCGCCCTGGGCATCGTCTTCCGGCTGAACGGCAACGGTTTCCGGCAGCAGCTTGACGCTGTCGTCGGCGGTCGGCTGTGCGTCGGCGGCTTTCGCGACCGGCGCTTTCGGTGCCAACAGCTCTTCCGCTGCACGCTGCAGTTCTTCTTCCGCAGACAGGATGCGCACTTTCTGCGACAGAGGGCGGCGCTGACGGCGCTGCATGTTCTGCTGCTGGCGTTCTTCCTGCTCTTCGTCGGTGCTCTCGACCGCTTCAACGCTTTCCAGCGCTTTCACTTCCTGCTGAGCCTGGCGCTTCTCTTCCTGACGACGACGCTGGCGTTCAGCACGTTGCTCACGACGCTGCTGCTGATCTTCGCGCGGCGCTTTAGCGCTTTCTTCCGAGGCGGTTTCCTCAGCGACCGGTGCGTTCTGCTGCTGGTTGCGGCGGTTACGGCGCTGTTCATCGCGGGATTCACGCGATTCACGGCCTTCACGGTTCTCACGCGGTTCACGGTTGTCGCGCTCGCGATTGTCACGGCCTTCACCGCGCTCTTTACGCTCGCCGCGTTCCGGACGATCGCCACGCTCACCGCGCTCTTTACGGCCGGTGCCTTGACGGCGCTGACCGCGACGATCCTGACGACGGTTTTCACCGTTGCCTTCCGCCTTCGGCGTTTCGGCCGGTTTGGCTTCTTCGACGGCAGGTTGTTCTTCACCGGCGAACAGGCTCTTCAGCCCCCCGAACAGGCGGCCCAGGAAGCCCGGCTTGGCGGCGACCGGCGCTGCGGCTTGAGCCTTGGCGGCGGCAGCGGCAGGCTTGGCCACGGCGACAGCTTCTTCAGCCGGCGGCGGCGCATCGGCGGACAGGGAGAAGGAAGCCAGGGCCGGTTGCTCCGGACGCTTGCGTTCCATCGGCGCATCTTCCAGCGGGCGCTCCATGTCTTCTTCATGCAGCTTCGGCAGCAGGTAGCTCAGAGTAGAGGTTTCCTCACCTTTACGCACACGCAGCACCGAGTAGTGCGGGGTTTGCATCTGATCGTTCGGCACGATGACGGCTTTCACGCCGCCCTGGCGTTTTTCGATCGCGCTGACGGATTCGCGCTTTTCGTTCAGCAGGTACGAAGCGACCTGAACCGGCACGATAGCGTGAACTTCTTTGGTGTTTTCCTTCAGCGCTTCTTCTTCGATCAGGCGCAGGATGGACAGCGCCAGCGATTCGTTGTCACGGATGGTGCCGGTGCCGTTACAGCGTGGGCACACGTGGTGGCTGGACTCGCCCAGCGACGGGCTGAGGCGCTGACGGGACATTTCCAGCAGGCCGAAACGGGAAATGCGGCCGATCTGGATGCGCGCACGGTCCTGGCGCACGGCGTCGCGCAGGCGGTTTTCCACTTCGCGCTGGTGGCGAACCGGCGTCATGTCGATGAAGTCGATGACGATCAGGCCGCCAAGGTCACGCAGGCGCAGCTGGCGAGCGATCTCGTCCGCCGCTTCCAGGTTGGTGTTGAACGCCGTCTCTTCGATGTCGCCGCCGCGGGTTGCGCGGGCGGAGTTGATGTCGATGGCGGTCAGCGCTTCGGTGCTGTCGATGACGATCGAGCCGCCGGACGGCAGGCGCACTTCGCGCTGGAAGGCGGATTCGATCTGCGATTCGATCTGGTAGTGGCTGAACAGAGGGATTTCACCGCTGTACAGTTTGATTTTGCTGCTGAAATCCGGGCGGCCCAGCGCAGCGATGTGCTCTTTGGCCAGATCGAGAATTTTCGGGTTGTCGATCAGGATTTCGCCGATGTCCGGGCGCAGGTAATCGCGGAAGGCGCGCACGATAACGTTGCTTTCCTGGTGGATCAGGAACGGCGCAGGGCGGCCTTCGGCGGCTTTTTTAATCGCTTCCCAGTGCTTGAGACGGAAGGAGAGATCCCACTGCAGCGCGTCGGCGGATTTGCCTACGCCCGCGGTGCGAACGATCAGGCCCATGCCGTCCGGCAGTTGCAACGAGGAGAGCGCTTCTTTCAGCTCGGTGCGATCGTCGCCCTCGATGCGGCGGGAAATGCCACCGGCACGCGGGTTGTTCGGCATCAGAACCAGATAGCTGCCCGCCAGGCTGATGAAGGTGGTCAAGGCGGCGCCTTTGTTGCCACGTTCTTCTTTGTCTACCTGAACGATGACTTCCTGGCCTTCGCGCAGCACATCTTTGATGTTCGGGCGGCCATGGGAAGAGTAATTGCTAGGGAAGTATTCGCGGGCGATTTCTTTAAGGGGGAGGAAACCATGTCGTTCTGCGCCGTAGTCCACGAACGCTGCTTCAAGACTTGGTTCAATGCGGGTGATTTTGCCTTTGTAAATATTCGCTTTTTTCTGCTCATGACCCGGACTTTCGATATCCAAATCATACAGCCGCTGTCCATCTACGAGGGCAACACGCAACTCTTCCTGCTGAGTTGCGTTAATCAACATTCTTTTCATCTTAACTTACTCGTTATTTTTACATTATCGACAAAGCTGCGGGCAAAATAACCTCATGGCCGGAGTTAAACCGAAAGCCCCGTGTCTTCTCGCAAAGCCGTCAACCTCACGGTTGTCGCCTGCATAGGGGCGCATTATCTCGGTAAGCCTGCTTTTCTTTGTGAAAGACAGCACTTTTACTAGGGGAATAGCCTCTGATTTACGTCGACAGATCTGATTCCATTTGCCGGCCAAGCTGCAACCCGCAGCCCGCTAATTGTTTGATTTCGCATTACGTCTTACGCCATTGCTGCGTTTTTGCGCGATCAGACAAATTTTATAATTCCACCGTTTTCCCTGTTTAACGAGAATCAACGCGGAAAGTGACTGCATTATTCCACTGCTGATGCCGTTATAGCAAGGTGACTTTTCCTTAACTGCGGAAGAAATCGCAAACGTTCAAATCGGCTTGCTGCCTTATTGTCCGCTGGGGTTTCGCCCGCCGTCAGAGAGACAGTTAAGCACAGAAAAAGATGTGGCGCTATTCACGCGCTCTATTTAGAATCCCGCACCATGAAAACGAACAATCCAGCAGTACAATTCATCACGATTTCCGACGACGAAGCCGGTCAGAGAATCGACAACTTTCTGCTCGCTCGCCTGAAAGGCGTGCCGAAGAGCATGATTTATCGCATCGTGCGTAAGGGCGAGGTGCGGGTCAATAAAGGACGCATCAAGGTCGAATACAAATTGGCGGCCGGCGACGTGGTGCGCGTGCCGCCGGTGCGGGTAGCCGAGCGCGAAGAAACGCCGGTGTCGGCCAAGCTGGATAAGGTAGCCGCATTGGCCGACTGCATCCTTTATGAAGACGACCACCTGCTGATCCTCAACAAGCCCTCCGGCACCGCGGTGCATGGCGGCAGCGGCCTGAGCTTCGGCGTGATCGAAGGGCTGCGCGCGCTGCGCCCGGAAGCCCGTTTCCTCGAGCTGGTGCACCGTCTGGATCGCGACACCTCCGGTGTGCTGCTGGTGGCCAAGAAGCGCTCCGCGCTGCGCTCGCTGCACGAACAGCTGCGGCTGAAGGGGATGCAGAAGGATTATCTGGCGCTGGTGCGCGGCCAGTGGCAGTCCCACTGCAAGGCCGTACAGGCGCCGCTGCTGAAAAACATTCTGCAAAGCGGTGAGCGCATCGTGCGCGTCAGTAGCGAAGGCAAGCCTTCGGAAACCCGCTTCAAGGTGGAAGAGCGTTACGAATTCGCCACCCTGGTGAAGGCCAGCCCGATAACCGGGCGCACTCACCAGATCCGCGTGCACACGCTGCATGCCGGGCACCCGATCGCCTTTGACGATCGCTATGGCGACCGCGAGTTCGATCGCCAGCTGGCGGGTACCGGCCTGAAGCGGCTGTTCCTGCATGCCGCGGCGCTGCGCTTTGAGCATCCATCCACCGGCGAAACGATGCGCATCGAAGCGCCGATGGACGAAGAGCTGCGCCACTGCCTGCAGGTGCTGCGCCGGCAGGCGGCCAAGTAATCCGCGTCAGACCAGCGGGTTGATCTCCTCAGCCCGCAACATCTCCAACAGCGCGATCAACGGCAGGCCGATCAGGGCGTTCGGGTCCCGGCCTTCCAGCCTGTCGAACAGTGCGATCCCCAATCCTTCACTCTTAAAACTGCCTGCGCAGTTCAGCGGTTGCTCCAGGCGAACATAGGCAGCGATCTCCGTTTCGCTCAGCGCGCGAAAATGCACGTGGAACGGCTCGCACAGGGCCTGCAGCTGCTTGCTACGGCCGTTGTACAGCGCCAGGCCGGTATAAAAAGTCACGGCCTGGCCGCTGGCCTGGCGCAGCTGCGCCCGGGCGTTCTCCTCGGTATGGGGCTTGCCGGTGATGTTGCCATCGATCACGCAGACCTGATCGGAGCCGATGATCAGATGCTCGGGATAGGCGAGGGCCAGCGCCTGAGCCTTCGCCGCCGCCAGGCGCAGCACCAGCGCTTCGGCGGTTTCACCCGGCAGTGGGGTTTCATCCACCTCGGGTGCGGCGCAGTCGAAGGGCAGCTGCAGCTTCTCCAGCAGCATTTTTCGATAGGGGGAGGTGGAGGCTAAAAGCAATCTCTGCATAATTTTTTTCGCAAACCGTAGCGTAAATGGGTACGGCATTTTAAACTGTCGGCCGCTGTGGAAGCGAATATTGGTGAAAGGAGCCGTTTTACGGCCTTTTTCTTTGACTCTATGTCGTTACAAAGTTAATATGCGCGCCCTATGCAAAAGGTAAAATTACCCTTGACCATTGATGCGGTACGTACCGCTCAGAAACGCCTGGACTATGCTGGTGTCTATGCGCCTGAGCAGGTTACTCGTGTTGCCGACTCCGTGGTCAGTGTGGACAGTGATGTCGAGGTGTCGTTGTCGTTCAATATCGACAATCAGCGCCTCGCGGTGATAACAGGGCATGCGGACGTCACGGTAACGTTGATGTGCCAACGCTGTGGAGTCCCGTTCGAACATCAGGTTCACACAACATATTGTTTTAGCCCGGTCGTCAATGATGAGCAGGCTGAGGCATTACCGGAAGCGTACGAACCGATCGAAGTTGACGAGTTTGGCGAAGTCGATCTGTTGGCAATGATTGAAGACGAAATTATTCTTTCACTGCCTGTCGTTCCGGTACATGAATCTGAACACTGTGAAGTGTCCGAAGCGGACATGGTATTCGGCCAACTGCCTCCCGAGGCGGAGAAACCGAATCCGTTTGCCGTATTAGCCAGTTTAAAGCGTAAGTAATTGAGGAGTAAGGTCCATGGCCGTACAACAGAATAAACCAACCCGTTCCAAGCGTGGCATGCGTCGTTCTCACGATGCTCTGACCACGACTACTCTGTCTGTAGACAAAGTATCCGGTGAAACTCACCGTCGTCACCACATCACTGCCGACGGTTTCTACCGCGGTCGCAAGGTTATCGGCTAAGTAGCGATACCTTGACTCGTCTAACCCTGGCGTTAGATGCAATGGGCGGGGACTTCGGTCCCTGCGTCACAGTGCCTGCTTCGTTGCAGGCACTGGCCTCTAATCTACAGCTTCATCTCCTGCTGGTCGGCAATCCCGACGTCATCTCCCCTTTGCTTGCCCACGCCGATCCGGTTCTTCTGGAGCGTCTGCAAATCGTGCCCGCCGAGTCCGTGATCGCCGGCGACGCCAAACCTTCACAAGCGATACGCGCCAGCCGCGGCACGTCGATGCGCATTGCGCTCGAGCAGCTCAGCAGTGGCAAAGCGCAGGGCTGCGTCAGCGCCGGCAATACCGGTGCGCTGATGGGATTGGCGAAGCTGTTGGTCAAGCCGCTGGAGGGCATCGAACGCCCGGCGCTGATGACGGCTATCCCGAATCAGCAACGCAGTAAAACCGTGGTGCTGGATCTGGGCGCCAACGTCGAGTGCGACAGCACCATGCTGGTGCAGTTTGCCGTGATGGGCGCGGTGATGGCGGAAGAGGTGATCGGCATTGCGCAACCGCGGGTGGCGCTGCTGAATATTGGCGAAGAAGAGACCAAAGGCCTGGATAATATCCGCGAAGCGGCCGCTGTGCTAAAAAATACTCCGGCAATCAACTATATTGGTTACCTGGAAGGAAACGAACTGCTCACCGGCAAGACCGACGTGTTGGTTTGCGATGGCTTCGTGGGCAACGTCACCCTGAAAACCATGGAAGGGGTGGTCAGGGTGTTCTTATCGCTGCTGAAATCGTCCGGCGACGGAAACAAGCAAGCGTGGTGGCTGAAATTGTTGGGCCGTTGGTTGCAAAAACGGGTGGTTAAGCGGTTCGGCCACCTGAACCCCGACCAGTATAATGGCGCATGTCTGTTAGGATTGCGCAGCACCGTAGTCAAGAGCCACGGCGCTGCGAACCCTCACGCGTTTGCAGTCGCAATCGAACAGGCTGTGCAGGCGGTGCAGCGGCAAGTCCCGGAAAGGATTGCTGCGCGCCTTGAGGCTGTATTACCTAAGAGTGACTGATCGTACATGTATACAAAGATTCTCGGTACGGGGAGTTATTTGCCCGTACAAGTGCGCACCAATGCTGATTTGGAAAAAATGGTGGATACCTCTGACGAGTGGATCGTCACGCGTACCGGTATCCGCGAACGTCGCATCGCCGCTGCGGATGAAACCGTTGCGACGATGAGCTTCCAGGCCGCTGAGAAAGCGCTGGAAATGGCAGGTGTGGCTAAAGAAGACATTGGGCTGATCGTCGTGGCGACCACCTCGACCACTCACGCGTTCCCGAGCGCGGCGTGCCTGGTGCAGCAAATGCTGGGCATCAAAGACTGCGCGGCGTTCGATCTGGCTGCGGCCTGCGCCGGCTTCACTTACGCGCTCAGCGTGGCCGATCAGTACGTGAAAAACGGCGCGGTCAAACATGCGCTGGTTATCGGCGCGGACGTCTTGTCGCGCACGCTGGATCCTGAAGATCGCGGCACCATCATTCTGTTTGGCGATGGCGCAGGGGCGGTGGTGCTGGGGGCTTCTGAAGCGCCGGGCATTCTGTCTACCCATCTGCATGCCGACGGCAGCTACGGCAACCTGCTGACGCTGCCGTACAAGGATCGTCAGAATCAAGACAAGCCGGCCTATGTCACCATGGCGGGCAACGAAGTCTTCAAGGTTGCGGTTACCGAGCTGGCGCGCATCGTCGATGAGACGTTGCAGGCCAACAACATGGACCGCAGCGAGCTGGATTGGCTGGTACCGCACCAGGCCAACCTGCGCATCATCAGCGCAACGGCGAAAAAACTGGGCATGGGAATGGACAAAGTGGTGGTGACGCTCGATCGTCACGGCAACACCTCTGCCGCCTCGGTGCCTTCCGCGCTGGACGAAGCCGTGCGCGACGGGCGAATTCAGCGTGGCCAACTGGTGCTGCTGGAGGCCTTCGGCGGCGGCTTTACCTGGGGCTCGGCGCTGGTTCGTTTCTGATTTGGACAGGAAGAAAAAATGACGCAATTTGCTTTTGTTTTCCCGGGCCAAGGGTCACAGACCGTTGGCATGCTGGCCGAATTGGCCGCACAGTTCCCGATCGTCGAAGAAACCTTCGGCGAGGCCTCTTCCGCCCTGGGTTACGACCTGTGGCAGCTGGTGCAGCAAGGCCCGGCGGAAGAGCTGAACAAAACCTGGCAGACCCAACCGGCTCTGCTGGCCGCCTCGGTGGCGATTTTCCGCGTTTGGCAGCAGCAGGGCGGTAAAGCGCCTGCGCTGATGGCGGGTCACAGCCTGGGCGAATACTCGGCGCTGGTCTGCGCTGGCGTGCTGGACTTCAAGGCGGCGATCCGTCTGGTCGAGCTGCGCGGCAAGCTGATGCAGGAAGCGGTGCCGGAAGGCACCGGCGCGATGTACGCCATCATCGGTCTGGACAACGACGCGATCGCCAAGGCGTGTGAAGAGTCTGCGCAAGGGCAGGTGGTTTCTCCGGTCAACTTCAACTCGCCGGGCCAGGTGGTCATCGCCGGCAACAAAGAAGCGGTTGAGCGCGCAGGCGCCGCCTGCAAAGCCGCCGGCGCCAAGCGTGCGCTGCCGCTGCCGGTGAGCGTGCCTTCGCACTGCGCGCTGATGAAGCCGGCCGCCGACAAGCTGGCCGTGGCGCTGCAGGACATCACCTTCAACGCGCCGCAGGTGCCGGTGGTGAACAACGTCGACGTGCGCACCGAAAACGATCCGGAAGCGATCCGCAGCGCGCTGGTGCGTCAGCTGTACAGCCCGGTACGTTGGACCGAGAGCGTAGAATTTATCGCAGCACAGGGAGTGACGTCGCTGCTGGAAGTGGGGCCGGGCAAAGTGCTGACCGGCCTGACTAAACGTATTGTTGACACCCTGACGGCTGCGGCGGTGAACGACACCGCCAGCCTGTCGGCGGCGCTTGAACAATAAAGAGGAAAATGATGAGCTTCGAAGGTAAAATCGTTCTGGTCACCGGCGCGAGCCGCGGTATTGGCCGAGCTATTGCAGAAACGTTTGTGGCACGCGGCGCCAAAGTGATCGGCACCGCAACCAGCGAGAGCGGCGCTGAAGCGATCAGCAGCTACCTGGGCGCAAACGGTAAAGGGTTTATGTTGAACGTTGTTGATGCGCAATCTATCGACAGCGTGCTGGCATCGATTCGCGCCGAATTTGGCGAAATCGACATTTTAGTGAATAATGCCGGCATCACGCGTGATAACCTGCTGATGCGTATGAAGGATGACGAGTGGGAGGATATCCTCGACACCAACCTGACTTCCGTATTCCGCCTGTCAAAAGCGGTAATGCGCGCTATGATGAAAAAGCGGTTTGGCCGTATCATCACCATCGGTTCCGTTGTCGGCACCATGGGGAACGCAGGGCAGGCGAACTACGCGGCGGCTAAAGCCGGTTTGATTGGTTTTAGCAAATCTTTGGCACGTGAAGTTGCTTCGCGTGGCATTACGGTCAACGTCGTGGCACCTGGCTTTATTGAGACGGACATGACACGGGCGTTGACAGATGATCAACGCGCAGGCATTTTGTCATCAGTTCCAGCCAACCGGCTGGGCGATGCTAAAGAAATCGCCAGCGCTGTTGCATTTTTGGCCTCTGATGAGGCCGGCTATATCACCGGTGAAACGTTACATGTCAATGGCGGCATGTACATGATTTAAAAAATGTGAAAACCATTTGCGTTATTTGAGGCAAAAACCGCAAAATAGCGTAAAATCGTGGTTTGACCAGCCGGGATTTAGTTGCATCTTTTTCAGCATTTTATACACTACGAAAACCATCGCGAAAGCGAGTTTTGATAGGAAATTTAAGAGTATGAGCACTATCGAAGAACGCGTTAAGAAAATCATTGTTGAGCAACTGGGTGTTAAACAGGAAGAAGTTTTGAACAACGCTTCTTTCGTTGAAGATCTGGGCGCTGATTCTCTTGACACCGTTGAGCTGGTAATGGCACTGGAAGAAGAATTCGACACCGAGATTCCAGACGAAGAAGCTGAGAAGATCACTACTGTTCAGGCAGCTATTGATTTCATCAACGCTAGCCAGCAGTAAGAGAACATATCTAGGCGGTCGTTCGACCGCCTAAGTTTTTTCTATCCCTAGTGTCATATTTTTCCCTCCCTGGAGGACAAACGTGTCTAAGCGTCGAGTAGTTGTGACCGGACTGGGCATGTTGTCTCCTGTCGGCAATACGGTAGAGTCCACGTGGAACGCTCTTCTTGCCGGTCAGAGTGGCATCAGCCTGATCGACCATTTCGATACCACTGCCTATGCGACCAAGTTTGCTGGCCTGGTAAAGAATTTTAATTCTGAGGATTTCATCTCTCGCAAAGATGCGCGCAAGATGGACGCCTTTATCCAGTACGGTATCGCTGCCGGCATGCAAGCCATGCAGGATGCAGGCCTGGACATCACCGAGGCTAACGCCACCCGCATTGGAGCCGCGATCGGTTCCGGCATCGGCGGCCTGGGTTTGATCGAAGAAAACCACAGTTCACTGGTTAACGGTGGCCCACGGAAAATCAGTCCGTTCTTCGTGCCATCCACCATCGTGAATATGATTGCAGGCCACCTGACAATCATGTACGGCATGCGTGGCCCAAGCATTTCCATCGCCACCGCCTGTACTTCAGGTGTGCACAACATCGGCCATGCGGCGCGTATCATTGCTTACAATGATGCTGACGTGATGCTGGCCGGTGGGGCAGAGAAAGCCAGCACCCCATTGGGCGTCGGCGGCTTTGGCGCAGCGCGCGCCCTGTCCACCCGTAATGACAACCCGCAGGCGGCGAGCCGTCCGTGGGATAAAGATCGCGACGGCTTCGTGCTGGGCGACGGCGCCGGCATGATGGTGCTGGAAGAGTACGAGCACGCGAAAAAACGCGGCGCGAAAATCTACGCCGAAGTGGTGGGCTTTGGGATGAGCAGCGATGCTTATCACATGACGTCGCCGCCGGAAAACGGCGCAGGCGCTGCGCTGGCGATGGAAAATGCCCTGCTTGACGCCGGTGTGACCCCGTCACAAATCGGCTACATCAATGCGCACGGCACCTCTACGCCGGCGGGTGACCAGGCGGAAGCGCAGGCGGTGAAATCCGTCTTCGGCGCCGATGCCCACCGCGTGCTGGTGAGTTCGACCAAATCGATGACTGGCCACCTGTTGGGTGCGGCAGGCGCGATCGAGTCTATCTTCACCGTGCTGGCGCTGCGCGATCAGGCGGTACCGCCAACCATCAACCTGGATAACCCGGATGAAGGTTGCGATCTGGACTTCGTGCCTCACGAAGCGCGCCAGGTCAGCGATATGGAGTTCACCCTGTGTAACTCTTTCGGCTTCGGCGGCACCAACGGCTCGCTGATCTTCCGCCGAGTGTAACTCGCGCTGCGGATAGCTGACGAAAAGCCCGGTTTTTTAACCGGGCTTTTTTACGCCCGCCGTTTGGCCGCCGGTGGGGCTGCGTATCGTCTCGCCGCCTGCTATCCTGCGAGCGTAATGAGATAACCCGGCAACAGGAGGAAGCATGTACTGGATTAACGGACAACGCCACGATGCGCTGGCGCCGAGCGATCGTGGCCTGCAGTTCGGCGATGGCTGCTTTACTACCGCCCGGGTTATCGACGGTAACATCGAGCTGCTGCCCTGGCATCTGGAGCGGCTGCAGCAAGCGGCGCAGCGGCTGATGCTGCCTGCCACCGATTGGCTGGCTTTCGAGCGGGAGATGGCGCTGGCGGCCGAATCAATTCCACTCGGCGTGGTCAAAGCGATACTGACGCGCGGCAGCGGCGGGCGGGGTTACAGCCCGACGGGATGCGAAAACCCGACGCGTATCGTCGCCCGCAGCAGCTACCCTGCGCACTATTTGCAGTGGCGCGAGCAGGGCATCACGCTTGCGCTCAGCCCGGTGGCGCTGGCGCGCAATCCGTTGCTGGCGGGGTTGAAGCATTTGAATCGCCTGGAGCAGGTGCTGATCCGCGCGCATCTTGACCAGACGGCCGCCGACGAGGCGCTGGTGCTTGACACTGCCGGTATGCTGGTGGAATGCTGTGCGGCTAATTTGTTCTGGCGTAAGGGAAAAGCGGTATTTACCCCGGATCTGAGCCAGGCCGGCGTCGCGGGCCTGATGCGGCGGCGGGTGATCGCGCTGCTGGCGGGCTCGGAATACCGTCTGCAGTGCGTCAGTGAACCGCTGGAGACGCTGGCCGATGCCGACGAAGTGCTGGTGAGCAATGCGCTGATGCCGCTGCTGCCGGTAAACGCTGCGCAATCATGGCGTTATGCTTCGCGCCAGCTGTATGATTTTTTGCGTCCACACTGTTAACCATGGCTGATTGATGAAGAAAAGAAAGCTGAAGGTCCTGTCTGTTATTGTTGTTCTGGTATTGGCGCTGCTGTTTTGGGGCTACCAGAAGATCGAACGCTTTGCCGATACGCCGCTGGCTATCCAGCAAGAAACCATCTTCAAACTGCCGGCCGGCACCGGCCGGGTAGCGCTGGAAGGGCTACTGGTGCGCGATAAACTGGTGCGCAACGGGCGCTGGTTCCAGTGGCTGCTGAAGCTGGAGCCGGAGTTGGCGGAGTTTAAAGCCGGTACCTACCGGTTCACGCCGGGCATGACGGTGCGCCAGATGCTGAAACTGTTGGCCAGCGGCAAAGAGGCGCAGTTCACCGCACGCTTTATCGAAGGCTCACGCCTGCGTGACTGGCAGCAGGTGCTGCAGCAGTCCAAATACCTGAAACACACTCTGGCGGGCAAGAGCGAAGCGGAGATTGCCGCAGCGCTTGGCATTCCTGCGGGAGAAACGCCGGAAGGGCATTTGTACCCGGATACCTATCAGTATACCGCCGGTATGAGCGACATCGCGCTGCTCAAACGCGCACACGTGCGCATGAACAAAGCGCTGCAGGCCGCCTGGGCCGGCCGAGACACCAGCCTGCCGTATAAAACGCCGGAAGACCTGCTGACCATGGCCTCGATCGTCGAGAAAGAGACCGCGGTGCCGGAAGAGCGCAGCAAGGTCGCGTCGGTGTTCGTCAACCGCTTGCGCATCGGCATGCGCCTGCAGACCGATCCGACGGTGATCTACGGCATGGGCGAAAGCTATAATGGCAACATCACGCGCAAGGATCTGGAGACGCCGACGCCGTACAACACCTATGTGATCGCCGGCCTGCCGCCAACGCCGATCGCCATGCCGGGGGAGGCCTCGCTGCAGGCGGCCGCCAATCCGGCCAAAACGCCTTATCTCTATTTTGTCGCCGACGGCAAGGGTGGGCATACCTTCACCACCAATCTGGCGAGCCATAACCAGGCGGTGCGCGTGTACCGTCAGGCGTTAAAGGAAAAGAATGAAAAGTAAATTCGTTGTTATCGAAGGGCTGGAAGGCGCGGGTAAAACCACCGCGCGCGATACGGTGGTCAATGTGCTGCGCGAACACGGCGTCAGCGACATCGTCTTCACCCGCGAGCCGGGCGGCACGCCGCTGGCGGAGAAGCTGCGCGATCTGTTCAAGCGCGGCATCGACGGCGAATTGCCGACCATCAAGGCCGAAGTATTGATGCTGTACGCCGCGCGTGTGCAGCTGGTGGAAACCGTGATTAAACCGGCCCTGGCGCGCGGCGCCTGGGTGGTGGGCGATCGCCACGATCTCTCTTCACAGGCTTACCAGGGTGGCGGCCGCGGCGTGGATCCGCAGCTGATGAGCTCGCTGCGCGACACCGTGCTGGGGGATTTTCGCCCGGACTTGACGGTGTATCTCGATCTGCCGCCGCTGGTCGGCCTGCAACGCGCACAGGCGCGCGGTCAGTTGGATCGCATCGAACAGGAGGCGCTGCCGTTCTTCGAGCGCACCCGCGCTCGCTATCTCGAGCTGGCGGCGCAGGATAAAACCATCGTCACCGTCGACGCCGCCCAGCCGCTGGAGCAGGTGACCGCGGCGATCCGTGACTGCGTCGGCCACTGGCTGCGGCAGCAGGAAGGCGCATAATGAACTGGTACCCGTGGCTGAACGGCCCTTATCGCCAGCTGGTTGGGCAGTACGCCGACGGCCGCGGCCATCATGCGCTGCTGCTGCACGCGGCGGCGGGCAACGGTGACGACGCGCTAGCCTACGGCCTGAGCCGCTGGTTGATCTGCCAGCAGCGCAACGGTGAAAAAAGCTGCGGCGAGTGCCACAGCTGCCGGCTGATGCTGGCGGGGAACCACCCGGATTATCACGTGCTGGCGCCGGAAAAGGGCAAGAGCAGCCTGGGCATTGAGCCGATCCGTCAGGTGATTGAAACGCTGTACGCCCACGCCCAGCAGGGCGGCGCTAAAGTGATTTGGCTGCCGCAGGCGGAACAGCTGACCGAGGCGGCGGCCAACGCGCTGCTTAAAACGCTGGAAGAGCCGCCGGAGAAAACCTATTTTCTGCTGGGTTGCCGTGAGCCGTCGCGGCTGATGGCGACGCTGCGCAGCCGCTGCCTGTATTGGCATTTGGCCAGCCCGGATGAGCAGCTCAGCCTGCAGTGGCTGGGCCGACAGGCGGCCGGCTCTCAGACGGACCGCCTCACGGCGCTGCGCCTGCACGACGGCGCGCCGCTGGCCGCCGAACAGCTGTTGCAGCCGCAGCAGTGGCAACAGCGCAGCGCCCTGTGCGCCGCGTTGAGCGCCGCGCTGCCGCAGCGCGATATGCTGTCGCTGCTGCCGGTGTTGAACCATGAAGACGTCGCCGAGCGCCTACACTGGCTGTGCGCGCTGCTGGTGGACGCGATGAAGTGGCAGCAGGGCGCGCATCAGTATGTATTGAATCAGGATCAGCAACCGCTGGTGCATCAGCTGGCCAGCCTGCTGAGCAGCGCCTCGCTGCAGCAGATCGTGCAGCAGTGGCTGAACTGCCGCCATCAGCTGCTCAGCGTGGTGGGCGTCAATCGCGAGCTGCTGCTGACCGAACAGTTACTTCGCTGGGAACAGATGCTTGGCGCCGCCGGCTATTCCCACCCTCATTCGCTGTAAAGTAAAAGAGTTAAACATTATGTTGTTAGTCGATTCTCATTGCCACCTTGACAGTCTGGATTATCAAACGCTGCACCAGAATGTGGACGATGCGCTGGCCAAGGCCAAAGCATGCGACGTCGGCTATGTGCTGGCGGTCGCTACCACGCTGCCGGGCTACCGTTCCATGACCGAGCTGATCGGTAAGCGCAACGACGTGGCCTTCTCCTGCGGGGTGCATCCGCTTAATCTGGAAGAGGGGTATGATTACGCCGAGCTGCGCCGCCTGGCGGCGGCGGAACAGGTGGTAGCGCTGGGGGAAACCGGGCTCGATTACTTCTACCAGAAAGACAATCTTGAGCTGCAGCAGGACTCTTTCCGCGAACATATCCGCATCGGCCGGGATCTGAACAAGCCGGTGATCGTCCACACCCGTGATGCGCGCGAGGACACGCTGGCGATCCTGCGTGAAGAGAACGCACAGGACTGCGGCGGCGTACTTCACTGCTTCACCGAAGATCTGGCCACGGCCGAAGCGCTGCTGGATCTGGGCTTCTACATTTCCTTCTCGGGCATCGTGACCTTCCGCAACGCTGAACAACTGCGTGAGGTGGCCCGCTATGTGCCGCTGGACCGCATTCTGGTGGAAACCGATTCACCTTATCTGGCGCCGGTGCCGCATCGCGGCAAAGAAAACCAACCCGCCTATGTGCGCGATGTGGCTGAATACATGGCGGTATTGAAGGGCGTCAGCCTGGAACAACTGGCCGAAGCGACCACCGCCAACTTTTCACGCTTATTTCACCTCGATCTGTGATCTTTGACCTAGGCTATAGCTGTAGGTCATTGTCTGCGTAATTTTTTTTAAGCTCGTAATTAATCACTGAAACGGGTAAGGTTCCTTCCCGTTTCAGGGTGATTGATGCGTGTTTTTTGGCCTTTTTTGCCAGAAAACAGCCGCTTTATGCAAAGTTACCGCGGCTCGATCATCGAAACGTGATTGTCATCAAACATTGCGCAGGCTATTTATTTTACTCTGCGTAATAAATTCAAGGGGTGCTCAGACACCCTGAATTGCAGGGGTTTTTCTCCCCCCCTTGCAGCGCGAATTATCGCGACAAGAAGTAGCAAAGCATTATTACTCAGGAGCACACTCAACTATGTTCAAGAACGCATTTGCAAACCTGCAAAAAGTAGGTAAATCGCTCATGCTGCCGGTGTCCGTGTTGCCTATCGCAGGTATCCTGCTGGGCGTCGGCTCCGCCAACTTTAGCTGGCTACCTGCGGTAGTCTCCCACGTGATGGCGGAAGCGGGCGGTTCGGTCTTCGCCAACATGCCGCTGATTTTCGCCATCGGCGTCGCTTTGGGCTTCACCAACAACGACGGCGTTTCCGCGCTGGCGGCGGTGGTGGCCTACGGCATCATGGTGAAAACCATGGCGGTGGTTGCGCCGCTGGTGCTGCACCTGCCGGCTGAAGAGATTGCGGCCAAACACCTGGCGGATACCGGTGTGCTCGGGGGGATTATCTCCGGTGCCATCGCGGCCTATATGTTCAACCGCTTCTTCCGCATTCAACTGCCGGAATACCTGGGCTTCTTTGCCGGTAAGCGCTTCGTGCCGATCATTTCCGGTCTGGCGGCGATCGTTCTGGGCGTAGTGCTGTCCTTCATCTGGCCGCCGATCGGTACGGCTATCCAGACCTTCTCGCAGTGGGCGGCTTATCAGAACCCGGTCGTGGCCTTCGGCATTTACGGCGTGGTTGAGCGTGCTCTGGTGCCATTCGGTCTGCACCACATCTGGAACGTACCGTTCCAAATGCAAATTGGTGAATTCACCAACGCGGCGGGCCAGGTATTCCACGGCGACATCCCTCGCTACATGGCGGGTGACCCAACCGCGGGCAAACTGTCCGGCGGCTTCCTGTTCAAAATGTACGGTCTGCCTGCTGCGGCCATCGCCATCTGGCACTCGGCCAAGCCGGAAAACCGCGCGAAAGTCGGCGGCATCATGATCTCTGCCGCGCTGACCTCGTTCCTGACCGGTATCACCGAGCCGATCGAGTTCTCCTTCATGTTCGTCGCGCCGATCCTGTACGTGATCCACGCTATCCTGGCCGGTCTGGCGTTCCCAATCTGTATCCTGTTGGGCATGCGTGACGGCACCAGCTTCTCGCATGGCCTGATCGACTTTATCGTACTGAGCGGCAACAGCAGCAAAATCTGGCTGTTCCCAATCGTCGGCATCGTCTACGGTCTGGTGTACTACACCATCTTCCGCGTGCTGATCGCCAAGCTGGATCTGAAAACCCCGGGCCGTGAAGACACCGCTGCCGAGCAGACTGCGCAGGGCGGTTCCGAAATGTCCGCGGCGCTGGTTCAGGCCTTCGGCGGTAAAGAAAACATCACTAACCTGGATGCTTGCATCACCCGTCTGCGCGTCAGCGTGGCCGACGTGTCCAAAGTTGACCAGGCGGGCCTGAAGAAACTGGGCGCAGCCGGCGTAGTCGTCGCTGGCTCCGGCGTGCAGGCCATCTTCGGCACCAAGTCCGACAACCTGAAAACCGATATGGACGAATACATCCGTAATCACTGATTCAGGCAGGGGAGTTACCAAGGGAGGCGAAAGCCTCCCTTTTTTTATTGCCTGCCGTCAGGCACCGAGCCGCTGTTCGAGTTCGGCGAGAGAAAGGAGGAACCAGACCTGTTCGCCGCGATTGGCTTCACGCACAAAATCTTGCAGCGCATTGCTTTGTGCCAGCCAGGGAGTGATATCGCCCCGCAGCGCCACGCGCAGGCGGTAGTTGATGAATTTCTGCAATACGGCGCCGGCAATGCCGCTTCTGAGTTGGAAGAAGGCGGCGTCGAGGCGGTTGACGGGGAGGGCAATCATCCCGGCATCGTGTTCAAAG
>Ga0157361_1000222_pt1 | contig 28416 bp, 27 predicted proteins | sample AttlaeALBM2_FD_111481 | JGI IMG/M metagenome (GOLD analysis project Ga0157361, IMG submission 111481) | Fungus gardens microbial communities from leaf cutter ant in Ribeirão Preto, State of São Paulo, Brazil - Atta laevigata ALBM2 | ecosystem: Host-associated > Fungi > Mycelium > Unclassified ...
ACCTTAATGGAGGTCGCCATGCGTGGCGACCCTGCGCGAATACCCTTCTCAATCCAGAGCGTGAATCACCACCCACATTGGTCCCTGCCCGACGGCGTAGCGCGCCAGCGGCTGCAGCAAACCGCGCTCACCGATTTTGTACATCTCAATGTGATGCGATTTCTGCCCCACCGCCGCCAGATAGCGACCGCTGTTATCAATGTTGAAGCCGCGCGGCTGAGTCTCTGTTGGCTGATAACCCTCGATCGCCAGCACCGAGCCGTCTTCACTGATGCTGAACACGGTGATGGTGCTGCTGGTGCGGTCGCAGGCGTAGAGGAATTTGCCGTCTGGCGTAATATGAATGTCGGCTGCCCAGCGCGTATCGCTGAAGCCTGGCGGCATCATGTCGAGGCTCTGCACTCGCTCCACCTGACCCTGCACATTGTTTAGCGCCCAGACATCCACCGTGCTGTCCAGCTCATTCACCACGTAGCCGTAAGCGCCGTTGGGATGAAACGCCATGTGGCGCGGCCCAGCCCCTTCCACCGTGGTGACCTGCGACTGCGCGCGTGGCGTCAGCGTACCTTCGGCCGTCAGCTGGTAAAGGCAGATGCGATCCTGCTTCAGCGCCGGTACAAACAGGGTCTGATTATCGAGGTCGATATTCGCTGAGTGGCAACCCTCAAGGCCGTTAATCACCTGGAGCGGTGCCTGCGGCAGGCCATCGCTGCCAATCGGGCTGATGCTCACGCAGGCATCGTTATAGGAGCCGCAGAACAGGTAGTTGCCCTGGCGATCGGTTGAGATATGCGTCGGGCTGCCCGGCAGCGGCGCTTCGCCGGCCAGGCTTAGCGTACCGTCAGCCGCAATGCGGAATGCCAGCACGCGAAAATTGGGGCGTACGCCCACGTAGAGAAAATCTTTTTTCGGGCTCACCACCATCGGCTGCACCTGGCCGGCCACATCCGTTACCTGCAATAACGTCAGGGCGCCATCTTCCTGCAACTGCCACGCGTGAATCTGCTGGCTCTCGGGACTGGCGGTATAGACGACTTGTTTCATGCGTTTTCCTTATTCGCTGCCTGATGAAAAGAGTTAACTGTAGCGTGTTTATTCTGGGGGCGCTGGGGTGATTTGTGCCCTGTTTTTTGTCTCAGGGCCGTAGCCAGGTGTAGACTTAACGCTTTGCCAACTCCCGGATGGAACGTGTAATGAGCTACCGCGTAATCGCCCTTGACCTCGACGGCACCCTGCTGACCCCCACCAAAACCATTCTGCCCGAATCTCTGGAGGCGCTGGCCCGCGCGCAGCAGGCTGGCGTGAAGGTGCTGATCGTGACCGGTCGTCACCACTGCGCTATTCATCCTTTTTATCAGGCGCTGCAGCTGGACACACCCGCAATCTGCTGTAATGGCACCTATTTGTATGATTATCAGGCGAAAAAGGTGCTGGCCGCCGATCCGCTGGCGAAAAGCCAGGCGGCACGGGTGATTGAGATGCTCAACGAGGAGAATATACACGGCCTGCTGTATGTGGACGATGCCATGCTGTATCAGGAGCCCACCGGCCACGTCACCCGCACCCTGAACTGGGCGCAATCACTGCCGGAAGCGCAGCGCCCGCTGTTCCTGCAGGTGCCGGATCTGGCGCAGGCGGCCAACGATGCGCAGGCTATCTGGAAGTTTGCCCTGTCGCACCCCGATACCCGCGCGCTGCAGCGGTTTGCCGAACGCACCGAAGCGGAGCTGGGGCTGGCCTGTGAGTGGTCGTGGCACGATCAGGTGGATATCGCTCAGGCAGGAAACAGCAAAGGTAAACGTCTGGCGCAGTGGGTAGAGAGCCAGGGCCTGCGCATGCAGGATGTGCTGGCCTTTGGTGATAACTACAACGATCTCAGTATGCTGGAACAGGTCGGTTTAGGCGTGGCGATGGGCAATGCCGATGACGCCATCAAAGCGCGGGCGAAAAAGGTGATCGGAACCAATCTGGAGCCGGGTATCGCGGACGTGATCTATCAAGAGGTTCTGTAGCCCGTTGATGTAGAAGGTGCGCATTAATGCGCACCCTAAAAATGACGCCGTTGATTACGCCGTGATCGACACGCTCTTGATCTGTGCATACAGCCACTGATCCGGCCGGATATTCAGCTCATCGCGTGCCCAGGGCGATATGCGCGCCCACAGTTCGCTGATGCCGATGCGCAGCTTCACCTCAATCTGATCGTCCAGCTCCAGCAGCTCAACCACCTGCGCCGGTAAGATATTGCGGATTGAGGTGTTCTGCGGCGGCTGTAGCGCCAGTGAGACATCGGCAGAGGCGATGCGAATGCGCAGCGCGGTTTTGACCGGATGATTCACCCGACTGACCCAGATGTGCTGATCGCCCAGCGACAGCGCGGTCATCGGATAGTCGGGATGCTGCTCCAGTACCTGTACGCGCAGCACGCTGCTGCGCTCGGCGGGTGGCAACCACGGCCGCATGGCGCTGCTGCTCCAGACTTTTTCCAGCGCGCCAAAGGCTTTGACTTTGCCGCTGTCCAGCACCAGCACGTGATCCGCCAGTTGCAGAATCTCATCCAGGCTGTGCGATACGTAAAGGATGGGGATATCCACCTGCTTTGCCAGCTTTTGCAGATAGGGCATCAGCTCACGCTTGCGGGGCAGATCCAGCGAGGCCAGCGGCTCATCCATCAGCAGGATATCCGGCGCGCTTAGCAGCGCACGGCCAATCGCCACGCGCTGCTTTTCACCGCCGGAAAGTGAAGCCGGATAGCGATTCAGTAACGCTTCAAGTCCCAGCAGCGCCACCAGACTGGCGAACTGCGGCTTCATGGCGGCAGCCATACCGTATTGCAAATTGCCGCGCACGCGGTAGTGCGGGAACAGGCGCGCATCCTGGAATACATAACCGATGCGGCGTTTTTCCGGCGGCAGATTAATGGCCTCTGCCGTATCGAACAGCACGCGATCGCTGAGCTGAATCAGCCCGCTTTGCGGCTGTGTCAGACCGCCTATGGCATTAATCAGGGAGGTTTTGCCGGCGCCGGAGACGCCAAAAATAGCGGTAATCCCGCTGCCGGGGATCGCAACATCAACGTCCAGCTGGTGATCGCCCAGCCGCTGGGAAAAGTTCAGCGTCAGCATCAGGCGGCTCCTGACCGCTTGCGGCCCCAGCGCGCCAGCAGCTCTGACCCCACCAGCGACAGCAGCGCCAGCGCAATCGCCACCGCACACAGCCGTGCCGCCGTACCTTCAGCGCCCGGCGTCTCAATCAGGGTATACATTGCCGAGGGAATGGTGCGCGTTTCGCCAGGAATATTAGAGACAAAGGTGATAGTGGCGCCAAATTCACCGAGCGATCGGGCAAAGGCCAGCACGGTGCCGGCAATAATGCCGGGCAGCGTCAGCGGCAGGGTAATGGTGAAAAAGACCCGCCAGCGCCCGGCGCCAAGGGTCCGTGCCGCCTGCTCCAGCCGGGTATCGACGGCCTCCAGCGCCAGCCGGATAGCCCGCACCATCAGCGGAAAAGCCATCACCGCCGATGCCAGCGCCGCGCCGCGCCAGCTGAAGGCAAAGGTGAAGCCGAATATATCGTAGAGCCACGATCCAATAACGCCGCGACGGCCAAGCGCCAGCAGCAGCAGGTATCCCACTACCACCGGCGGCAGCACCAGCGGCAGATGGACAACGCTATCGAGCAGGGTTTTGCCCGGAAAACGACAGCGCGCCAGCACCCACGCCATCAGGAGGCCAAACGGCAGACTGCACAGCACGGCCACACAGGAAACTTTCAGGCTGAGAAACACCGCCTGCCATTCAGGATCGCTCAGTATCATCTCTTCGGCGTAAATCCATACTGTTTAAATACGGCAGCGGCATCCGGCCCCTGCAAATAGCGGTAAAAGGCCGTAACCGGTGCATTCTCATGATCTTTAACGACTGCCATCGGGTACTCCACCGGTTTATGACTTGTTTCCGGGAAGCGTCCGACCACCTGCACGTTATTACTGGCAACAGCATCTGAGCCGTAAACGATGCCGTATGGCGCTTCGTTGCGCTCTACCAGCGCCAGCGCGGCGCGCACGTTGCCAGCCGGCGCCAGCCGGGGTGCCAGCGTATCCCATGCGCCGAGTTTCTGCAGCGCTTCCTTCGCATAAATGCCGGCGGGTACGTGATCCGGATCGCCCACCGCCAGGCGCTCACCCTGCAGCAGGGTTTGCCAGTCAGTTTGGGCAGTGATCGTCACCGCTTTAGCGCCGGCACTTTTCGGCGCCACCAGCACTAAATCGTTGCCCAGCAGCGTAACGCGCGTAGAGGTCACAATACTCTCTTTCGTGACCGCATCGTCCATCCACTGCTGGTCAGCAGAGATAAACACATCTGCCGGTGCGCCCTGCTCAATCTGGCGCGCCAGCGTAGAGGAGGAGGCGAACGATGCAACCACCTCCACGCCGGTTTTTGCCTGATATTGGGTGACAATCGCCTGCAGGGCATTGGTCAGCGAGGCCGCCGCGAATACGGTCACTTTATCCGCCGCCACAGCCTGCCCGGCCAGCGTCAGGCTCACCACGGCAATGGTCGCCCGGCAGTAAGATTTATTCAGCATTTTTCACTCCCCGTTACGTTATATATTTGATAATACAACGAGGAAATAAAGGCTGTCATGAGCTTTATATCGGCAGGAAACAGAAGGAGGTTAAAAATAAAAACGCCCGCTGACGGCGGGCGGGGAGAAATCAGTGTTGTGAGCTGTTGGCAGGACGCTCTTCGCGGCGGCCAAACTTAGAGATGACGTTGAAAACTTCGCCCAGGCCGTAGATCAGACCGAGCATAATAGCCATTACAATCGGCACCATGATGATAGCCACCGCCAGGCTTTTTAACAGTTCCAGCATGGAAACCTCACGCAGAAAATAAAAAAGTGATTGTAGCGGCTGGAGAAAAAAAGGCGCTGCCCTTTTCGTGCTTTTACGTTAGGCCTTACAATCGTTACCTTAACCTAAGGAGCCGACATGCAGGCAGAACTCTCTCTTCACATCCGTCTTCAGCAGAAGTTGTTTGCCGATCCGCGCCGCATTGAGCTGCTCAGGCGCGTACGGGAAACCGGCTCCATCAGCCAGGGAGCAAAACTGGCGGGCATCAGCTATAAAAGCGCCTGGGATGCGATCAATGAGATGAACCAGATGGCTGACCAGACGCTGGTTGAGCGCGCAACCGGCGGTAAAGGCGGCGGCGGCGCACAGCTGACGCGCTATGGCGAGCGCCTGATCCAGCTGTTTCAGCTTATGGAACAGATTCAGCAGAAGGCATTTGACGTGCTGCAGGATGACAGCCTGCCGCTGGATAGCCTGCTGGCAGCCATTGCCCGCTTCTCTCTGCAAACCAGCGCGCGCAATCAGCTGTTTGGCACCGTCATCGCCAGCGATCGCCAGCAGGTGCAGCAGCATATCGGCATACTGCTGGCCGATGGCGTTACGCGCCTGCAAGTGGCGATCACCGAACGCAGCGCTGCGCGCCTGCAGCTCGATAGCGGCAAAGAGGTGCTGGTACTGATTAAAGCGCCGTGGATCCAGGTCAGTCATCATGCCATCGCCTGCGACAATCCGCTGCCGGCAGTCATCAGCGCGATCGAACCCGGCGATGAGGTCAGCGAAGTACTGATGACGTTAGCGAGCGGCGAAACGCTCTGCGCCACGGTGGCAAACAGTGAGGTGCAGCAGAATAATCTGCAGCCGGGCGAGCGCGTGACCGCCGGTTTTAATGCAGAACACGCCATCATCGCCACACTGCTCTGATCTGCCCGCCATGGTTTGACTTCATTTGCTGCACTCGCTACAACTGAGCGACACGATGCAAAAAACGGAATGAATCATGGCTTCATTGCAAATTTCGCAAGGCATATTTCACCTTAGCGACACCCGCACGCTCTCCCTGAACGACCTGACCCTTAACAGCGGCGAAAGCTGGGCGTTTGTCGGCGCTAACGGCAGCGGAAAATCTTCGCTGGCGCGCGCCCTGGCCGGTGAGCTTACGCCGGGCAAAGGGCACATAACGCAGAATTTTCAGCGCCGTACGCGTCTGTCGCTGGAGCAGCTACAGCAGCTGGTCCGCGAGGAGTGGGAGCGCAACAACACCGATCTGCTCAGCGAGGGTGAAGAGGATACCGGCCGCACCGCCGCGCAGATTATTCAGGAGGAGGTCAACGATGCGGCACGCTGTATGGCGCTGGCGCAGCAGTTTGGTATTGAGTACCTGCTCGACCGCCGCTTCAAATATCTCTCCACCGGTGAAACGCGCAAAACTCTGCTGTGTCAGGCGTTGATGGCGCAGCCGGATCTGTTGATTCTGGATGAGCCGTTTGACGGGCTGGATGTCGCTTCACGCGCCAGTCTGGCAGAGACGCTGCAGGATCTGCATCGTCACGGCTACACAGTGGTGCTGATACTGAACCGCTTTGACGATATCCCCGATTTTGTGCAACGGGTTGGCGTGCTGGCCGAATGCACGCTCACCCACGTTGGCGAACGCCACGCGATCCTCGCGGAAGCGCTGGTGGCGCAGCTGGCACACAGCGAGACGCTACAGGGTATGGCGCTGCCGGAAGCCGATGCGCCAGACCAGCTGCCGCCGCTGGCGGATGAGGCGCCGCGCGTGATATTGCGCAATGGCGTGGTGTCGTACAACGACAAAGCCGTGATTGACGGCCTCAACTGGCAGGTGAATCCGGGTGAGCACTGGCAGATTGTCGGACCAAACGGCGCCGGGAAATCGACCCTGCTCAGCCTGGTAACCGGCGATCATCCGCAGGGCTACAGCAACGATTTGACGCTGTTTGGTATTCGCCGCGGCAGCGGTGAGACCATCTGGGATATTAAACAGCACATTGGCTATGTCAGCAGCAGTCTGCATCTGGATTACCGCGTCAGCTGTAACGTGCGTACCGTGATCCTCTCGGGCTTCTTCGACTCTATTGGCCTCTACCAGGCGGTCTCCGAGCGGCAAAAGGCGCTGGCCCGCCAGTGGCTGGCCCTGCTCGGCATGGATAACGCGCTGGCTGACGCACCGTTCCACAGTTTGTCATGGGGCCAGCAGCGGCTGGTGCTGATTGCCCGTGCGCTGGTGAAACACCCTGCCCTGCTGATTCTGGATGAGCCGTTACAGGGGCTTGATCCCATCAACCGCCAGCTGGTGCGCCGCTTTGTTGACGTGCTGATTGGGGAGGGCCGCACGCAGCTGCTGTTTGTCTCTCACCACGCTGAAGATGCGCCGCAGTGCATTACCCACCGCCTGAGCTTTGTGCCACAGGCCACAGGTTACGCTTATCAGCAGGATGATTTACGCTAATTTTTTACTGCGGGTCGCCCTCTGGGGCGACCTGAAGATGCCCCGCTCGCCTTTCCCGCTCTTTATGCCGCTCTTTGCCAGACCGTAGCCAGGGGAAACGCGCACAGCACGCGCTATGTAACCGCTACCATTAATCCGCCTGGATATTCAGCAAACACCGTATGCGATCCCACAAAATGAGAATCGTCACCTTGTGTAAACGATACCATTTATCCAGACTGGATCACGCTTTACTGCGCGCCGTTGTGCTACGTTGATCGCAGTGATTTTTATCTGTTTGCCGTTTACCAGGACTTGTTATGGAAAAATTTAACCCGGTTGATCATCCACATCGCCGTTACAACCCGTTGAGCGATCAATGGGTGCTGGTTTCACCTCATCGCGCAAAACGTCCGTGGCAAGGCGCGCAGGAGACCCCTGCGCTGGAACAGCTGCCGGCGCACGATCCGGACTGCTTCCTGTGCGCCGGTAACACGCGCATTACCGGAGATAAAAACCCGGACTATAAAAGCACCTATGTCTTTACCAATGACTTTGCGGCGCTGATGACCGACACCCCCGATGCGCCCGAGAGTGACGACCTGCTGATGCGCTGCGAAAGCGCTCGCGGGACCAGCCGGGTGATCTGCTTCTCGCCCGATCACAGCAAAACGCTGCCCGAGCTGCCGCTGAGTAATCTGCAGGACATTGTGCGCACCTGGCAGGCGCAAACCGCCGATCTTGGTCAGCACTATCCGTGGGTGCAGGTGTTTGAGAACAAAGGGGCGGCCATGGGCTGCTCGAACCCGCATCCGCACGGTCAGGTGTGGGCCAACAGCTTCCTGCCCAACGAAGCGCAAAAAGAGGACGACAATCAGCGCCGCTATTTTGACGCCAAAGGCTCGCCGCTGCTGGTGGATTACGTTACGCGCGAGCAGCAGGATGGCAGCCGTACCGTGGTTGAGACCGACCACTGGCTGGCCGTGGTGCCGTGGTGGGCGGCGTGGCCGTTCGAAACCCTGCTGTTGCCGAAAGCGCACGTAAAGCGCATTACCGATCTCAGTGAGGCGCAGCGCGACGATCTGGCCCTGGCGCTGAAACAGCTCACCAGCCGCTACGATAACCTGTTCCAGTGCTCGTTCCCCTACTCGATGGGCTGGCACGGCGCCCCTTTCAACGGCGAAACGAACGATCACTGGCAGCTGCACGCCCACTTCTATCCACCGCTGCTGCGTTCAGCTACGGTGCGTAAATTTATGGTTGGCTATGAGATGCTGGCCGAAACCCAACGTGATTTAACGGCGGAACAGGCAGCCGAGCGCCTGCGTTCTGTCAGCGATATCCACTTCCGCGAGGCGCAATAAATGTCTTTAAAATCCACTACTCAACAGGTCTTCGCTGACGTATTTGGCTACCCGGCCAGCCACAGCATTCAGGCGCCGGGCCGCGTGAACCTGATTGGTGAACATACCGATTACAACGACGGCTTTGTCTTGCCGTGTGCTATCGATTATCAGACGGTTATTGCCTGTGCCAAACGCGACGATCGTCAGGTGCGCGTGGTGGCGGTTGATTATGATAACCAGCAGGATAGCTTCTCACTGGATGCGCCGATTGAGCCGGTTAACGAGCCGATGTGGGCCAACTATGTGCGCGGCGTGGTGAAGCACCTGCAGAAGCGCGATGCCAGTTTTGGCGGCGTGGATATGGTGATCAGCGGTAATGTGCCACAGGGGGCGGGCCTGAGCTCCTCAGCCTCGCTGGAAGTGGCGGTGGGCACGGTGTTCCGGCAGCTCTATCAGCTGGATCTGGACGGCGCAGCGATTGCGCTGAACGGTCAGGAAGCGGAGAACCAGTTCGTCGGCTGTAACTGCGGCATCATGGATCAGCTGATCTCTGCGCTGGGTCAGCCGGATCACGCCATGCTGCTGGATTGCCGTACGCTGGGCACGCGCGCGGTCTCCATGCCGGAAGATGTTGCCGTGGTGATTATCAACTCCAACTTCCGCCGAAACCTGGTAGGCAGCGAGTACAACACCCGCCGCGAACAGTGTGAAACCGGCGCCCGCTTCTTTAATAAGCCGGCGCTGCGCGATGTTACGCTGGCCGAATTTGATGCCGCAGCGCATCAGCTGGATAAGCTGGTGGCGAAACGCGTACGTCACGTTATCAGCGAAAATGCCCGTACCCTGGAGGCCGCCGATGCATTAAGCCAGGGCGACCTGAAGCGCATGGGCGAGCTGATGGCCGAATCGCATGCCTCCATGCGCGATGATTTTGAGATTACCGTTCCTGCCATCGATCAGCTGGTGGCGATTGTCAAAGCCGAGATCGGCACGCGCGGCGGCGTGCGCATGACCGGCGGCGGCTTTGGCGGCTGCATCGTGGCGCTGATGCCGCTGGATCTGGTTGATCAGGTGAAAGCCGCTGTCGCAGAGAAGTATGAAGCGCAGACCGGCCTGAAAGAGACCTTCTACGTATGCAAAGCGTCTGCAGGAGCGGGACAATGGTAAGCGACGTCAACTCTCACGCCCCCGACGGTCAACCATGGCGCATCACCGTGCTGCGCAACCGCAACGGTATGGTGGCAACCTTTATGGACTGGGGCGCAACCTGGCTTTCAGCGCGCGTACCGATGCAGAATGGCAGCGTGCGTGAAGCGCTGCTGGGCTGCGCCACGCCCTCCGATTATCTGCATCAGGATGCGTATCTGGGCGCGACCATTGGCCGCTACGCCAACCGCATCGCCTTTGCCGAGCTTAAAAAACTGAACCTGCTGCTGGCCGCCAATCAGGGCCCGCATCAGCTGCACGGCGGCCCGGAAGGGTTTGACAAACGCCGCTGGCAGATTCTCAGCCAGAGCGAAACGGAGGTGCACTATCGCATCGACTCGCCGGATGGCGATCAGGGCTATCCCGGTAATCTGATTGCCGATGTCATTTACCAGCTGGATGACGATAACTGCCTCTCCATTCGCTATGAAGCGAAAACCGATCGGGCCTGTCCGGTTAACCTGACTAACCATGCTTACTTCAACCTTGATGCGCATCATGGCGACGCGCGCCAGCATCGCTTACAACTGCAGGCCGATCGTTATCTGCCGGTGGACAGCGCGGGCATTCCCAATGCCCCGCTGAAAGCCGTTGCGGATACCAGCTTTGATTTCCGCCAGCCCATGTGCATCGCGGACCGGTTCCTTGCCGATGACGATCAAAAAGCGGTGAAAGGCTATGATCATGCGTTTCTGCTTAACACCGCCGGTGACTGCAGCCAGCCCGCAGCCCAACTGTGGTCGGCAGATGGCAAACTGCAGCTGAGCGTCTTTACTGCTGCGCCGGCGCTGCAGTTTTACACCGGCAACTATCTGGCAGGAACGCGTGCCCGCGAACAGGAAAGCTATACTGCTTTCCAGGGCATTGCGCTGGAAAGCGAGTTTTTACCGGATTCGCCCAACCATACCGAGTGGCCGCAGCCCGATTGCTGGCTGCAGCCCGGCGACACATGGCGCTCCGTGACGCGTTATCGTTTCACACCGCATTAAGCCGCCGGATGAAAAACGCGCACTGCGATGCCGACAGGCTTACGCCGTGCGCCGTTTTCCGCTATGGTATGGCGCTATCAGTGTGCCGCAGCAACAGGTGGCCGCAGCCGGTTTCTATCATCATTGAAACATCAAGCATTAAGGAGTAAAGCTATGGCCGTAACTAAGCTGGTTCTGGTGCGCCACGGCGAAAGCCAGTGGAATCAGGAAAACCGCTTCACCGGATGGTATGACGTTGATCTGTCCGACAAAGGTCGCACCGAAGCTAAGGCAGCCGGTCAGCTGCTGAAGAAAGAGGGTTTCGTGTTTGATTTTGCCTATACCTCCGTGCTGAAACGCGCTATCCACACCCTGTGGAACGTGCTGGATGAGCTGGATCAGGCCTGGCTGCCGGTTGAGAAAACCTGGCGTCTGAACGAGCGTCACTACGGTGCGCTGCAGGGTCTGGACAAAGCGGAAACCGCGGCTAAATATGGCGACGATCAGGTGAAGCAGTGGCGTCGTGGTTTTGCTATCACGCCACCAGAGCTGGATCGCGCAGATGAGCGCTTCCCGGGCCACGATCCGCGCTACAAATCACTGAGCGAAAACCAGCTGCCAACCACCGAGAGCCTGGCGCTGACCATCGATCGCGTAATTCCTTACTGGAACGAGACCATTCTGCCGCGCATCAAGAGCGGTGAGAAGGTGATCATCGCGGCACACGGTAACTCTCTGCGTGCGCTGGTGAAATACCTCGATAACATGAGCGAAGATGAGATCCTCGAACTGAACATCCCGACCGGCGTACCGCTGGTGTATGAGTTCGATGAAAACTTCAAACCTATCAAGCACTACTACCTCGGTGATGCTGACGAGATCGCGGCGAAAGCAGCGGCCGTGGCGAACCAGGGTAAAGCGAAGTAAGTTTTCTTCGCACAATAAAAAGGCCAGACGCGAGTCTGGCCTTTTTTGTTGCCTGCGCTGCGCTTAGCCGCGACGCGTGCGAATCGCCTGAGCCAGCTGGCGCAGCGCTTTTTCGGTATCTTCCCAGCCGATACACGCATCGGTGACGCTCTGGCCGTAGACCAGCGGTTTACCGCTATCCAGGCTCTGATTCCCCTCCACCAGGTGACTTTCAATCATCACGCCGGTAATCGCCTGCTCACCGCCGGCAATCTGCTGCGCCACATCGTCTGCAACGACCATCTGACGCTGGAACTGCTTGCTGCTGTTGGCATGGCTGAAGTCAATCATCACCTGTGGACGCAGACCCGCTTTTTCCAGCCCGGTTTTCACCGCCGCCACGTGTTCAGCGCTGTAGTTCGGCTCTTTACCGCCGCGCAGAATAATGTGGCAATCTTCGTTACCGCTGGTTTCGACAATCGCCGAGTGGCCATATTTGGTGACCGACAGGAAGCAGTGCGGCGCGCTGGCCGCGCCAATCGCATCAATCGCGACCTTGATGGTGCCGTCGGTACCGTTTTTGAACCCGACCGGACAGGAGAGGCCCGAGGAGAGTTCACGGTGCACCTGCGACTCCGTGGTGCGTGCGCCAATGGCGCCCCAGCTCATCAGATCGGCCATGTACTGCGGCGTGATCATATCCAGAAACTCACCCGCGGCAGGCAGGCCGGTGTCGTTGATGTCCACCAGCAGCTTGCGCGCCAGGCGCAGACCATCGTTAATCCGGAAGCTGCCATCCATGTAAGGATCGTTAATCAGCCCTTTCCAGCCGACCGTGGTGCGCGGTTTTTCAAAGTACACACGCATCACCACCTCAAGTTCGCCTTTCAGCTCGTCACGCAGCGGCAGCAGACGCTGCGCATACTCTTTAGCTGCTTCCGTATCGTGGATAGAGCACGGGCCGATAACCACCAGCAGGCGGTCATCTTCGCCGTGCAGAATACGGTGAATGGCCTGGCGTGCCTGTGACACAGTCCGGGCCGCGTTATCAGTGGCGGGGAATTTTTCCAGCAGCGCAACGGGGGGCAGTAACTCTTTAATCTCTTTGATGCGTAAATCGTCGTTCTGGTAATCCATACTTATTCCATAAAATTTCTGGCCCCGCGTACGCCGGGCGCAACCTGTCCAATGTATCCCTTCAGGCACGAGGTGTAAATTGCGCGCATAAGGGAAATGTACGTTTCAAATTTGCATTTATGCGCTCATCAACTAAGCTTTTTAAACGTAAGCGCTAAGGAATGCCGCGCCTGCGATATTTATCTTTAAACCAAGCGTAACTGATGGGATTTTCTTCCATCGCGGCACGCTATTGCGTCAATCAGCACCAGCGGGTGTGAGACGGCAACTATCCATTTATTACAGGAGCATAATGATGAATAAGTTTGCAATTATCTTTCTGACGGCAGCGATGACTTTAGGTAGCGGTGCAGCGATGGCTGCGGACAACAACAACGGTCAGGCGAACGCCTCTGCGGAAGCGGGTGCAGCGGCTGGCGGTGCTAAAGAGAATCTGCCGCCAAATAATGTTGATAACAGCAATATCAATACCGGCAATACCAATACTAACGGTGCTGCAACCTCCGGTACGGACGCTGGCAATATGTCCGCCTCGCAGGAACATAAAAATACCATGTGTAAAGATGGTCGCTGCCCGGATATGAACAAGAAAGTTGAAACCAAAGAGGGTGGCGGTGACGTCAAACACAAAACTGACGGCACTACGCAGTAATTACAGATTCAGATTTCAGGGCGAGCATTGTCTCGCCCTTTATTTTGCCCTCTGCACTTTTCCGCTATGCTGAAGCCCTGAATTTCACAGGAACAGTTCCATGGCTTCCCTGCTGCTTATTGATGATCACCCGTTAGTTGAAGTCGCGCTGGAAGCGGCTTGCCTCAATGCCCCCATTCCGCTGCAACTCTATGCCGCTACTGATGAAGCGCAGGCGCGCCAGCTGCTGCAACAGCACAATATTGATTTGATCGTGCTGGATATTGGCCTGCCGGATAGCGACGGTCTGGAGCTGCTGCGCCGGTTGCGCGCACGCGATCCGCACTGCCCGGTATTGATCTACTCGGCTCAACAGAGCCGGCATACCCTGTTAAGTGCGGTATCCTTTGGCGCCGCTGGCTATGTAGTGAAAAGCCAGAGCATGGCGCAGCTGCTGAGTGCCATCCTGGCGGTGCTTGGCGGACAACAGGCTTTCCCGCCGCTGCCGGAGCGCATTGCGCTGCCGCTGACCGAAAAAGAGCAGCAGATTGTGGCGCTGCTGGTGCGCGGCCTGTCGAATTTGCAGATTGGCGAACAGCTGCATATCAGCAATAAAACCGTGAGCACCCACAAGAAGAACATCATGGAGAAGACCGGCGTGCACTCCGTGGTTGAACTGGCCGAACTGTGGAAAGCTCAGCAGTGAAACCGCTTCTGTTACTCTGTGCTCTGCTGTTCAGCCTGCTGGCGCACGCGGAGTTGCAGCCAGCCAGCAGCGTGATGCTGCCCGCCATGATGCCAGCACCGCGCGCCACGCCGTGGCCAGCCCCGGCGCTGCGCGTGGCGGTGCCCGCGCAGAACAGCGCTCCCTGGGCGATGCGCATTGGCGGTCGTATCTGGGGCATTGATGCCGATTACCTCAGCGCACTCAGCCAGCTGAGCGGCACGCCCTTTACCCTGCAGAGCTATGCTGACCGCGACGCACAGCTGACGGCGCTGCAGCGCGGCGATGTTGACCTGGTGCTGAGCAATCAACACACCGATCTGCCCGCCGGCACGCTGCTCAGCGACAGCTGGTACACCAGCCCGATCCGCATCTATCGTAACCGGGACAATCAGCGCGCGGTGATGTTTAACAGCGACAACGCACAGCTGACGATAGCGGAGAGCACGCTGTCGCAGCTGCCGCCTGAGCTGGTGCAGCGCCATCGCTGGCATCCGCTGCCCGGCGATTTACAGGCGCTGTACGCGCTGCTTAACCAGCAGAGCGACTATCTGGTGGCGGATGAGGCCAGCGCCGGTTTCCTGCTCAGCCAGCTGCAGCAGGGGCAGATCTATCAGATCACGGCCGATCCCGGCGCCGGTGAGCTGTCGCTGCGCGCGCTGGCGCGCAATCCGGCCCTGATTCACTGGCTGAACAATCAACTGCGTCTGTTACCGGCTGAGTTCAGCAACCGCGTGCAGCAGCGCTGGAGCCCGCCGCTGCTGCGCTATCAGGATACGCAAACCCTGATGCTCTCCGCCGCCGAGAAAGCCTGGCTGACGCAGCATAATGAGATCCCTTACGCCGCCGAAGCCGATAACGCCCCCTGGAGCTACCGCGATGGCAGCGGCAACGCGCGCGGCTTTGGCATTGATTTACTGAATGCGCTGAGCCAGAGCACCGGCCTGCGCTTTACGCCGCGCTGGGTGAGCAGTCCGCAGCAGGCGGAGGCGCTAATGCAGCAGCAGCAGGTGATGCTCAACCTGCTGCAACCGCTGTACGGTGATGACGCCGGCAGCAATACGCTGCCGGTATGGCGCGCGATCTGGGGCATCTATACGTTGTCCGGCCAGCCGCCCATGAGCTGGTCATCGCTCCGGGGCCAGCGCGTTGGTGTGCTGCGTGGCGATCTGGCCCAGCGCCTGCTGCCAGCCGGCATAACACCGCAGCTGTTCGATGACCGTGGGCAGCTGTGGCAGGCGCTGAATAGCGGCCAGATTGATGCGCTGGTGGATAACGTCCTCTCCGCCCGCTGGCGGATGGCGAGCCACGATGGCCACGGTGTGCATCTGGCGTTTGCCGCCAGCGACATCGCCTGGCCGCTGGCCCCGCAGGTGAGCGTGCAGCAGCCGCAGCTGCGCGCCCTGCTCGACCACGCGCTGCAGCAGATCCCGCCTGATACGCTAAACCAGATGCGGGTCAGCTGGTCGCAGCCGCCGCAGCCCGGCACCACCATGGCGATGCGCAACGTGCCACTGATGATCCTGATCGCTGCCGGCATGATTATTCTGGTGCTGCTGATTTTGCTGCTGCGCCGCTATTTACAGCAGCGCCGCGAGCGACTGCAGCGCGAGCAGGCTGAACGCGCCAACGCCGCCAAAAGCCAGTTTCTCGCCACAGCCAGCCATGAGCTGCGCACGCCTATGCAGGCCATTCTGGGGCTGCTTGAGCTGGAGCAGCAGCAGCACCCCAGCCCCCGGCTGGCGTTGATGCACAGCAGTGCGCGCTCGCTGATGACCCTGTTGAATGACCTGCAGGATCACGCGCGCATCGAAAATCACAGCTTTCGCCTGACGCCGCGCCCGCTCGACCTGGCGCACTGGCTGCAGCAGCAACAGCAGTTCTATCATCCGCTTATGCGTGATGCCGGACCGCAGCTGCGGGTAGAGGCTCTGACCGCCCTGCCGCTGCGCGTGCAGCTGGATAGCGACCGTTTACAGCAGGTCGTGAATAATCTGATTGCTAACGCGCTGAAGTTTACCCGTCAGGGGGAGATTAGCCTGACGCTGGCGGTTAGCGATGTGATTACGCTGACGGTGAGCGACAGCGGCAGCGGCATTCCGCTTGATGAGCAGGCGCATCTGTTTGAGCCGTGGTATCAGGCCCCTTCCGGCAAAAGCCATGCAGTACAGGGAAGCGGCCTGGGGCTGTTTATCTGCCGGGAGATTGTACAGCGTATGGGGGGAACGTTAACGCTGGAGTCGGTGCCGGCGCGCGGTACAACGGTACAGCTGCAGCTGCCGCTGGAGCTGTGCGATGCTCTACCCGCTGATAACCCTGCACACTGGCCACACTATCCGCAACTGCGCGTCGCGCTGGTGGACGATCACCCTACTAATCTGCTGGTGATGCAGCAGCAGCTGGCGAGTTTTGGCGTTGAGGCAGCGGTATTTGAGGATGGTCGTGCCCTGCTGCGTGCCGATGCACAGCAGCCGTTTGACGTGCTGTTTATCGATCAGATGATGCCGCATCCGGACGGGCTGACGCTGCTGCGCATTTTGCGCCGTCGCCAGCGCCAGCGGGGACATCCTGCCCTGCGCGTGCTGTGTTCCGCCGATGTGCAGCTGCTGAAGCAGCCGCTGCAGGCGCATGAGGCGCAGCTGATCAAGCCCATCGCCCTGAGTGATATCGCACCGCTGCTGGCGCGCGCCGTTCAGGATCCGCTGGCCGTTCTCCCGCAGAGTCTGATGATTCTGGCGCAACATAATCCGGCGTTTATCCCACGCATCTGTCAGACGCTGCAGCGCACGCTGCAGCAGGATCGCGATGCGCTGCTGCTCGCCCGTGATAGCGGCGACGATGCCGTGCTGGAGCGCGCTGCGCACCGGTTAAAAGGGAGCTGGCTGATGCTGGGCATGGATGCGGTTGCCGCGCGCTGCCAGCAGCTGATCGACCAGACAAAACAGCACCAGCCCGACCACGAAACGCTCAATTTACTGATATCATTAACAAACAGGTTACTTAACCAACTGGATAGTTATGGCACACACTCACTCTCACAGCGGGCATAACGGCAACCGCACGCGCCTGGCCGCCGCGTTTGGCGTTACCGCGCTGTTTATGATCGCTGAAGTGATCGGCGGACTGGTCTCCGGCTCGCTGGCGCTGCTGGCCGATGCCGGCCATATGCTGACTGATGCCGCCGCGCTGCTGATGGCGCTGCTGGCTGTGCAGTTTGCCCAACGCAAACCCAATGCGCGCCACACGTTCGGTTTGTTGCGCCTGACTACGCTGGCGGCGTTTGTGAACGCTATTGCGCTGCTGGTGATCACCGTGCTGATTGTCTGGGAGGCGCTGCGCCGTTTTTACCAGCCGCAGCCGATAGCGGGCGGGCTGATGTTGGGTATTGCGATTGCCGGTTTGCTGGCGAACCTGCTGTCGTTCTGGCTGCTGCATCGCGGCAGTGAAGAGAAAAATCTTAACGTCCGCGCCGCGGCACTGCATGTGCTGGGCGATCTGCTCGGGTCGGTGGGTGCCATTATCGCCGCGGTGATTATTATGGTGACCGGCTGGACGCCGATCGATCCCATTCTGTCGCTGCTGGTTTCACTGCTGGTGGTGCGCAGTGCCTGGGCCCTGCTGCGGGAGAGTTTGCATGAGCTGCTGGAGGGCGCGCCAACGCATATTCATGTTGATAAACTGGCGCGTGAACTGACGCGCAACATCGACGAAGTGCGTAACGTTCACCATATTCATGTGTGGCAGGTGGGTGAGAAGCCGGTGCTGACGCTGCATGTACAGGTGATCCCGCCCTACGACCACGATGGGTTGCTCAGGCGCATTCATCACTATCTGCACGAGCACTATCAGATTGCCCATGCAACGGTACAGATGGAGTATCAGCCGTGCAGCGGCCCGGAGTGCGAGCTGTGTCGCGACAGTGACAGCGCACCGCATGCCCATCACGAGCACGCGGCGCTGGATGGCCACGTTCACTCTCACCATTAACGGGACAGCGCGTGTGACCCCTGCTCACGTGCGCTGCGCATCCACAGGCGCGAACCGTTCAGCGCGATCAGCGTCAGGATGACGTACTCCAGCGACATGGCATACACCCCCTGACGGGCAAAGATCATGACGCTGATAACGTTGATCACCACCCACAGCAGCCAGTTTTCAACGTATTTACGTGTCATCAAAATCATCGCCACAATCGACAGCACCATCATGCAGGAATCCCAGAAAGGGAAGGCATCCGGCTGCAGCTGCGGCATCGTGACGTTCAGGCCGGCACTCTGCATCAGGTCAACGGCAATACGCGTCAGGAAACCGAAGACCGGGTCGATATATCGCGTCATCAGGGCGATCGCAATCACGCAGGCTACGCCCCAGCCCAGCGCTTTGGGCAGCGGCAGCCAGCGGATTTTTAGTGCGGCTTCGTTGTCGCTGGTTTGCCGGCTCCATGCATACCAGCCGTAGACATTGGCCACAAAGAAGAACAGCTGCAGTAGCAGGCTGGCGTAGAGCTGAATCTGGAAGAAGATCACCGCGAACAGCGTGACGTTGATCAGGCCGAACAGGTAATTAATCAGTTTTTCCTGGCTGGCGAGCCAGATACACAGCAGCCCGGCAACTGTACCTACCGCCTCGATCCAGGAGAGATCATAGCCCCCTACGCCAAGTGGAATATGTACCAGAATATTTTGCGTGCTAAAAAAGTCCATCGTCTGCACCTGTATGAAAGCCGCGTTACGCGTTCCCTTTCACCCTGAGTTTGAGTTGTGCTGCAAAGTCTAGCATGCGGTTAAGCGGCAGCAGTGCCGCTTCACGCAGTGCGTCATCAACATGAATTTCATGCGCGCTGCCGCCGTGCGCCAGCCCCTGTGCAATCGCCTGCAGGCCGTTCATCGCCATCCACGGGCAGTGCGCACAGCTGCGGCAGGTTGCCCCCTCGCCCGCCGTCGGCGCTTCCAGCAGCTCTTTATCCGGCACCGCCTGCTGCATTTTGTAGAAGATGCCGCGATCGGTGGCGACAATCATCTGCGGGTGCGGCAGGTCTCTGGCTGCCTGAATCAGCTGGCTGGTGGACCCGACGGCATCGGCAAGTGCAACAATCGCCTGCGGGGATTCAGGATGCACCAGTACCGCGGCCTGCGGGTACAGCACCTTCATGCGCTGTAACGCCTGGGTTTTGAATTCATCATGTACGATGCACGCCCCTTGCCAGCACAGTACATCCGCGCCGGTCTGCTGCGTGACGTAGCGGCCCAGATGGCGATCCGGCGCCCAGATGATCTTTTCGCCGCGGCTATCAAGATGCTCTATCAGCTCTACCGCAATGCTGGAGGTGACCACCCAATCGGCACGCGCTTTTACCGCCGCTGAGGTGTTGGCGTAAACCACCACGGTGCGATCCGGGTGCGCATCACAGAAACGGGTAAACTCCTCAATCGGACAGCCGAGATCCAGCGAGCACTCGGCATCGAGCGTAGGCATTAAGACGGTTTTTTCCGGGCTAAGTATTTTGGCTGTTTCACCCATAAAACGTACGCCAGCCACCAGCAGCGTTTTCGCCGGATGCGTACTGCCGAAGCGCGCCATCTCCAGCGAATCCGCTACGCAGCCGCCCGTCTCTTCTGCCAGCGCCTGAATTTCCGGATCGGTGTAGTAATGCGCAACCATGACGGCATCGCGCTCTTTTAATAAGCGTTTAATTTCGCTGATGTAGTGGAATTTTTCATCCGGACCGAGACGTGCCGGTTTCGGCGGGAAGGGGTAGATCGCGCTTTCTGGATCGAACATCGCACTCATGACACCGCTCTCGTTTTATCTATTTAACAAAATCATCTGTTAAAGCGATGATGCGGGATTAATTCCGCTATCATGTTTTATATGCTAAACACGATAGCGGAAATGTCCGGGCGTGTCGTCTTTTTTATTCGGGCAGCAGCAGCTGTGTGCCTGCCTGCGCTTTTTGCGGACTCTCCAGCGCCAGCAGGAAGGCTTTGACCGTCAGGCCCCCTGCGAAGCCGGTCAGTTTGCCGTTACTGCCAATAACGCGATGGCAGGGCGCCATGATGGAGAGCGGATTTTTGCCGTTCGCCGCCCCGACAGCGCGCACCGCTTTTGGGTTGCCAATCTGTTCAGCGATTTGCAGATAGCTGCGCGTTTCGCCAAACGGAATAGTCAACAGCGCCTGCCAGACCTTTTTCTGAAAATCGGTGCCGACGGTGTCATACGGCATCTCAAACTGCTGGCGCTCCCCGGCAAAGTATTCACGCAGCTGACGCTCAGCTTCACACAGTACAGGATGGTGATCGTTGCGGCTGACAGGTTTAAGCGGTACGCGCTGCGCCCCTTCGTTTTCCCACAGGATGGCCGATAAGCCCCGATCGGTGGCGATCAGAGTGAGTTCCCCCACAGGGGTTGCGATGATTTTGGCGTGATACATGGTGCACCTCCGGCGTTGACTCTGTGAGCGAGTATCGCACTTTTTTCCGGCTAAACTGGCTGTTTTCGGTCATGAGCATAAACTGGTTAGCTGTCCGAAAGCAGCGAGTTTTTTCTCTAAGCCTGCGCGACCATGCCGTTTATTTGCCGGAGATGATGATGTTTGATCCTGACATTGCTTACCAGGCGCTTACCTCACGCGATAGCCGCTTCGACGGACTGTTTTATGTCGGCGTAACTTCGACCGGGATCTACTGCCGTCCTATCTGTCCGGTTAAACCGCCCATGCAGAAGAACTGTCTGTTTTTTACCAGCGCCGAAGCAGCGGAGAAAGCGCACTTTCGTCCGTGCATGCGCTGCCGGCCAGAGCTGGCACCAGGCTTCGCGCCGGTGGATAGCCACCATCGTATTGCTGACCGGCTGATTCGCCGTATCGAAGAGGGGCTGCTGGAAGAGCAGGAGACGCTGGCTGATATTGCCACCGAGTTTAACCTGAGTGAGCGGCAGCTACGGCGCGTGGTGCAGCAGGAGCTTGGCGTCTCCCCGCTTGAGTTACGTCAGACCCGGCGTATGCTCCTTGCTAAGCAGCTACTGACCGAGACGTCGCTGCCGGTGACGGAGATCGCCTACGCCAGTGGTTTTCGCAGTTTGCGGCGTTTTAACGATGTTTTTCAGGCGCGCTATCGCATGTCGCCGTCCCGGCTGCGCAAAACGATTCAACCCACAACCATGGCAACGGTGCAGGAGAGTGCCGAGCTGCGGCTGAGTTATCGTCCACCATACGCATGGCAGGCGATGCTGACGTTTCTGCAGCAGCGGGTTATGAAGGAGGTTGAGTGGGTGGATGATGATGCGTATCACCGTACCGTGCGGCTGGGCGATTGCCGCGGCTGGGTGCGCGTGAGTCATCTGCCTGAGAAGCAGGCACTGAAGGTGCAGTTTTCGACAACGCTGACGCCGGTGCTGCCAGCCCTGCTGCGACGTCTGCGTGATTTGTTTGATCTGGATGCTCAGCCACAGCGCATTAGCGAGCAGCTGAGCCGCGATCCGCTGCTGGCGGAGAGTCTGGCGCAGTATCCGGGATTGCGCGTGCCTGGCGCATTTGACGGCTTTGAGCTGGCCCTGCGCGCGATTCTGGGCCAGCAGGTGACGGTGAAAGCCGCGACTACGCTCAGCAGCCGGGTGGCAGCGCGCTTTAGCGAGTCGCTGGAGACGCCATGGCCGGCGTTATCACGTCTGCCGCCTGATGCCGCAGCGCTGGCCGCCGCGAGCGTGGAGGATATTGCCGGGCTGGGGATTGTCAGCGCGCGTGCCCGGGCGATTCAGTCGCTGGCACAGGCGTGTGCATCCGGCGCGCTGCGGTTTAATGGCGCACTCCATCCGGATGTGGTGCAGCAGCAGTTGCTGACGATGAAGGGGATTGGCCCGTGGACAGCCAGCTATATCGCTATGCGCGCCCTGCGCTGGCCTGACGCGTTCCCGAAAGAGGATATTGCGATACGCAATAATCTTGGCGGCGTGAGCGCTAAGGTGGCGGAACAGATGTCACAGGTGTGGCGTCCGTGGCGGAGCTATGCGGCGCTACATATCTGGAAGAGCCTGACGCCGGAAAAGCGTTAGTGAGATTTGGCATGATGTCGTTGCCAGAATAACTGTAAAGTACCTTTCAGCCAAAGGGTACGGGGCGGTTGCGTAAAGTCGCCGTAAATACATCCCTGTAGGCTCTGCCGGCGCATCCCTGCGCCGGAAGCTTTACTCCACCGCCCCGTACCCTTCGGCTTCATATTAACTCTCTGCACCTTGCTGAAAGCGCTGCAAAACTACAGCAGCTGAAATGCCTTGCAGCCAGAAAAGGCGGGTGCGGAGGAGCGAAGCGTCCGAGCCATGGATGGCGAGGCCGATCCACAGGGATGTGAGGTTCCTTTGCGATCCGCCCCGCCTTATCTGGCCTGAGTACGATCTCAAAGCAACATACCACTACGTAAAAAAGCAAAAAGGCGCCTTTAGGGCGCCTTTCTACATAAGTGGTGGGTCGTGCAGGATTCGAACCTGCGACCAATTGATTAAAAGTCAACTGCTCTACCAACTGAGCTAACGACCCGCTCGATATTGCTTACAACCTTAAACCTGATGGTGGGTCGTGCAGGATTCGAACCTGCGACCAATTGATTAAAAGTCAACTGCTCTACCAACTGAGCTAACGACCCATCAAGGTTGTGACGCAAACTGAAGAGAACATCTTAAGATGGTGGGTCGTGCAGGATTCGAACCTGCGACCAATTGATTAAAAGTCAACTGCTCTACCAACTGAGCTAACGACCCATCTTCAGCGCTGCCGATACTTGTTAAGATATGTCCCGGCAACGGCGGCATATATTACTGATTTAGCGGGAGGGCGCAACCCTTATTTTCTACTAAATCAGTCAACTGCTTACCTTTCATGCGGCAAGACCAGAAATCACACGAAATCCGGTCTTTGCTGCATCAATTACATACCAGAAAGGCGCTTCTGTGCCTGCTTCGCTGATTCAGTGTTGGGGAACTGCTTGATCACCTGCTGGTAGACCGCCTTCGCTTTCGCGGTGTCGTTCTTCTCCTGCATGATCACGCCAACCTTAAACAACGCTTCAGACGCCTTTGGCGATTTCGGGTAGTTTTTCACTACAGTGGCAAAATAGTAGGCAGCATCGTCCTTTTTGCCCTTGTTGTAGTGCAACTGGCCCAGCCAGTAATTAGCATTCGGCTGATAGGTGGAGTCAGGATACTTTTTGACCCACGCCTGCAGCGCAGTGATCGCCTGATCGTACTGCTTCTTCTCCAGAATCAGTGCGACAGCCGCATTGTAATCAGTATTGGCATCGCCGGTTTGCGCGGGTGCTGCAGCAGGCGCACTGGCACCGCTCCCCGCATCAGCGTTTCCCGCTGCGGCACCCGCAGCAGCATCTGCCCCACCGCTCGCCTGCACGCCATTGCTGCCGCTGCTCAGGCTATCGATCTGCTGATAAATCTGCTTCTGGCGCTCAATAACCTGATTCAGCTGATAACTGTTTTGCTGGATTTGCCCGCGCAGCGAATCGATATCGCTTTGGTTATCGCTCATCTGCTGCTGCAACTGCTGCAGAAGCTGAGCCTGGGCATTTGAGATACGTTCAAGAGTGGTGACACGGTCTTCGACCGAGCCTGAGCCAACGCTACTGATTGACGCCTGGGCATTAGCGGCCCAGGGGGCCGCTACGCCAACCAGTAACGACAGACTCAACAGATGAAGTCTGAAGTTACTAATCATGTGATTCTCTTAGTAAACCAGTACGGCACGACGGTTTTTAGAGTAAGCCGCTTCGTCATGACCCAGTACAGCTGGTTTTTCTTTGCCGTAAGATACGATAGACATCTGGTCAGCAGAAACGCCTTTACCCTGCAGGTACATTTTAACGGCGTTAGCACGACGCTCGCCCAGGGCGATGTTGTATTCCGGGGTACCGCGCTCATCCGCGTGACCTTCGATGGTCACTTTGTATGATGGGTTGCCACGCAGGAATGCCGCGTGCTGATCCAGCATCTGAGCATAGTCAGACTGCACGTCATACTTGTCCAGACCGAAGTAAACGATGTTGTTCTGCTGCAGCTGTTGCATCTGCAGACGCGCCTGCTCGTCAGAAGACATGTTGCCGTTCTGGCCAGCACCTGCGCCGTAAGCACCATCAGCGCCGCCCATGCCGGTCTGATCGTTGTTGTTGTTTTTGTGAGAGCTACATGCAGCTACCGCGATAACCGGCAGAGCCAGCATCAAACCCTTCAGCACTTTGTTCAGTTGCATTTCTTTATCCTATTATTTTGTTTGCCATACATTTTACTCCCCCGCAGCGCGGAGGAGCGATGCATCACAGATACGGCGACCAGGCAGGGAATTTGACCTGTCCATCAGTTGCCGGAAGACGCGCTTTGAAACGCCCATCGGTTGAAACCAACTGCAACACGGAACCCATCCCCTGAGTAGAGCTATAGATTACCATCGTGCCGTTAGGAGCCAGACTTGGCGTCTCATCCAGGAACGTGTCCGTTATTGTTTGAACGGCTCCCGTTACCAGATCCTGTTTGGCGACGTGCTGCGCGCCACCGGCGCTGCTGATCATCACCATTGTTTTACCGTCGGCTGACACATCCGCATCCTGGTTCTGCGCACCTTCCCAGGTAATACGTTGTGGCGCACCGCCGTTAACACCAATTTTGTAAATCTGTGGCGCACCGGCCTGATCCGAGGTGTAAGCCAGCGTCTGGCTATCCGGGAACCAGGTCGGTTCAGTACTGTTGTAGCGACCATCGGTTACCTGACGCGTCTGGCCGGACGCCAGATCCATCACGTAGAGGTTCAGGCTACCGGTTTTTGACAGGGCAAAGGCCAGCTTAGAGCCGTCCGGTGAGAAGGCAGGCGCACCGTTGTGGCGCGGATACGAGGCCACCTGGCGAATCGCACCGTTTGACAGAGTCTGCACCACCAGCGCCGATTTACCGCTTTCAAAGGTCACATAGGCCACTTTGCTGCCATCCGGTGACCAGGCAGGCGACATCAGCGGCTGCGGTGAACGGTGCACGACAAACTGGTTATAGCCATCATAGTCAGAAACGCGCAGCTCATACGGGAACTGGCCGCCGTTGGTCTGGACCACGTAAGCGATACGCGTGCGGAAGGCACCTTTGATGCCGGTCAGCTTCTCAAACACTTCGTCGCTGGCCGTATGAGCGGCATAGCGCAGCCACTGCTTTGTGACCTTAAAGGAGTTCTGAGCCAGCACGCTGCCTGGCGCGCCACCGGTATCCACCAGCTGATAGGCGACCTGGTAGCTGCCATCGGCGTTCGGCGTAACCTGCCCTACGACCACGGCATCAATGCCCAGTGCGCTCCACGCTGCCGGCTGCACTTCCTGCGCGCTGGCAGGCTGCTGTGGCAGACGTGAACGATCCAGCGGGTTGAATTTCCCGCTGTTGCGCAGGTCAGCCGCGACGATACCACCGATATCTTCCGGGGCTGCGCCCGGGCCCGCCCACTGGAACGGAACCACACCAATAGGACGAGCGCTGTTTACGCCCTGCGTAATTTCAATGCGCACTTCTGCATGCAGCATGGCTGCCCACAGCAGTACAAAAAAACCTAAGGTTACACGAAGTGCCTGCTTCATCTTTTCTCCCTTACCTGAACCTGAGTTCACGATAATTCGCACAGTTCCTGAAAAACACGAGTATTCATAAAATACGGCAAGCTAACCTTAGTTCAACCTGCCGTAGGTTACTGCATTTATTAAGGCTTGAATTCCAGTGTCGCATCTTTTACTGCATCCCAAACCGCTGCACTTGGTGGCTTAGGAATACGCGCAAGGTTGGCGGCATTTAACGCGGCCTGGCACAGTGCCGGATCGCCCCCTGCAGAGGTTGCACTCTTCAGGAATCCATCTTCAGCCAGCCTGATTTTAACTTCACATTTCCGGCCCTTGTAGAGATCGGGATCCTGGAATTTCTGTTCAATCGCTGCCTGCACCTGGCCCAGATAACTTTCGATCGCTGCCCCTGAGGCGCCCGCTTTCTTCTGATTACCCTGCCCTGCTGCCGCGCCACCACCCGATGCCGCCCCACTTTTCGGGGCATTCTTACCGGAAGAGAGACCGCCTAACAGATCGTCAACGTCGCTCTCATTTTTCGATGCTTCAGCGGCCGCTTTCTTCTTCGCATCCGCTGCTGCCTTCGCTTTGGCGGCGGCGTCAGCCTTGGCTTTTGCTGCCGCCTCAGCTTTCGCGGCGGCATCCGCTTTGGCTTTCGCCTCTGCGGCGGCTTTCGCTTTCGCTGCCTCAGCCGCTTTCTCTTTTGCTTCCTGAGCGGCTTTGGCCTTCGCATCTGCCGCCGCCTGGGCTTTCGCTTCCGCATCGGCCTTCGCTTTGGCTTCCGCTTTGGCTTTCGCCTGCTCTACCGCTTTCTCTTTCGCTGCTTCCGCCGCTGCGGCTTTGGCCTGCTCTTCGGCTTTCTTCCTGGCGTCAGCCGCTGCCTGTTTCGCCTGCTCTTCCGCTTTGGCCTTCGCATCCGCCGCCGCTTTCGCCTGCGCATCAGCCTGCGCTTTCGCATCCGCTTTAGCTTTTGCCGCCGCCGCTTCTGCCGCTTTCTGCTGCTCCTGCGCCTGCTTCGCTGCGGTTTCCGCCGCTTTCTGCTGCTCAGCCTGCTGTTTTGCCTGCTCTTTCGCTTCCTGCTGCGCCTGTAAACGCTCTTTTTCCAGCTGTTTCAGACGCTGCTGTTCTGCGGCTTGCTTCTGCTGTAACTCTTCGGCCTGCTGCTGCGCCTGTTTCTGACGCTGCTGCTCGGCGCGCTGACTATCACTCTGCTGATTCTGCTGACGGTTATACTGCTCAACCACGGCACCGGGATCGACCATTACTGCATCAATATCACTGCCGCCGCCGCCACCACTGGATTCGATATGTTCGTTAAACGAGCTCCAAATCAGCAGGGCGATGAGCACGATGTGCAGAATCACCGAAATGATTATCGCGCGCTTTAACTTCTCGTTCTGCTCGGTTGCCTTCGACACTCTCGGTTCCCAAAAACGGTTCGCTTTAAATCGGCTGCGTCATCAAACCGACTGATTTCACGCCAGCCTGATGCAACAGGTTCAGCGCCTTGATGATCTCGTCGTAAGGCACATCTTTCGCCCCGCCGATCAGAAACACCGTCTTCGGGTTGGCTTCGATACGGCGCTGAGCTTCACTTACCACCTGCTCAGGGGGCAACTGCGTCATACGATCGTGATCCACCACCAGGCTATACTGCCCTACCCCGGCGACTTCAACGATCACCGGTGGATTGTCATCACTGGAAACGGTTTTTGAGTCGGTTGCATCGGGCAAATCCACTTCCACGCTCTGGGTGATGATGGGCGCAGTCGCCATAAAGATCAGCAGCAGCACCAGCAGCACGTCCAGCAGCGGAACGATGTTAATTTCAGACTTCAGGTCGCGGCGCCCGCGACCACGGGTTCTGGCCATCGTAAACCTCGACTTACTTGCTGTTGTCGGTGGAGAAAGCCTGACGATGCAGGATAGCCGTGAACTCTTCCATAAAGTTGTCGTAACCCTGCTCCAGCTTGTTGACGCGCTGGTTCAGACGGTTATACGCCATAACCGCAGGAATCGCCGCGAACAGACCGATAGCGGTGGCGATCAGCGCTTCCGCAATACCCGGTGCCACCATCTGCAGCGTGGCCTGCTTTACCGCGCCGAGGGCGATAAAGGCGTGCATAATCCCCCACACCGTACCGAACAGGCCGATATACGGGCTGATAGAACCCACGGTGCCAAGGAACGGGATGTGGTTTTCCAGCGCTTCCAGTTCACGGTTCATGGAGATACGCATGGCACGACCGGCGCCCTCAACCACCGCTTCTGGCGCGTGGCTGTTGGCGCGATGCAGACGGGCGAACTCTTTAAAGCCCGAGTAGAAAATTTGTTCCGATCCGCTCAGTTCATCACGGCGCGCCTGGCTCTCCTGATACAGGCGTGACAGCTCAACGCCGGACCAGAATTTGTCCTCAAACGCCTCGGCTTCACGGCCCGCAGCATTAAGAATACGCGTGCGCTGAATGATGATTGCCCAGGAGGCAATGGAAAAGCCGATCAAAATCAACATGATAAGTTTGACCAGAAGGCTCGCCTTCAGGAACAAATCAAGAACATTCATGTCAGTCACTGCTTGAACTCCGCGACAATAGACTTGGGAAGCGCAATCG
>Ga0157361_1000223_pt1 | contig 28391 bp, 16 predicted proteins | sample AttlaeALBM2_FD_111481 | JGI IMG/M metagenome (GOLD analysis project Ga0157361, IMG submission 111481) | Fungus gardens microbial communities from leaf cutter ant in Ribeirão Preto, State of São Paulo, Brazil - Atta laevigata ALBM2 | ecosystem: Host-associated > Fungi > Mycelium > Unclassified ...
AGGTCTGGTGATGTTTGGTGTGATGGATTTCCATCGTCTGCTTGTCGAAATGCGGTTCCAGTGCGTCGTATGCGTAAGGCAGGGATGGCAGTGAATAACTCATGTTCTTCCTCTCCATTTAGTTTGAGCAGCACGACGAATTCGGGACGTGCCGCGTAAGCAGTCGAATCATTATAGTTAAATTCATGTAGCGTAAAAGGGTAATCAATGCCCTATTAACCATAAGGATTTGAGAAATCTGGCAAAAGCAACCCGTTGTTTTTACAGCATGCTGCTGCTGACTCCGCCTTTTCAGCTTTATCAGACAGGGAGAGCGAAGCACTCTGCCAGCACCACCAGCAGGCACTCATCCCGCCCGAACGCCGCATCTGCCCTGCCCTGCGCGTTACCTGCCCAGTTCGCGCAGCCCGCTGTCGAGCGCGCCGACCAGCCAGTCGATATCCCCTTCCTGGAACGCCAGTGGCGGACGCAGTTTCAGCACATTCCCATACGGGCCGGCGACCGAGGTCAGCACGCGATGTTCACGCAGCTTCTCGATTAAATCCAGCGCCAGCGTTTTGTCCGGCGTTTTGCTGTGACGATCGGTGACCAGCTCAAAACCGATAAACAGTCCGGCACCGCGCACATCCCCCACGCACTCATAGCGATCCATCAGGGTTCGCAGCTCCGCCAGCAGCTTCGCGCCGACCACGCGGCTGTGTTCCTGTAACCCCTCTTCGGTGATCACTTTCAGTACCGCCTGCGCCGCCGCCATCGCGACCGGGTTACCACCAAAGGTATTGAAGTAGGGAATTGAGTCGCTGAAGGCGGCCAGCACTTCACTTTTTGCCAGCAGGCCGGAAACCGGAATGCCGTTGCCCATTGGCTTGCCGGTGGTAATGATGTCAGGCACCACATCGTGGCGGCCAAAGCCCCAGAACGCGTCGCCGGTACGGCCAAAACCAGGCTGCACTTCATCGGCAATAAAGATGCCGCCGTTGGCATGCACCACCTCGACCGCTTTTTTCAGGAAGCCGCGCGGATCGGGCAACACGCCGTCCGAGGAGAAGATTGAGTCCGCCAGGAATCCGGCAAATTTAATGCCGTGCGCCGCCATATCATCAATCTGCTGCTGAATCTGGTCAGCGAACCAGTCGCCCAGGTCAGGCGCGTCCACACGATACGCATCCGGTGGCATCACCAGCCGCGTGGTGGGCGCCAGCGGCTGTCCACTGCCCAGCGCCGGAGAAGCGCCGGATGTCAGCTCACTGGTGCCGTGATAGGCCTCTTTACTGACAATAATTCCGCTGCCGCCGCTAAAGGCGCGCGCCACGCGAATCGCCAGGTCGTTAGCTTCCGATCCGGTGCACATATACATCGCGCGATCGATCGCCTCAGGCGTAGTCGCCAGCAGCGCTTCACTGTAGTCCAGAATATTTTCATGCAGATAACGGGTGTGGGTGTTCAGCATTTTCATCTGCTGAGTCACCGCCTCAGTCACGGCCGGATGACAGTGCCCGATGCTCGCCACGTTGTTGTAGACGTCGAGATATTTATCGCCCGCCGCATCCCACAGATATTGCCCTTCACCCCGCACCAGATGCACCGGTTTGCGATAGAACAGGCGATAAGATTCGCCAAGCACTTTGCTGCGTTTATCGGTCAGTTTGCGCGTATCGCTGTCGAGCGCATCGGCATGTTCGGCGCGGAAACTGTTGGTATCCATAATAGTGGAACGCGTGGCCATAATGACTCCCGTTACAAGGATGAAGGAGGAAGAGCTGACGCCTTTATCATGCCTGCCTGAATCTAAAATGCAACCAAATACACAAATGCAATAAAATACACATGACGCAGGCAGATCGCCACGCTAAGCTTGCTCCCTGATTCAGACGGAATCTTTCGCTTCACTGGCGTATCATCCGTGATCTTCGCGCTTTAAAAGGAAACCTCTATGCTGCAGGAAACACGCCTTCATCGCATCCGTGCCTTACTGACCCGGCTTAACCAGGTGAGTACCGAGCGCATTATCAGGGAGCTGGGGGTCTCACGCGAAACCGCGCGCCGCGATATCATTGAGCTGGAAGCGCTGGGTCTGGCACGCCGCGTTCACGGCGGGCTGGTGGCGATTGAAACGCGGGCTGAACCGCCGCTGACGGAACGCCGCAGTACCCAGACCCGGGAGAAGCGCGCCATCGCCCGCGCCGCTGCGCAGTTGCTGCAGCCCGGACAGACGCTGTTTCTGGATGCGGGCAGCACCACCACGCTGCTGGCAGAGGAGTTGCACGCCCTTTCCGGCCTGACGATTGTGACCAACAGCCTGCAGGCCGCGCTGGCGCTGAGCGCCGGAGAAGAAGATCAGCCGCTGAATAATCAGATTATTTTGCTGGGCGGGACGATGTCGGCGGGCGCACAACAGACGCGCGGCGAAATTACCGTGGGTGAGATTATCCGCTATCGCGCCGATGTGGCGCTGCTGTCGCCGGTTGGCATTGAGGCGGGTTGTGGTGCCAGCAGTTTTCATCCGCACGAAGCGGCCATCGCCAGGGCGATGGTGCAGCAATCCACTTCCTGCTATCTGCTGGCCGATCACACCAAACTGGGGGTAGTCAGCCGCACGGTTTACGCGCCGTCACCGGCGATCAACCTGCTGATTACGGATAGTGGCGGCGACAACAGTGCCGCCCTTGAGGCGTTGCAGCAGACGCTGCCAGAGGTGATGGTGGTTTAACGCAGCCGCTGAGGATGGCTGTAAACCGTAGCGCGTCCAGGTTTACTGAACCCGACCAGCGTCAGATTGCAGCGCTCAGCCACCTCAACCGCCAGGCGGGTTGCTGCCGAGACTGCGAACAGGATCTCAACCCCGCACATGGCGGACTTCTGCACCATTTCATAGCTGGCGCGGCTGGAGACCAGCACCGCGCCTGGCCCCCACTCAGCCTGGCTGCGATAGCCCAGCAGCTTATCCAGTGCCACATGGCGACCCACATCTTCACAGCCACCGGCCAGCTGACCATCAGGCTGGATCCACGCGGCAGCATGGGTGCAGCCGGTTTTCTGTCCGACCGGCTGATACGCTTTCAGCTGGCCCAGCGCCCGATCCAGCTGATCCAGCGCAAAGGTCTGGGTAAACGGCAGCGGAGAGAGCGGCTTGCCAATCTGGTCCAGCTGTTCAACGCCACACACGCCGCAGCCGGTACGGCCTGCCAGCGCACGACGCTGCTCTTTCAGCGCCATAAAACGACGGCTGGAAAGCTCAATCTGAACCTCAATGCCGTGACAGCCCGGCACGATGTCCATGCCGAAAATGTCGCCTGGCGCGTCGATAATGCCCTCTGACAGCGAAAAACCCAGCGCAAACGCCTCCAGATCTTTGGGCGTGGTCATCATCACCACGTGAGAGATGCCGTTGTAAACCAGCGCCACCGGCACCTCGTCCGCCAGCCAGTCAGACTCTGCTGCGGTCAAATCGGCACGCTGCCATACCTGCGTTCTGCTGACGCCGGCCTGAATTGTTAAATCTTCGCCTGAGTCAGGCTGGATAGCTTTCAAAAAGTACGACCTGTTGTTAATAAATAATGAAATGCGACAGTCAGTACGGCTGCACAGCGGTGATCAGACGCAGACTAATTTTGCCTTCTGGCCCGGTGCGGCGCAAATAAACAGCGGGGCAATTCATGCGGTTTTCTCACCGGGAAAGGCGCAGCCACGCCTGCTGGCGGGCAGAATGAGAATGGGTATCTTTCAGGCTTTAACATCGGTAAGCATAAAACAACAGTAATTATCTGCCGCTACGGGAAATCTGCTTGCGCCGGGAATTGGTTGCCGAGGATTTTTAACAAAATTTAGAAAAAGAATTACTAATGACTAACCTGTTGACCCTGGTCAACTTACAGGCAGATAGGGCTGCTATTTTGCAAGGCTTCGCAATGGAGCCAATAAAGAAGAACGATAAAATGCAAATTAACAGACGGAGTTTTTTCAAAATCTGTGCTGGCGGGTTGGCGGGCACCAGCGCGGCGTTACTCGGTTTTGCCCCCACCACAGCCTTAGCCAGCGTCAGAGAGTTCAAACTCATTCGCGCCAGAGAGACACGTAATAACTGCACCTACTGCTCAGTCGGCTGCGGCATGCTGATTTACAGCCTGGGTGATGGCGCTAAAAATGCCCGCGCCTCGATTTACCATATTGAAGGCGATCCTGACCATCCGGTCAGTCGTGGATCGCTCTGCCCCAAAGGCGCGGGCGTGCTCGACTTTATTCACAGTGAACAGCGCCTGAAATACCCGGAATACCGCGCGCCAGGCTCGGATAAATGGCAGCGCATCAGCTGGGATGAGGCATTTGACCGCATAGCCCGCCTGATGAAGCAGGATCGCGATGCCAATTTCCAGGCCACCAACGCCGCTGGCGTGACGGTAAACCGCTGGCCGACCACCGCCATGCTCTGCTCTTCCGCCGCCAGTAATGAAACCGGCCTGCTCGATCAGAAATTTGCCCGCTCGCTGGGTATTCTGGCGCTGGAAAACCAGGCGCGCCTGTGTCACGGCCCGACCGTGGCCGCGCTGGCCCCCAGCTTTGGTCGCGGTGCGATGACCAATAACTGGAACGACATCAAAAATGCCAATGTGGTGATGATCATGGGCGGCAACCCCGCCGAGGCGCATCCGGTTGGCTTTAAATGGGTGATTGAAGCCAAAACCCATAACAATGCGCAGGTCATCGTGGTCGATCCACGCTTTAACCGCTCTGCGGCGGTCGCCGATCTCTACGCGCCACTGCGTGCCGGCAGCGATGTGGTTTTCCTGATGGGAGTGATCAACTATCTGCTGCAACACAATCAGATTCAGCAGGAGTATGTTCGCGCCTTCACCAATGCCGCACTGATTGTCAGCGAAGGTTTCAGCTTCAGCGACGGGTTGTTCAGCGGTTACGATGCTGAAACCCGTCAGTACGATCGAACCAGCTGGCACTATGAGCTGGATGAAAACGGCCATGCGAAACGCGATGAGAGCTTCACTCACCCGCGTTGCGTGCTGAACCTGCTGAAAACCCATGCCAGCCGTTACACCCCGGAAATGGTGACGCGCCTGTGCGGGACCTCGCAGGAATCCTTTATTGCGGTGTGCAGGCAGCTGGCCTCCACCTGTGTGCCGAATCGCACCGCGACTATTCTCTATGCGCTGGGCTGGACTCACCACACCAACGGTTCGCAGATTATCCGCACGGCGGCGATGATTCAGCTGCTGCTGGGTAATATCGGGATGCCAGGCGGCGGTATTAACGCGCTGCGCGGCCACTCCAACGTGCAGGGTTATACCGATCTCGGCCTGCTGGCGCAGAGTCTGCCGGGCTATCTGCCACTGCCCTCAGAGAAGATGACCACGCTTGCAACCTACCTGCAGCAGGCCACGCCGGTTGCGACACTGCCGGATCAGGTCAACTACTGGCAGAACACCGACAAATTTTTCGTCAGCCTGATGAAAAGTTTCTACGGCGATAAAGCCACCGCGGAAAACCAGTGGGGCTACGACTGGCTGCCGAAGTGGGATAAGAGCTACGACTGCATGGCGCAGGCGGAGATGATGGAACAGGGCGTGCTGAACGGCTGTCTGATTCAGGGCTTCAACCTGCTGGCCGCCTTCCCGGACAAAAATAAAGCGGTCCGGGCACTGTCCCGCCTCAAATATATGGTGGTGATCGATCCGCTTCGCACCGAAACCGCCAGCTTCTGGCAGCATCACGACGAGTTCAACGATGTCGATCCCTCGAAAATCCAGACCGAAGTGTTCCGTCTGCCCTCTTCCTGCTTCGCTGAAGAGTCGGGATCGGTGGCGAACTCGTCGCGCTGGCTGCAGTGGCACTGGGCGGCCGCGGAGCCGCCCGCTGAAGCGCTGCACGACGGTAAAATCCTCGGCAATCTGTTCATGCGTCTGCGCGCGCTCTATCGCCTGGAAGGCGGAGCAAACCCTGAACCGCTGATGGCAATGCGCTGGGACTACCGCGATCCGTCTAATCCTGAGCCGGAAGAGGTGGCGCAGGAGAACAACGGTCAGGCGCTGGCCGACATTTACGACGCCAGCGGCAAGCTGTTGCTGAAAAAAGGCCAGCAGCTCAACGGCTTCTCAGAGCTGCGTAACGACGGCACCACAGCCAGCGCCTGCTGGATCTACAGCGGCAGCTGGACGCCGGAAGGCAACCAGATGGCACGACGCGACAACGCCGACCCATCGGGGCTGGGCGCGGTCTCCGGCTGGGCCTGGGCGTGGCCGGCTAACCGCCGCATTCTCTACAACCGCGCCTCCGCGGATGCGCAGGGTAAAGCCTGGGATCCGAATCGCCGCCTGATTGAGTGGGATGGCACTCGCTGGCACGGCATTGACGTGCCAGATTATCCGGTAACGCTGTCGCCGCAGCAGCAGGCCGGTCCGTTTATCATGCAGCCCGATGGTCTTGGCCACCTGTTTGCGCTCGATAAGATGGCCGACGGCCCCTTCCCGGAACATTACGAACCGATGGAAAGCCCGCTCGCCGACAATCCTATGAATCCGCAGCAGCGTCATAGTCCGGTCGTTCGACTGTTCAGCAGCGACGCTGCGCAACTGGGCGAGGCCGCTGACTATCCCTGCGTCGCCACCACCTATTCCATCACCGAACTGTTCCGGCACTGGACCAAACATGCCCTGCTGAACGCGATTGCGCAGCCGGAGCAGTTTGTTGAAATCGGCACCGAACTGGCAGAGGAGAAAGGCATCAAGGCCGGAGACAGCGTCAAAGTCTCGTCGCGCCGTGGCTATATCAAAGCCAAAGCGGTGGTAACACGTCGTCTGCAGCGTCTGATGATTGACGGCAAGCCGGTTGATACCGTGGGTATTCCCTGTCACTGGGGTTTTGAAGGCACCACGCGTAAAGGCTTCCTCGCCAATACGCTGACGCCGTCGGTTGGCGATGCCAACTCGCAGACCCCGGAGTACAAGGGATTTTTAGTGAAAGTGGAAAAAGCGTAACGGTAGATGACAATGGCTTATCAATCACAAGATATTATCCGTCGCTCAGCGACCAACGGCTTCACCCCACCGCCACAGGCGCGCGATCACCAGCGTGAAGTCGCGAAGCTCATTGACGTCACCACCTGTATTGGCTGCAAAGGCTGTCAGGTCGCCTGCTCCGAATGGAACGACATCCGCGATGAAGTCGGTCATAACATCGGGGTCTATGACAACCCTACCGATTTGACCGCCAAATCCTGGACGGTGATGCGCTTCTCGGAAGTTGAAGAGAATGGCAAGCTGGCCTGGCTGATTCGCAAAGATGGCTGCATGCACTGCGCCGATCCCGGCTGCCTGAAAGCCTGTCCGTCGGCAGGTGCCATTATTCAGTACGCCAACGGCATCGTCGATTTCCAGTCTGAGCAGTGTATCGGCTGCGGCTACTGCATTGCGGGTTGCCCGTTCAACGTGCCGCGGCTCAACAAAGAGGATAACCGCGCCTACAAATGCACCCTGTGCGTGGATCGCGTCAGCGTAGGCCAGGAGCCTGCCTGTGTGAAGACCTGTCCGACCGGCGCCATTCATTTCGGCAGCAAAAGCGACATGCTGACGCTGGCGGAGGAACGCGTGGCGGAGCTGAAGTCGCGCGGGTTTGCGCAGGCTGGCCTCTACAACCCGGAAGGCGTGGGCGGCACCCACGTGATGTATGTGCTGCATCATGCCGATAAGCCTCAGCTCTATCACGGGCTGCCTGCTAACCCGGGCATCAGCCCGACGGTGACCTTCTGGAAAGGGATCTGGAAACCGCTGGCGGCGGTGGGTTTTGCCGCTACGTTCGCCGCCTCTATTTTTCACTATGTTGGCGTTGGCCCGAATCGCGTCACTGAAGAGCACGACGACAACGACGATCACCCTGAGGAGCGCAAATAATGAAAAAGCCCGATCATCTGGTGCGTTACCGCGCACCCGAACGCATCAATCACTGGATTGTCGCGATTTGCTTTGTCATGGCCGCGTTAAGCGGATTAGGGTTTTTCTTTCCGTCGTTCAACTGGCTGATGCAGATATTTGGCACACCACAGCTGGCGCGTATTCTGCATCCTTTTGTCGGCGTGGTGATGTTCGTTGCTTTTATGCTGATGTTTTTGCGTTACTGGAAACACAACCTGATTAATCGCGATGACCTTTACTGGGCCAGAAACATTCACCGGATTGCGCTGAATGAAGAGGTGGGTGATACCGGTAAATATAACTTTGGTCAGAAGTGTGTGTTCTGGGCTGCTATTATCAGCTTAGTGTTGCTGCTTGCCAGTGGCATCGTGATCTGGCGACCTTACTTTGCCGATGCCTTCGCCATTCCGCTGATTCGTCTGGCGTTGGTGGTACATTCGGTGTCAGCGGTGGCGCTGATCATCGTCATTATGGTGCACATTTATGCTGCGTTGTGGGTCAAAGGCACACTGACCGCGATGGTAGAAGGCTGGGTCAGCGCCGAATGGGCCAGGCAGCACCATCCTCGCTGGTATCGCGAGCAGCGTAATCCGCCAATAAAACAGGAAAAACGCCCCTGATGAGTATTCGCATAATCCCGCAAGATCAGCTGGAGAAAGGCGAAAAGACAACGGCGGAGATGATTCCGCCGTTACTTTTTCCACGGCTGAAAAATTTATACAGCCGTCGTGCTGCGCGACTGCGTGACCTGGCGGCGAAAAACCCACTCGGCGACTACCTGCGCTTTGCGGCGGTGATCGCTGAAGCGCAGGAGATTGTGCTGTATGACCATCCGCTGCACATCGACCTGCATGCCCGCCTGACGCAGAGCGCCAGCGAGGGTAAGCCGCCGCTGAATATTCATACCCTGCCGCGCGATCCCCACTGGCAGCGACTACTGCATTCACTGATTGCCGAGCTGAAGCCAGAGATGAGCGGTCAGGCACTGGCGGTGCTGGAGAATCTGGAGAAGGCGTCCGCCACCGAGCTGGAGACGCTGGCCAGCGCGCTGTTTACCGGCGAGTATGCGCTGGTCAGCAGCGACAAAGCACCCTTTATCTGGGCGGCGCTCTCGCTCTACTGGGCGCAGATGGCGGCCCTGATCCCAGGCAAAGCACGCGCTGAGATGGGCGATCAGCGTCAGTTCTGTCCGGTCTGCGCCAGTATGCCGGTCGCCAGCGTGGTGCATATGGGCAGTCATGAAGGCGCGCGCTATCTGCACTGTAATCTGTGCGAAAGTGAATGGCATGTGGTGCGCAGCAAATGTACCCAGTGCGAACAGTCCCGTGATCTGCACTACTGGTCGATCGACAGCGAACGGGCGGCGGTGAAAGCAGAGAGCTGTGGCGACTGCGGCACTTACCTGAAGATGCTCTATCAGGAGAAAGATCCGGCCATTGAACCGGTGGCAGATGACCTGGCATCGCTGATACTGGATGCCAGAATGGAGCAGGAAGGCTTCGCACGCAGCAGTCTCAATCCCTTTATGTTTCCTGGCGAATAGTCACTGACTCTGGAGAACCCGATGAAACTGATTGGCAGCTATACCAGCCCGTTTGTGCGTAAGATTTCGATTATCATGCTGGAAAAAGGCATTACTTTTGAATTCGTTAACGCATCGCCTTACAGCGATGACAGCCACGTGCCGCACTACAATCCGCTGGGCAAAGTTCCGGCGCTGGTCGCTGACGATAAGCAAATCTGGTTCGATTCCAGCATCATTGCGGAGTTTCTGGAACTGCGTGGCGTGGAGCCTGCTCTGCTGCCTGCCGATCCGCTTGAATCGCTTAACATCCGTCAGCTGGAGAAGCTGGCGGATGGCGTCAGCGATGCCGCGCTGGTGATCGTGCGCGAGCAGATGCGTCCGGGGGATTTGCAGTCGGAAGAGGTGCTGTTGCGCAATCGTGAAAAGATTCAGCGCAGCCTCGACATGCTGGAAGCGAAGGCGGCAGAGGGGAAATGGCTTAACAACGGCCAGCTCAATCTGGCGGATATCGCCACCGGTTGCATGATCGGCTACCTCAATTTCCGTCGCGTAGTGCCGAACTGGTGTGTCGAACGACCGGCGCTGGTGAAACTGGCGGAAACACTGTTTCAGCGTGAGAGCTTTGCGCGGACGACGCCGCCTGCGGCGTGATGGGTGCTGAGCCAGAACCATTAAGAAGGACAATGGTGTCTGGCTCCATATCAAGGTAATGACTTCATTAAGAGCAGCAGAAATCTGGAGCCAGGCTATAGATCAGTAAAAGCCCACGAATATTAATTTTACTAGATTATCTTCATTCCTGCCTCTGGACTTTCCGCTCGGAAATTTTAACTATCACTCAGTTAACCCGGATTTATAAAAATAATAATTAATGCGTATAGTTGTTTTAAAACTAATCATAAATGAACTTATAATTTATAATGTAAGACCCTATTTTATTAGTATGAGCCGTCACCCATACTTTAGTCATACCTTGCTTCCTGTCATTGTATAAATTCGTACGATTTGTACAAAGTTGAAGCCATCTTTTTGTGTGAGCATCTTTAATCCACAAGCCAGCTTCACAATGGCTATATTTCCCAACTGCCGGACCTGGAAACGTAACCTCATATTCAGACTCATACTGAACAATGTTACCAGGAGCGATATAAACATAGACACTGTAACAATTTAGAATGCATATAAGACCAATAGAAAAGCCACATCCAAAAGCTTTCAGTACATAGATAGCTGATTCACCAACTGGTCTAAAATAAACAACTCGCCCCGAAAAAACAAGACCTACTATTGATGCAACAGTAATGTATGTTGTCCACTCGGGAACACTCTTCATTAATACAACACGACTTGCGACGCCAGTTGACCACATCAGATACCATAGCCATGCTGCGAATATGATGAAAAAAACGGAGAGTAATAAATAGCGTTTAACATTGCCTTTTTCATAGCCAGAAACAAAACGGCTTCCATGCATTTTAATCTTTCCTTATATAACACTAAAACTTATTTTAACTTCTGGTTGTTAGTGAGCTATCTTCTCATAAATATACTTTCAAACAATTTAATTTGCTAATGGAATTAGCGAAAACTCACTTTCACTTTGCTAGTTGACTATAGGTTTTAGAGCGTATTTTTATTATACTTCGTCACTGACACCGTCCGGTACGCCTGTCAGCGCCGAGTTGCAAGAAGCATAAGAGGTTACCGTACCCAGCAACGCGCCCCTATCGCCTGTACTTCCGAATAGTCTTCCGTCAGCTTATTTATCTGTGTTGCCAAGCAAACTGCATCCGTATCGCTTACCACCTGCGCCAGGTTCTTACCCGTCAGCCCCTTCACCGACACCGTCTGGCGGAAACACTGTTTCAGCGTGAAAGCTTTGCAAGGACGACGCCGCCTGCGGCGTGATGGTGTGCTGTAGATGGCAGGTGAAAAATTAAAAGGTGCGGTTTGGGGGCTAATTGTCTAATTCAGCTCTGAAGCATGCCGTTCTGTCTGACGACGTCCTTATGCCTGACAATCTGATGCTGGATGAACAGGCTAACTATCTTTGATAGCGGCCTGATATTTTCCGGGATGTATGAAGTACCCGCAGGATGCGAACGCCATCTGTTTCGGCAACATAGACGATGATGAACGGAAAGCGTGGCACCACCAGTTTATATTGTTTTTCTGTGCCGACTTTTGTTCCGGCCCGCGGGTTTTCGCTAAGCAGACTGGCCATACGGGTAAACTTATCGTCTGTTGCACTGGCTACCAGCAGGCCAGCCTCACGATACAGATAACGAAATATCGTCTCCCTGTCTGCCTGCGCCTGTTTTTCCCATTGAACGGCTGATATCACAACGTTCCCCGCGCGGCCTGCGCTTTCAGTTCTTCCATGCGGGCATTCATTTCATCGTTACTGATGAACTCGCTATCACCGGCATCATAACGACTGAATGCCGTCACTATCTGCTCTTCCAGCCATGCATCATGTTGGCCATCCTGATATTGCCGCTCTTCAGCAGCCAGCTCTTCCGCTCGCTGACGCATAACCTCTGTCAGCGTCATCTTCTGGCGCTCTGCTGCCCGCATCGCCAGTCGTTTAACGTCGTCATCAATCCTGAAGTGGATAGTACTCATAACCTGCCTCTCGCGTGGTGTCATTTGTGGTGTCACTTGTGGTGTCATTTGTGGTGTCATTTGTGGTGTCATGATGCCTGTCATCCTTTTCTCTGTCATCTTCATTTCACTCTTATGCGATGCCGGAAATCGCCACACCCATAGGAAAAAATGGCCGGCTGCAGATGCTGAAGAGAGTATTGGGAAGAGGATGTAAACGAAATAGTAAATGGAAAAAACAATCCGTTTTTCAGAGACGACTCGCAGTTTATTACTTAGCTTTCAGCGAGTTTACAAAGCGGGCGGTGTATATTTGAACAGGAGAAAACAGAAAAGGAAGAACGTAACGAGAGATTTTTAGCGCGAGCTGAAGGTGGTGGAACACCAACAGCCCGCTGACCACAACTAACTGAACTGGAGTTAATTATGGCTAGAGCTGATTCTACGTCAGAACCCGCTGTACCCCAAGCACGCAAAAGCATCGTTGGTTACCGCCCCAACGGTGGCAGACCGAATCCATTACCCCAACTGACCATCAAAGGACGATGGCTGGAACAGTGGGGATTTATCAAAGGCCAGCCGGTCAGCATCATCGCCGAAAAGGGCCAGCTGATTATCCGCATCGCGACCGTCAGGGAGGATGATTTATGAATAACAGCCTTATCCAAGGGTCGGTGCCGGAGCTGAACATCGCGGGCACTCAGCTTGACGCGCTCGGCTTCACCACCGACACGCCGATCCGTCTGGTGCTGCGCGATAACAAGATTTCGGTAACAACCGTGATCGATGAAGCTGAGTGGAAAGTACTCTGTGAAGCCAGCCAGCAGAGGCAGGATTTAGGTGCAGAATGGGTGCGGGAGAACGGTGAGCTGGTTATCGGCGGCGACTGGCTGACCGGCTTTGATATCACTGAGGTGGAACAGCTGGAGATTACCGCTGAACCCGGTGTGATTCGGTTGCAGCGGCGGTAAGCGGGAAGGATTTAGGGATTAAAAGCAAAATCCCGGCTCACTGGCCGGGATTTAACGTTTAAGGCTGATAATCTTCATATTCCCAGGCAAATACGCGGGAGAGTTTATGCGCTATCTCCATCCAGTCTCTCCCTTCGCACTGGTCGATATAATCCGTAATGGTTTTGGTGATCTCATCCAGATCGTATTTACGCACCAGAAGCGTATGGCGCATCAATTCTGGTAGCCAGTGGTGTTTGCAGAGCCATTCTGGGGTACAGACATAAACCTCAAAATGATTTATTCCTTTTTCTTCTGATGGCCCTATACATAAATGGGCTAAAAATTGAAAACAATCATCTTCTTCAGGTTCATAACTTGATAAATCAAACCAATCACAACCAATACTTCTCAGAGATGCTTTCATTTATTTTCCCCTGAAATATTCAAGTGACCGTTACCAGTTTTATCCATTTTTCCTGTTTCAATATTTTTTGTATAACTTTCAAAGTTAGCCTGAGTTCCCGTTGGATTTAATGAATCCGGAGCATTTGGCTTTTCTTTAGGGGATCTATAAATTCTGGTTCCATCAGCACTGACTAATCCTGTGCCATCACTTGTTGGTCTGGCTCCGTCTCCCACCCAAATTTTACCCAGCCGATCAGCTTCCTCTTTAGTGCCAGTACCAACACCATAGTTCAGCTTTCCATTGTCACCTTTGACAACCGCCGCCAGTCTGGGATCCTGCTTCGCGATATTATTCAGATTTTGCTGGATCAGATCTTCTTTCAGTTTTGGATAGGTAGCTGAACTATAGGCCGATATTTCATCACTTGCTTTATTAATCAGCTTCGACGCTTCAGCCACGTCCCCTTTCTTCAGCGCCGTTTCTGCTGCCCTGATGACCTTGCCTGCCGCATCTCCCGCGCCAGGAATGATACCGATTGCAGCCACAAGGTAATCAAGCGCCGACTGCGCTTCCGCAAAGCTTTTGATATCACCCACAACAGGTACGAAGTCAGCACCCAGCGAAGCCATATCTTTCAGCGCTTCACGCCGCTCTTCATACATCTTCACCGAGCAGGCTTCGGCGCTCATGCCGCTGCAGTTTGCCTTCTTATAGCGTTCGTTTTCCGCCTCAACGTACTCACCGGCCTTCTGTTCCGGCGTCTTACCTTCAGACTGCGCCTGCGCAATATCACTCAGTGCGTTATTTTCCAGCGACGTTTTCCCCGCCTGCGCCCCCGCCACCGCATCCGCCGTGCTGTCACCCACAACGCCGCCCGCAAGACCCGCCGCCAGCGTACCCAGCGCGCTTATCGTCTGCCGCTGCTCCTCAGACAGGTCACTGCGCTTAACCCCCGGATACAGCTGCTGCGCGATGTACTCGCCCATCACCGCGCCCGAGGCTCCGGCCAGCGCAGCATTGCCCGCCGCGTACGAGGTTACCGCACCCAGCACCGCGTGCGCCATCAGGTTCGCCTGAACATTAACCTTACCGTTCGCGTCCGTCGTCAGTTCATGTATCTTTTCCGCCAGGTACGGTGCCGACGCGCCGCTTATCGCCTGCGCCAGGTTCCCGCCCGACAGGCCCTGCACCGCCGCCGTCACCGCGCTGATGCCCTGCTGCAGCGACGAACCCGTGCCGAACGGCTTCATCGCATTGTCATACGCCCGCTGCGATATATCGGCTTCCGTATAAGGCTTACCGCTTACCGCCAGCTGCTCCCTCGCCGCCTGAAGCGCCGCCGGGTCCTGCTGCGCCTTCATGCCCGCTATCTGACCCTGCGTCCGGGCGATATCTCCCACCTGGCTGCCGATTTCTCCTATCAGCTGCGCCGCCTTCAGCCGGTTCTGCTCCTTCTCCTTGTCGAAGATGACGTCCAGCCCCGGATTGGCATTCGCCACGTCGCGGCTGAGGTCTGCAACGTCCTGCTTCTGCTGTTCCTTATCGCGGATAACGATGGTGCCCTCACTCACCGCCGCCTTCGTGGTGGAGTCCGCGCTGCCGCTGTCGTTCAGCCCCGCCAGCATGCCGTTCGCCATGTTCCCGGCGAACTGACCGCCCACGCTGCCGCCCGTGCTCATGCCCGCACTCTGATGCTCCACCTCATATTCCGCGTGGTTCTCAATATTGCCGAAGCCCAGCGTGCCGGTGTCGAGCCGGTTCTTATCGGCGGAGGCCGTCGAGCTGATGACCGCCCCGTTCAGCTGCGTGTGCTCACCCACAGTGACGTCAAAGCCGCCCTTGCCCGCAAAAATCCCGGTCTGCTCCGCCACACTCTGCCAGTTGCTGTGCATCTTATCCCGGCTCACGTTCACGTTCGCCGACCCGGTCATTGAGCCGAAGGTAAAGCTGCCGCCCGCGCTGGCGCTCTGCTGCTTGCTGTCGTAGCGGTCGCTGTCCTGCTCTGAGGTCAGCGTCAGGTTGCGGCCCGCGTCCACCTTCACGCTCTCACCGTTTGCCTGCGCGCCCGTGAGCGTGATGTCGCGCCCGCTGGTCAGGATGAGCCGGTTGCCCGCGTCCAGCGTGGTTTCGCTGTGCGTCAGCCCGTTGCCTTTTTCGCTGTCCTTCGCCGCGTTGACGCTCGCCGACACGCTGATGCCGTAGCCGCCTGAACCCACGCCGATGCCTACGCCGACGCTGCCGCCCTTGCTGCTGTTTTTCCCATCGGTGCTCTGCGTGTTCTGCGCCGACTGCAGCAGGATGTCCCGTGACGCATCAAGACCCAGGTCGCCGCCCGCCTTCAGCTGGCTGCCGGCGATGCTGATGTCGCCGCTCTGCGCCGTACCGTTTTTGCCGGTTGCCGTGACGGTCAGATTCCGGCCCACCGTCAGCGTACTGCCCTTCGACTGACTGCTCTCGGTACGCGTTTCGCTTTTCGACGACTGACTGCCGTACGAGGCGCTGACGCCGATGGTGTTGGTCGAGCCCGCCTGATAGCCGTCCTGCCCCGGCTTCAGGTCGCCGGCGGCATTGTGTGCGTCCGCGGCGGCGGTGTTAAGCCCGTCCATCTGAGCTGCCTGCGCCGCCTGCACCCCGTTCAGCGCCGCCTGGGTGTTCTGCAGCGCGCTGACACGCCCGCCACCCGACTTCCTCGCCTGCTGCGCGCTGCTCACTGCCGTGTTGAGCGCGCTGCCCGCCGTGCCTGACAGGGCGATGCTCAGACCGCTCTGTTTCTGCTCGAAGGTTTCCTTACGGCTGCGTGAATCAAAGCCCGGGTCGATAGTTACGCTGTCGCCCGTCAGGTTCATGTCCTGACCTGCCACCAGGTCTGCGCCGCCGACGTGCAGCCGGTTGCCCGCCGTGATATCCACGCTGCCCTGGCTGCTGCCGATGGTGCTGACGCTCTGGCTCTGGGTGGTGCCTTTCTCATCAATTTCGTGCCGCGTGGACTGCTTGCCGACGGTGAAGCCGATGCCGCCGCTGCTCATCAGCCCGCTTTTTTTCTTTTCTTTCAGCTGGTAGTGGCTGTCGGTCTCGGTTGCCGCGCCGATCTCCACGTCGCGTCCGGCCCGCAGACTGACGTCCTGGTCTGCGGCCACCGCCGAGCCGGTCACCGTCAGGTCGCGCCCGGCAATGACCGTGACACTTTCGCCGCTCAGCAGGCTGCCGTTCTCGCGCGTGCTGCCGTCCTGCGTAATAGTGTGGCTGCTGCTCTTTTTCAGGAAGCCTTTTCTCTCAGAACGTTCTTCACTAAAGTCCAACGCCCGTTCGGTGGCGGTATTGAGGGTCACATCCTGTTTCGCCTGCAGTGCAACGGCCCCCAGCTCACTGTGCAGAGTGCTGGCCGTGGCGGTGATGCTGCCGTCCTGCGCTACCACCGTGACGCCATCACGTCCACTGAGTGTGCTCCCCACCACGTTCTCACTCAGCATTTCCTCTGAGCGTTCACCTTTGGTTTTCCGGCCGCGACTTTTTTCTTCTGAGACGCGGTGCTCGCTGTCTGTCGTGTGGCTGAGGATGACATCCTTTTTCGCCTGCAGCGCAACAGCACCCTGTCCGCTGTGCAGCGTGCTGCCGGTGACCGTCACGTTACCCTCACGCCCGATGACCGTTACACCCTGTTCTCCGCTGAAGGTGCTTCCCATGCTGCCCTCGCGAATCGTCTCCTCGTCACGATGACTGCGGGTATTACCCAGCCGCCTGTTCTCGCTGTCCAGGTCCTGCGTGTGGGTACGCGCGTCCTTGATGGTAACGCTCTGCGCACTGACGCCGATGCGGCCCTGGGTACTGTCAACCTGCGCGCCTTCGGCCAGCAGGTTATTACCCGCCACCAGCGTCACACCCTGAGCGCCGCTCAGGGTGCTGAGCAAAAGACGATCTTCCGTGCGGCTGTTGCTGACCGATGAAGTCCGGCTGCCAGCCTCAAGATGGGTGGTATTGGTGGTGGTTTCAGCGCCGATGTGAATGTCGCCGCCAGCCTGAACCCGGGCAGAGCCGGAGGCGCTGGCCTGGCTACCGGTCAGCGTCAGGTCACGCCCGGCCGAGAGCAGAAGATTGCCACCGGCGTTAAGCTCGCTGCCCTGCGCCTGCTGCCACTCGCCGCTGACCTGCGCCATGCGCCTGCCCGCTTCTTCTATGCCGCTGCTGGTGCGGTTACCCATCGCCCCGGAGATCACGTTCAGGCTGCCGCTGTGACTGCTTTTCGCGGCACCGATCTCAAGGTTGTTGTGCGCGCTCAGACTGAGGTTATTGGTGGCATTGAGTTTCGCGCCCTGCAGCCGGATATCGGTGCCGCTGAGGCTGATATCCTCAGCACTCATCGTCGCCTGACGCAGGGCATTCTGCAGATCGGTGCTGATCGTCAGCGTCTCCGCCTTCACATCAATGCTGCCCGCCTTGATATCGCCGCCCAGGTGCTGAAACTGCCCGCTGTCGATGGAGAGCGCCTGATCCGCAAAGAGGTTACCGGCATTGGTCACGCTCTCTGCCGAGAGCTGCAGATTACCGCCGCCAATCACCGCGCCCGCGCCAGTCAGGCGCAGCGTGGTCTGTGCCAGATAAACTTTCGGCACCCACACAGTCTGAGGGCCGTCTGCCGTATCAACCGTTTCGCTGACCAGCCAGACGATATCCTGTTGCAGCGCCGCAATCTGTTGCGGCGTCAACGCCACGCCCGGCACCAGATGGAAATCCTGCGCCACTTTAGAGCCGTTGTTCATTAGCTCCTGATACTGCGCCATCGCATCCCAGCCGTTAACGGAAGGCCTGCCGGTCAGTTTCAGGACCTGCTCGCGAACCAGACGCTGCTCATAAAAACCGTCGCCCAGGCGTTTATGCACCTGTGACGGATCGTAACCCACCCGTTCAAGCAGATAGTCGCTGCTGATAAATTTGCTCTGGCTGGTAAAACGCTCGTCAGTCACGATCAGATACGGGCTGCCCGCCGCGGTATGCTGGCTGAACAGACCATTATTGGGGATGGTTGTGGCGACTTTCTCCAGCTGTTGTAGCGCCGTCAGGGCCAGTTCAGCCGGTAACAGTGGGCGACCCGATGTGTTATCACCCGTCGTAAGTTCTGTGTCGCCGTCATGGCGGGCGACCCCGTCCACGGCAAAGGCCAGTGGGTTACGTTCATACTCAGCGCGCTCAGCGTCCACTGCCTGCAGCGCCGCTTCAAGCTGGCTTATCTGCGCCTGATTAACGGTGGTAGTGCTGATGCTGGCCCCGTTAATGCTGACGTTGCCGTTGCCGCTAATGATGCCGTCAACGGTCGCCAGGGCGGTGGTCTCATCGGAATTGAAGGTCGGATACCAGTGGTGGGTATCTTTATCCATATGATCGACAATCACTTCCTGGCGTCGCTCATTGACCGAGTAACCCCGGTTATCAATGCTGCCACCGCCATCCAGTGTCAGATTGCCGTTAGCCGTGATCACGCTGGCATCGTTGAATAACGCTCCGGTGATGCGCAGGATCATGTTGCCGCCCGCCAGAATACGGGCGCCAATGCCTTCGCTGACCAGCTTGTCACGCTTGACGGTGCCGGTTGCAGTTCGTTCACGGAAGTTGTTGTAATCAGTGACGAACGGCGCATTGTCGATATCGATATGCTGTTCAGGATCCCACTGCTCAAGGCGCCCACGGTTGTATTCGCGCCATACCGTGTTCTGATAGGGAGTTGGTACGTTATTTTGCCGGAATCCGCGAGTTTCATAGAACGTCATGGCATACGTGCCATCGGCGCTGGGGTTCAGCGCCAGATAGTTAACCCAAAGATCGGTCAGCACGCCCTGATTGTTCATGACCCGTACCTGAGCGCGTTTGCCCACAGCGTCAATTGCCAGCAGGGTGCCGTAAGGATTGCTCTGCGCCGCGGCCTCATCCTGGAAAGTCAGTTGCTGAGTCGTTGACGCCATGGTGCTGAGATCCGTGCTCACTGCTGAGCCGTAAGATCGCCAGTAGTAGTTATAACGATGCCACTTGTAGTCGCTGGTCTCAGCCTCACGCTCTATCACCAGCCCTTCGCGCAGGTTGTCTAGCCGCCGCGCTTCCAGCGTCATATCACCGTCCGCTTCAATAAAGCTCGCCCGGTTCTCGATCAGGTCATCGCTATGCAATGACAGGCGATTGCCGCTATAGAGCAGCGCGCCATCTGTGTTGCTCAGCCGCTCACGGGCCTGCAGGGTCAGGTTTTGAGTTGCCGCGATGACCGCAGGCTGTCCATGGTTGTCGATCACCCGGGAACGCACGGTGACTTCATCACCTATCAACGCGGCACGGTTATCCAGCGAGTCGACATTCAGCGTCAGGTCGTCGGCTTCAAGACGCCCGCTGTTCAGCAGCGCACCGGTCGTGAGCTGAACGGTTTTGCCCACCAGCATCGCCGGGTTGGTTATGCCTGCCGCATTCAGCACCAGATTACCCGGCAGCAGCCAGTCCACCAGGTTAGTAAACGCCCCGCTCAGAGAGACAGTCACCGTGCCGTTACTGCTGATGGTTTCGTCCGCCTGGCGGGTGTAGTCCTGTTGCGCGCTCAGCCTCAGAGCTTGCAGGCCCAGCAGCGTGCCGCCCTGATTATCGAAAGAGTGTGCATGGATGTTTAATGCGCCAGCACTCTCCAGCCGTCCGCTCTGATTGAGCAGCACCAGCGTTGAATCAGTCGGTGAGAGATCACCATTGAGGGTGAGATCGCCATTCGCCAGCACCCGTCCCTGACGGTTGTCCAGCTGTGCAACACCGCGCAGCATGAGCGTTCCGGCGCTCTGCAGCCGTCCGGCGCTGTTATCGATATCACGGGCAGTAATGTCGCTGTAGGTGGTGCCGAGTAACAGACCGCCGTCGCGGTTGATAAGGCGATCGGCCTGCAGTGAGAGCCCCGCCTGACTGCTGATCACACCCTGGGTACTGTTATCGATCGCCGTGGCGTTCAGCACTAAATCTTGCGTGGCCACCAGCTGGCCGCCCTGATTGTTCAGTTGTGCGGCTTCAAGGGTCAGCGCCGCGCCGCTGTGGACTTTGCCCTGCTGATTATTGAGCGTGCCGACGTGATAACTTCCCGCGCCCTGGCTGATTAGTGTGCCGCTGGCATTCTCCAGCTGCCCGGTGGTCAGATTAATCGCTTCACGGCTGCTGAACACGCCCTGACGGTTATTGATCGTTGCGGCATTGATCTGCTGTCCGCCATTGCTGCGTACCGCGCCGCCATTGTTATCAAACTGCCCTGACAGCTGAAGTGTCAGTTGTTGCTGGCTGTCGATGTTGCCGCCTGCGTTGTTCAGCGTCTGCGCATCCAGCTGGAACGCTTCGCCGCTCTGCATCTTACCGGCCTGGTTATGCAGATCCCCGGCCAGATTCAGCTTCAACTGCCGCTGACTGTAGAGCAGACCGCCCTGGGTGTTATCGATACGCGCAGCGGTAATAGTCAGCCCCTCACCAGCCAGCCATTGCCCACCCGCATTGTTAATGTTACCGGTGCGGCTGCCTTCGGTCTGACCCTGAACGGTAAGCTGCTGCTGAGCAGAGACTTTACCGGCCAGGTTGTTGATATCCTGCTCAATGCGTAACGCCATGCCAGCAGCCGATTGCAACACGCCGCTGGCGTTACTAAGCCAGTTCGCTGAGAGTTCAGCCTGCTGCTGACTTTGTACGCTGCCCGCCGTGTTATCGAAACCGGCAGTCGTGGCAGTCCAGCGTCCCTGGCTGCCCATCCAGCCCTGCGTATTGCTCATCTCCTGCGCCTGGAGCGTCTGGCTTAACCGACTGAAGATGCGGCCATTGCTGTTATCCAGACGACCAGCAACCTGCATATCGAGCGTATCCAGCGCATTGATCGCGCCCTGAGCATTCAACAGATTTGCGGCGCTGGCCTGCGTGCGGCCATTACCGGTCAGGGTGCCACCCTGATTGTCCCAGTCGCCCGCCAGGTTCAGCGTCAGCGCCTGCTGGCTGAGAATCTGCCCTGACTGGCGATTGTTCAGTGCGCCGCCCTGCAGCAGCAGATCGCCGCCGCTTTGCAGCGATCCGCCATCGTTTTCAAATAGCGTCGCTGCGGTGCCATGGACCGCGAGGGCATTTTTCGCCGTGAGTTTGCCGCTCTGGTTGAGGATATCGCCACGGCTGGTCAGCTCCAGATCACCGCCAGACTGCAACCGGCCGCTGGCGTTATTGAGCTGATCTGCCGCCGCCGTGACCCGCTCACCGCCCTGTGCCGTTCCGTCGCGGTTCTGCCAGAGTCCGCCGCTGTTGAGTGAGAGATGATGACCCGCTTCGATCCAGCCATCGCTGTTATCCAGGCCCTGTAGTGTCGTCAGATCAAGATCGCCCTGGCTGACGATTTCACCCTGCGCATTATTCAGATGCTGTGCGGTCAGCGACAGCTGACCACCGTTCAGGGTGCCAGCGTGATTATCGAGATCACCGCCCGCGCTGAGCGTCAGCGCATCACCGGCCAGCAGCTTACCCTGACTGTTGTTTACAGCCGTGCTGGCATTAATAGCCAGCGATGCCTTGGTTTTGACGGTGCCACCCTGGTTAGTCAGGCTGCCTGTCTCAAGCGTCAGATCGCCGTTGTTACCCAGCTCACCCGCGGTATTGTCGAGCAGACCGTCAATCCGCCATTTTTGGGCGGCGTTGTCGAGTGCGACCATACGTCCACGCTGGTTATTCAGCGAGGCGGCCCGGAAGCTGAGCTGCCTGCTCTCAATCGCTCCGTCGCTGTTATCCAGCCCACCACTCAACGTGAAGCGGCTCTCGCCACTTCCGGTCTGCGACCATCCGGCCTGCTGGCTGAACAGGCTGCGTCCATCGATCTGCCAGCGCCCGGCACTAATCTGCGCCTGCTGCGCCTCGATATCACCTGCCGTGTTAATCACCAGCTCATCACCGTTGATCACCGCCTGCCGCACGGCAACTCCACCCTCCTGAGCCGTCAGCGTTGCGCGGCTGGCGGCGACCTGAGCGCCACTGAGATCGACCCGGCGTCCGCGTGCGCTGACCTCTTTTTTGCTCAGCAGGCTGCCACTGGCGCGAATGGTATCCTGGCTCTCCAGCTGCAGATTCGCTTCCTGCACAACCTGGCTACTGGCATCGCTGCCTGCCAGCAGGTGTCCGCTGCTCTGGATGCTGCGGGCCGCCGTCAGCCGCACATCACCTGCCGCCGCCAGGGTGCCGGACTGAGTGATTCCGCCTTCGTGGCTCCGGACCGTCAGCTGACCGCCACTGTGGAGTTTGCCCTGATAGTCAATATCCTCTCTGGCCGCCAGACTGATGTCGCCTCCGGCCTGCGTCACGCCATCCTGCGCCGCCGACTGCCAGACAAGCTTACCTTCGCTGCTCACCACCAGCGTTTTGCCCGCCTGCACCTGAGCGTTCTGATTTCGCACGCCGACGCCCGCTTCAGTGCCTATCATGCGGATCTGGCCGCTGTACATGCCGCCCATCTGCCCCATGTCGATCGCCAGTTCAGGTCTGGCGCTGCCGTCATCAGCCAGCGGTGTGACCGTCTGTGCGTCTGCGCTTACGCGATTGCGACCGGCCACCACCGCCAGCTCTTTTTTGGCCCAGACGCCCGCATTGATCTCCACCGCGCGGGCCAGTACGTCAACATACTCAGTATCATGACGGGGATCGCCGTTGAGTCCGCCGCCTTCAATGCGCACCACGCCGCGTTCGACCTGATAACCCGCCAGACTGCCGTCAGCGTTGAGCTGTGGTTTGCCGGTGGTCAGCGTCATGCGCCCGGCGTTGATGGTGCCGCATCCGTTACAGACAATCCCGGCCGGGTTGGCAACGATCACCTGCGCCCGTCCGCCCGCCACTTCCATATAACCGCGCAGCTGGCTGGGATTATTGCTGTTTACTTCGTTGATGATCACCCGCGCCGCTGGGGTCTTTGGGTTGAGATTCGGGTTGCCCTGAATCATTCCGGCCAGTTGTGTTGAGGTCATCACTGCGGAGTTATTCAGGATGGCGCCGTTCTGCGCGACGTCGAATTGCTGATACTGGTTATGCGAGATACCCGCCTGATTGGGGGCGGTGATATTAACCTGCGGCAGCCCGTTCTGGGTGGCGATGACGTCCGGCCGCTGTCCTGGCGTAGCATTGCTATCCGCCACAATGCCGTTCGCCATTGCAGGCCCGGCAAACAGGGCCATTCCCAGCAGCCACGCCGCGCGGCGTAAAGTGACCCAGAGACGCGGCGCGCCGTTGCCACGGCTCTGGCCGGGCTCCGTGCTGCAACTGCGGGCAAGTTCTGACACCACCCGGAGTTCCCCATGGGTGCGGCTGAAGATAATGCGATAGCAATGTTTATTCATGGGTCACATCCATGTGAAAGTCACTCTGTTCAGATAGCGGGATCGCCCGCTTTGGTGGTCAGATTTCCAGGTTAACGCTGAAACCCGCCGTCGCGCCTGAGGTATGAAAACCCGCAGGTTTATAGAGCGGAATGCCCGCAAACAGGTCGTAGCTGAAGCGCCCCCAGAGCGCGCCGCGTACGCCTATTGCACTGCCTGCCAGCTGATGCCCGACAAGATCGCGAGTCGCAGGTCCGCTTACCCGGCCATAATCGGCAGCCAGATAGAGCTCATGCCCGCACGAGAAAAGATTCCAGCCAATTTCGTTGCGCCACAGCAGTCCTTTTTCCCCCGACAACATCTGTTCACCGTCGAAGCCGCGTACCGTATAACGGCCGGCAATCGCCATGCGCTCCTGTGGCGTCAGGGCATTCGGACTCCATTGGCCCCGCACACTGCTGTAGACCCGCCAGGGCTGCTCGCCCACAGCGAAAGGATGGTTGATGCCGAGGTCGCCCAGCAATATGCCGGTACGCGCGCTGCCCTGATGACGCGACTCTTCTGGTGCAGGAAGCGCATTAAACGCACCAGTACCGCGCCGCCAGGCGATACTGGCGTCCAGCGTGCTGCTGCCCAGATAGCTATGCTGATTCAGGCCCAGTTCCCAGCCCGCGGTGCGCCGCTTTTGCTGCACAATGTCGATATCGTTGACGGCGTTGGTGGAATGTTTGCGGTAGCCACGCAGATTAAGCGTGGTTTTGTTCGACTGATCGCGGTAGAGCACCCGGGAGACCGTGAGCTGGAAATTATCGCTCTTGCCGCTGTAGCGCAGCACCTCATTGGCATTGGGGATGTTCTGGTGATAGGTGTAGTCGTTGTAGTTGGCGGAAACGGCCCAGTAGCCTATCGGGAAAAAGTAATTCAGGGTGTGCGAGCGGTTACCGAACGGCCCATGCTCAAACAGATTTTTGCCAATATTGGCGTAAAAAAGATCGTTCTGCGCAAAGGGCGCATCCACTGCGAGGGTGGCGGAACCGAGGTAGCGCCCGGTACTTCTGGAGCCGCTGTCATCCAGTCCCAGACTGAGCCGCACCGGTCTGCCTTCGCGCCAGTTGACCTGCAGATCGCTGGTGGCTTCCTGCTCGCCCGGCACGATTTTAATGTCGGCACTGGCACTGGGCACCCGCTTGAAGTTTTCCAGCCCCTGCTCAATATCCCGCAGATTTAATATCTCGCCCGATGACGCCGGAATCGCATTCCACAGCCGTCCACGCCAGGAAACCGGTTCATCAAAACGGATCCTGCTGATACGGCCCGGCTGTAACGTCAGCGTTAATACGCCTTTAGTCAGATCCTGCTCCTGTGCCATGACGCGGGTGGTGACATAGCCTTTGGCGAGAATTGCATTCTGCACTTTGTTAATGACCAGCACGATGCCCTGTCCGCCCAGGCAGCGGCCGGTGGCATCCGCGGCGGCGTCGAGCGCCCACTGAAAACGGCTGGCTTCGTCGCCAGTCAGGGCGATCTGATTGATGGTAAAGCAGGGTTGCTCACCGGCAGGATAACCGGGCAGACGACTATCAGGACGGGGAAGATGTTCATTCGCCTGCGGCGCATTCTGCTGTTGCAGCACGCGCTCGCGCGTCTGCTGACGCAGTTGCTCGCGGGCATCAATCGCCTGGCCTTCTTCGCGGGGATTATCGGCTGGCGGGGCTGCCATCAGCGGGGAAGCAGAGCAGAGCAGCGCGCCTGCCACCATGGTGAGCAGACGCACTGGCGAATGCCAGAGCGATAAACAAATCCTTTTCATGAAAATTCCATTTCACTAAATGTAACCGGGTGTAAATTCTGGCGAATTATCCATCAGGAAAGGGGAAAAACAAGAGGGCTGGCTATTTTTAGGGCGGTTTCTTAACCACCGGATTGATGAAAAACTTTAGAGTATGACAGGAGAAAAATTAACAAGTAACCATTTGATATATATTAAACATTTATAATCTGGCGCATCACCACAGCCGATTCCTGATGACCGGCAATGGCTGTTTAAGCACTTTAGCGTATTCATTTGCACCCTAAAAAATGGCCGCTATAGCGGTCACACTCAGGTATAAGTTGAAGACATCAGGCCAAAAAATCCCATAAAAAAAGGGACGATTGCTCGTCCCTTTTTCGCACAACAAATAGCATTACTGCAGCAGCGAGATATCCGCGACCTGCAGGAACAGCTCACGCAGTTTTGACAGCAGCGTCAGGCGATTAACCCGCACCGCCTGATCGTCGGCGTTAACCATCACTTTATCGAAGAAGTTGTCTACCGCAGTACGCAGCTGTGCCAGTTCGACCAGCGCATCCTGATAACGACCTTCAGCGAAGTAAGGCTGCAGCTTGCTGCTCAGCGCAGTGACAAAGGTCGCCAGCTGGATCTCTTCGTTCTCTTTCAGCAGCGACGCCTGCACGCTCTCATTCAGCGTTTCAGTCGATTTTGCCAGAATGTTAGAGACGCGCTTGTTCGCCGCCGCCAGTGCTGCGGCTGCTTCCAGCGTACGGAAGTGCGACACCGCTTTCATGCGTGCATCAAAGTCAGCCGGACGGGTCGGACGACGCGCCAGAACCGCCTGCAGCGTGTCGATACTGTGACCCTCTTCCTGATACCAGGCGCGGAAGCGACCCAGCATAAAGTCGATCACATCATCCACCACGCGGGCGTTGCTCAGCTTGCTGCCATACAGGCGCACCGCTTCTTCGGTCAGAGTCTGCAGGTCGAGCGGCAGGTTCTTCTCAACGATGATACGCAGCACGCCCAGCGCCGCACGACGCAGTGCGAACGGGTCTTTGTCGCCTTTTGGATGCTGACCAATGCCGAAAATACCGGCCAGCGTATCCATTTTATCGGCAATCGCCAGTGCACAGGCGACAGGGCTGGACGGCAGATCGTCACCGGCAAAGCGCGGCTGATACTGCTCATTCAGCGCCACCGCCACATCTTCGGCTTCGCCGTCGTGACGCGCGTAGTGCATGCCCATCACGCCCTGGGTGTCGGTGAACTCGAAGACCATGTTGGTCATCAGGTCACACTTCGACAGCAGGCCCGCGCGGGTGGCGTGATTCACATCTGCGCCAATTTCACCAGCAATCCAGCCCGCCAGGGCCTGAATGCGATCGGTTTTATCGCGCAGCGTGCCCAGCTCTTTCTGGAACAGCACCGTCTCCAGACGCGGCAGGTGATCTTCCAGACGCTTTTTGCGGTCGGTATTAAAGAAGAACTCCGCATCGGCCAGGCGTGGACGTACCACTTTTTCGTTGCCGGAGATAATCTGGCGCGGATCGCTGGATTCGATGTTGGTGACGAAAATGAAGTTCGGCATCAGGTTGCCGTCATTGTCATACACCGGGAAATACTTCTGATCGCCTTTCATGGTGTAGACCAGCGCTTCCGCAGGCACCTTGAGGAATTTCTCTTCAAAGGTCGCGGTCAGGACCACCGGCCACTCCACCAGCGATGTTACCTCTTCCAGCAGGCTGTCGCTGATATCAGCGTTGCCGCCTAAACGGCGTGCTGCTGCTTCAGCATCGGCTTTAATCATCGCTTTGCGGACCTGATAGTCGGCAATGACCTGGCCGCGTTTTTCCAGCACATCAGGGTACTGATCGGCGTTGTCGAGCGTGATTTCGCTTTCACCCATAAAGCGGTGACCACGAATAACCCGATCTGACTTAATGCCCAGAATGGTGCCTGGGATCAGCTCATCGCCCAGCAGCATCGTCACGGTGTGAACCGGACGAACGAACTGCACATCGCTGTTGCCCCAGCGCATCAGTTTTGGCACCGGCAGCTTGCTGAGCGCGGTAGCGATCATTGCGGGCAGCAGCGCCTGGGCCGCTTCGCCTTTGACCTGAGCGCGATAAACCAGCCATTCGCCTTTATCGGTGGCGAGACGTTCAGCCTGATCGACGGTAATGCCGTTGCCACGCGCCCAGCCTTCAGCGGCTTTGGTCGCGTTGCCGTCAGCGTCAAACGCAGCAGAGATCGCCGGTCCGCGCTTCTCTACTTCCCGATCGGGTTGTGAGGCGCTCAGGTTTGCGACTTTCAGCGCCAGACGACGCGGCGCAGCAAACCAGCTGACCTCGCCGTGGCTCAGGTTAGCGGCATCCAGTTCAGCAGTGACCTGCGCGGCAAAGGCTTCTGCCAGGCTGCGCAGGGCTTTTGGTGGCAGCTCTTCGGTGCCGATCTCCACCAGGAAGGTTTGTTCAGTCATGGCTGCCTCTTACTTTTTGTTATTGCACATCGGGAAGCCCATTGCCTCGCGAGAGGCGTAGTAAGCTTCAGCCACGGCTTTGGTCAGGGTACGAATGCGCAGAATATAGCGCTGACGCTCTGTTACCGAGATCGCTTTGCGGGCATCCAGCAGGTTGAAGCTGTGTGCCGCTTTAAGAATGCGTTCGTAGGCGGGCAGTGGCAGCGGTTTTTCCAGCGCCAGCAGATGCTGCGCCTCTTTCTCATACTGCTCGAAGCAGGTAAAGAGGAAATCAACGTCGGCGTATTCGAAGTTATAGGTGGATTGCTCCACTTCGTTCTGATGGAACACGTCGCCGTAGGTGGTTTTGCCCAGCGGACCGTCGCTCCACACCAGATCGTAAACGCTGTCGACGCCC
>Ga0157361_1000224_pt1 | contig 28245 bp, 25 predicted proteins | sample AttlaeALBM2_FD_111481 | JGI IMG/M metagenome (GOLD analysis project Ga0157361, IMG submission 111481) | Fungus gardens microbial communities from leaf cutter ant in Ribeirão Preto, State of São Paulo, Brazil - Atta laevigata ALBM2 | ecosystem: Host-associated > Fungi > Mycelium > Unclassified ...
ATTCCTCTGTAGTTCAGTCGGTAGAACGGCGGACTGTTAATCCGTATGTCACTGGTTCGAGTCCAGTCAGAGGAGCCATATTTAGAGAAGCCCGCTCAGGGAAACCTGAGCGGGCTTTTTGCTTTGCTTCAGGCGCGACAACGCTCAGGGAAAGATCCCTTTAAAACCGGTCTTTTTTCTCGGACCCGTCATGATCGCCTCCAGCGCCTCAACGCACCTGAGATAGTGTGGCGTTTTTTTATGCGCGGCGACGGCGTCACTGTCGACATAAGCCTCATAGATATAGAACCTGGTCGGCTCCTGTTCGTCCTGCAGCACATCGAATCGCAGATTACCCGGCTCTTTAATTGCCCCTTCGTGGTTATCGCGAAACACCTCCAGAAATTCATCGACCTTATCGGCTTTGACATTAATTTCAACGAGTGTGACTTCCATAATTACTCCTGTGACGCCGCTTTTTCATCAAGATACAGCTGCCAGGCGTGGTCGACGCTGGCGTTGTCATGTACCACTGCCTGTACCGCCTTTAACATAGCAATCGGCGATTCGGACTGGAAAATATTGCGCCCCATATCCACGCCGGATGCCCCCTGATCGATCGCTTCGAAGCACATCCGGAGCGCCTCGCGCTCGGGGAGCTTCTTGCCGCCGGCGATCACAATCGGTACCGGACAGCCTGCGGCGACCCGCTCGAAACCGCTGTCTACGTAGTAGGTTTTAATGATATGTGCCCCCATCTCGGCGGCAATGCGGGTCGCCAGCGAGAAGTAACGCTGATCGCGCGCCATCTCTTTCCCAACGCCGGTCACTGCCATGGTTGGCATACCGTAGCGGGTGCCGTGATCCACCAGTTGAATAATGTTTTTGATCGACTGATGCTCATGTTCGCTACCGATATAGATCTGCGCGGCCATGGCGGCCACATTCAGGCGCAGCGCATCTTCAATGGCCACCGCGACCGTTTCATTCGATAACTCAGTCAGAATCGAATTCCCCCCGGAGGCGCGTAACACCACGGGTTTGTTGGCGGCGGCGGGCACCACGCTGCGCAAAATGCCGCGCGTACACATCAACACGTCTGTGTGTTCAAACAGCGGCGCGATAGTGAGATCGATGCGCTCCAGGCCAGTGGTTGGCCCCTGAAAGTAGCCATGATCGAACGCCAGCATAACGGTGCGCCCGGAGGCTGGCCTGAAAATACGCGTCAGCCTCGACTGCATGCCCCAGTCCAGCGCCCCGCTGCCTTTAAGAAAGAATGCGCTGTGGCTTTGCGGCGTACCCACACCAAAATTTTTGCCGTCTTTAATGTCATCCAGATCAGCCATCTCAAGCTCTCCTTACAGTGACGTTCATATCAGAAATCGTATTTACCGATGTTGTCTTTGGTGAATACCACGCGCTCCGGCAGCAGAACGATGCCGTTACCTTTAGCTTCATACTGGTAGCCCTGTACGCTGTTGGGTGAAACAGCAACCTGACCGATGTCTGGCACCGTCAGCTTGTCGCCCACGTTCAGCTCGCCCCTCTTCAGCAACTGTTCGGCGACGTATACCGAGATCTTGCCCTGTGCCACCACGTCCCACAGTCCGAACTGTTTTACGGTTCCGCGTTCGACATAAGGCCGCATGACGTTTGGCGTACTGAAGCCGACGATGGCGATATCTTTACGTCCGAGGTTTTCTGCCGCCTGCGCCGCCGCTGGCAAGGCGTTGGCGTCCGGCGCGATGATGGCATCGAGATCGCTCCACGACTTCATGATGCCTTCGGCGGTTTGTAGCGACTTGGTAGCGTCGTTATAACCATACTGCGTGGTGACGATCTCCCAGCCGGGCTGCGCTTTGGCGATGCGGGCTTTTGCCTCTTTTACCCACTGGTTCTGATCAGTTACCGTCGGGCTGGAGTAAAAAAACGCCACTTTAGCGCGCTCTTTGGTGACCTGGCTGGCTGCCATATCCACCAGCATGGAACCCAGCTGCTGCGGGGTGCCCTGATTAACGTAAATTGAGCGGCACTCTGGTTTAGTGTCCGAATCCCAGGTCAGCACTTTCACGCCGCGCTGCATCGCGCGTTTCAGGGCCGGGCAGAGGCCGTCGGGTGAGACTGCCGCCACGACAATGGCGCCATAACCCTGATTGACGAAGTTGTTAATCATCTGCACCTGCCCCGAGACGCTGGGTTCTGTCGGACCGTCGTAGGTCACATCAACACCCAGCGCTTTGCCGGCCGCCATGGCGCCATTGCCGCCGCTGGTGAAGTAGCCCACCCCCACCAGCTTCGGGATAAAAGCAATGCGTTCTGCCGCCTGTACACTGGCGCACATCATGGCGAGTGCGCTGACAGCGAAAAGGTCTTTCCACGCGGTTCTTTTCATCATTCACTCCACATTATTTCGGGGTCAAAGAAGCAGAAGACGCAGACCAGCGGCGGTATCCGCGCTGGAAGACACTGCGAAGCAGGCCTCGGTTGAGGCTGGCAGAGCGGCCAATGACCACCAGAATCAGCAGCGCGCCGGAGAGTGCGCTGGAGACCTGACTGGAAATCCCGACCATCTGCAGCCCTTGTTGCAAATAACCAATGAGTAAGGTTGCCAGCGCCGTGCCGAGCACCGAGCCAGCGCCGCCATAAATATTCGCGCCGCCGAGCACGACTGCGGTGATAGCGGGCATGAGTAACGAGACCCCAAGATCCGAGCGCGCCGAGCCGAAATAGGAGGTCATCACGATCGCCGCGACTGCCGAGGCCAGCCCGGTCATGCCATAAAGCGCGAACAGGGTGCGGCTGACGGGCAGTGCGCCATAGCGCGCCACCCGGGCGTTTTGCCCAATCAGGAAGACATTGCGGCCCGTGCGCGTGCGGTGCATCAGGGCCCAGAAAAAGAGCGTCGCCAGGAGAAAAATCAGCAGGGGCATGGGCAGACCCAGTACCACCTGATTCGCGAAGTCAGTAAAAGCCTGAGGGAAGTCGCCGATGCCTTCAAATCCTGTTGCACCTGCCAGTCCTGAGAGCAGCAGCGCACTGCCGCCGAACAGGTATAGCGTTCCCAGAGTGATAACCAGCGGGTTTACGCCGGTGTAGAGGATCAGCGCAGCGTTGAGCAGGCCGCAGGCCGCACCCAGCGTCAGCGTCAGGCCAATCGCCAGCGGCAGCGGTACGCCCGTCTGGCACAGTACCCCCAGCGCGATGGCACACAGCCCGATGGTTGAACCAAATGAAATATCGATACCGCCGCTCACAATCACCATGGTCAGCGGCAGTGCTACGATGCCAATAGTGATGAAATCGCTGGTGCTAAACAGCAGCGTGTTAATGTCCAGCATGCGCGGGTTAGCCGAGCCGAACAACAGCACCTCCACCACCAGCAGAGCCAGCAGTGCCCCTTCCCAGCCGTAACGTTTCAGATGGCTCATCACAACACCCCGCTCTTGTTGGCGTTCATACGTCGGGAGGTGCGCGGTGCCGGCGGTTTCGTGCTGGCTCTGCTGACCGCCGCCGCCTTCGGCTGAAAACGGGCGTACTTCTGGCGGCGCAGATTTTTATCCAGCGCCTGTCGCAAACGCCCGTCGAACACCAGCACTGCCAGCAACACGATGCCGGCGATAAAATCATTCCACCACGCGGGCAGGCGGAGCAGGACTAACACGCTGTCGATCTGGGTCAGAAAATAGGCCCCCAGCACGGCACCAACAATGCTGCCTGTGCCACCAAGCAGGCTGATTCCCCCCAGTACGCAGGCGGCAATCGCTTTCATCTCCAGCCCGCTGCCGGTTTGGTTCGGGACGAATCCAATCTGTGAGGCAAAAACAATTCCGGCCAGCGCCGCCATCAAGCCATTCATACCAAAAGCCAGAATCCGGATGCGGTTCACCGGCACGCCCAGCTGGCGTGCGCCCTGAAGATTGTCGCCGACGGCATAGAAGCTGCGGCCAAATGCCGTACGTGACAGCATCCAGAACATTGCGCACAGCAGAATAATGACCAGTAACCCCAGCGGAGAGATGCCCACTATCCGCGGCACCGAAAGCATTTTCAGCTCAGCCGGCAACCCCTCTATCCACTTGCCGCCGGTCAGCAGCAGCATCAAACCGCGATACAATCCCAGGGTGCCCAGGGTGGCGACAATCGCCGGGATCCGTAGCCAGGCCACCAGAACCCCGTTAAATAAGCCCGCCGCGCCCCCTACCGCCAGTGTCGCCAGACAGGCCAGCGGCAAGGCAACGCCGCTATTCAGCAAGATGCCCAGCGATACGGCGCACAGGCCGGTTATCGACCCTACCGACACATCAATGTTGCGGGTCAGCATCACCAGCGTGGCCCCCATCGCCAGTAGCATCAGGATCTGCGCGCTGCCGAAAATCATCCCCAGCGTCTGGAAGCTAAACGCGTGGCTGTCTATCGTGCCGGGCAGGCCGAACAGCACAACAATCGCCAATAGCGCGGTCAGTTCACGGTTATTCTGAATCAGTCTCAGCATCAGGCTTCCCCCTCTGAGGCACCGGCTGGCTCGGGTCGGTGCGCATTACCAAAGGCGATATGCATGATGCCGTTAACGTTGATATCGTCACCGCGCAGTTCGCCACTCATCTCCCCCTGATGCATAACAAAGACCCGGTCCGCCAGCGCTTCAATCTCATCCATATCAGATGAGATCAGCAGCACGGCGACACCCTGCTTCACCACGCTCTGCAGCAGCTGGTAGATGTCGGCGCGGGCGGATATGTCCACGCCACGGGTTGGCTCATCCACAATCAGCAGCGCGGGGGCTGCCTCAAGACACCGGGCAATCAGCAGTTTTTGCTGATTGCCGCCGGAGAGCGTGCGAGCATGCTGCTCGCCGTGGGAGTATTTGATGCCCAGCGCGCGGTGGTAGCGCTCAAGTACGGCGGCTTCGCGCTTAGGGTTAAGCCACCAGCCGGCGCGGTTGAACGTCAGCGACGTGGTGTTCCATGCCAGCGGCGCATCAAGATATAAGCCAGAGGCCTGCCGATCTTCGGGCAAATAGACCAGCCCCTGTTGAAGTCTGGCCCGGGTATTCAGCGAGCTAATGTCATGGCCCGCCAGCCACACCTGCCCGGCCCGCGCCGCGCGCAGCCCATACAGCGTTTCGGCTAATTCAGTGCGTCCGGCTCCCACCACGCCGGCCAGCCCGACAATCTCTCCGGCATGCACCGTCAGGGAGATATCGATAAACCCCTCGCCGGTCAGCTCTTCCACCTGTAGCACTGGCGTACCGGCCGCACCAGTGCGCCGCGAACCGGGCAGATCCAGCCAGAGCGTCTGTTCAGCGGTCAGCGCCGCTTCAGCCGCCTGCGGGGTAATGGCCTGAATCAGCTGGTTGTTATCAAGCTCGCTGAGTGTGCCACTGAGGGCAATCTTACCGTCACGCATCACGCTGACGCGGTCAGCAATCTGGCGAATTTCGGGCAGCTTATGTGAGATAAACACCACGCCCACGCCCTGCGCAGCCAGTTGCTTAACCTGCGTAAATAGCCGGGCAGACTCCGCCGGCGTGAGCGACGCTGTCGGTTCATCGAGGATCAATAAGCGCGCATCACGCATCAGCCCGCGTAAAATCTCTACCAACTGCTGATCGGCGACGTCGAGTGTGCCGGCCAGCGCGCTGAGGGGTAAGGTGCAGCCCAGCTGCTCAAGGCGCTGTTTCAGCTTGTCAGCACTGGCCTGATGAGCCGGCAACCGGAACAGAATGTTCTCCCTTACCGTCAGGCTGGGGAACAGCATCGGCTCCTGCGGTACCAGATAGATCCCGGCCTGATGAGCTCTGGCGGGCGTCATGCCGGTTTGCACCTGGCCATTCAGGCACAGCGTTCCGCTATCCGCCACCTCAATGCCGGCGATGATCTTCATCAGCGTTGATTTTCCCGCGCCGTTGCCGCCCAGCAGCGCATGGATCTCACCGCTATGCAGGGTAAAGTCGATATTTTTCAGTACCGCTACGCCGGAAAAGCCTTTACTGACACCGGATACCTGTAATAACGCATTGAGGGAGTCTGTGTGCATGCATGGCCTCTGAGTGAACTGCTCTTTATGAACAAATGTTTTTACTATTTAATAATGTTCGGAAGCCTAGTCTGCGGCAGTAGATAAAACCTGAGCAGCGATCACAGTTTGTTCAATCCATGCCATGTGCGTTATGATTCAGGCGGCAATCCTTCTTGTTCTGCCGTCTCCGTCACAGTTAACATCAATTTGTTAACGAACAATTGATTTATATTTTTATAAGTGTTCACTATGAATGATAAAGCAACTCAGTCCGACCTGACTATCCCACTGGAATATGGCATGGGCGAAGAAGAGCTGTTAGCGCGCACCGCGTGGTTCTACTACCACGACGGCCTGACACAAAATGAGATCGGTGACCGGCTGGGGCTGACGCGTCTGAAAGTCTCCCGTTTACTGGAAAAAGGCCGCCAGTCGGGAGTGATCCGCGTACAGATTAATTCGCGTTTCGAGGGGTGCCTGGCGCTGGAAAATACCCTGCTGGAGCGCTTTGATCTGCAGCATATCCGCGTGTTACCGCATCTGGCGGATGGTGTGTTGAGCAGCCGCCTGGGCGTGGGGGCCGCCCATATGCTGATGACCCTGCTCAAGCCCGATCAGCTGCTGGCAGTGGGGTTTGGTGAAACAGCGATGAGCACCCTGCAGCATTTGAGCGGGTTTATCAGTTCGCAGCAGATTCGCATGGTCACGCTCTCTGGTGGCGTCGGCCCCTATATGACGGGCATCGGCCAGCTCGACGCGGCCTGTGGCGTGAGCATTATTCCCGCGCCGCTCCGGGCTTCGTCCGCCAGCGTCGCGGCGATTTTTCGCCAGGAGCGCAATGTGCATGACGTGATGCTGGCTGCGTGCGCAGCCGATATCGCCATTGTCGGTATCGGCTCGCTGAACCAGAGGCACGATGCGACGATCCTGCGCTCCGGCTATATCAGCGAAGGCGAACAGCTGATTTTCGGCCGTAAAGGCGCGGTCGGCGATATTCTCGGCTACTTCATGCAGCGCAACGGCGAGCTGGCGGAGAACATGGCGATTCACGATGAGCTGATCGCCGTCTCACCGGCGGAGTTAGCCAATATTCCCACCGTATTGGGCGTGGCCGCCGGGGTGGAGAAAGCCGAGGCGATTGTCGCGGCGCTGAAGGGCAAACGCATCAACGCACTGGTTACCGAAGAGAGCACGGCGCAGGCAATGCTGGCGCTGCTCGATTAACGCGCATGTTGTGTTCAGCGTGGCGGCGGTAGCGGGTACCGACTAAACCGTTATGAGGGGCGACAATGAGCACATCATCTGCAACAGAACAGGATGCGTATTTGATGGCGCTGGATGCCGGCACGGGCAGCATCCGCGCGGTGATTTTCAATCTTGAAGGCGAGCAGATAGCGGCGGGACAGGCCGAGTGGATCCACCTGGCGGTGCCCGACGTACCCGGTTCGATGGAGTTTGATTTGAGCAAAAACTGGCAGTTAGCCTGCCAGTGTATTCGTCAGGCCCTGCATGACGCCCGGATCCCCGCCGCCCGTATTCGCGCTGTCGCCGCCTGCTCTATGCGCGAAGGTATCGTGCTCTATAACAGAGCCGGTGAACCTATTTGGGCCTGCGCCAATGTCGATGCGCGCGCCAGCCGCGAAGTTGCCGAGCTCAAGGAGATTCACGACTTTGCCTTTGAGCGCGAAGTGTATGAGTGCTCCGGCCAGACGCTGGCGCTCAGCGCCATGCCGCGCCTGCTATGGCTGGCACATCATCGCCCGGATATTTATCGCCAGGCCGCGACTGTCACCATGATCAGCGACTGGCTGGCCTATATGCTGTGTGGCGAGCTGGCGGTTGACCCTTCCAACGCGGGCACCACCGGCATGTTAGACCTTGCCACGCGCAACTGGCGTCCGGCGCTGCTCGACATGGCCGGGCTGCGCGCGGATATGCTCTCTCCGGTTGCCGAAACCGGCACCCGCCTGGGTTCCGTCACCGCCACAGCAGCAGCGGCCAGCGGCCTGCAGGCCGGTACGCCCGTGGGCATGGGTGGCGGTGATGTACAGCTCGGCACGCTGGGGTTGGGCGTGGTACACGCCGGGCAGACCGCCGTGCTGGGCGGCACCTTCTGGCAGCAAGTGGTGAACCTGCCGGCGCCGGTGACTGACCCGGAGATGAATATTCGTATCAACCCGCACGTGATCCCCGGCATGGCGCAAGCCGAGTCGATCAGCTTCTTCACCGGCCTGACCATGCGCTGGTTCCGCGATGCCTTCTGCTCTGAAGAGAAGCTCATCGCGCAGCGTTTAGGGATTGATACCTATTCGCTGCTGGAGGAGATGGCCGCCCGCGTGCCTGTTGGCTCGTGGGGCGTCACGCCGATCTTCTCCGATGCGATGCATTTCAAAAACTGGTATCACGCCGCGCCCTCTTTCATCAATTTGTCGATTGATCCGGAACGCTGTAATAAACAGACCCTGTTCCGCGCCCTGGAGGAGAACGCCGCGATTGTCTCGGCCTGCAACCTGGATTTGATTGCCGATTTCTCTGGCGTGCGCGCTAAATCGCTGGTGTTTGCCGGAGGCGGTGCAAAAGGCAAGCTGTGGTGCCAGATTCTCAGTGATGTAACCGGGATGCCAGTCAGTGTGCCGGTCGTGAAAGAAGCCACTGCGCTGGGCTGCGCAATTGCCGCTGGCGTGGCGGCGGGCGTCTACGCTTCGCTCGCCGAAACCGGTGAATCTCTGGTGCGCTGGGAGCGCGAGTATCAGCCCGATGAGTCAAATCATGAAATCTATCAGTTGCAAAAGCGTAACTGGCAGGCCGTTTACTCAGACCAGCTTGGGTTAGTCGACAGGGCGTTAACCACCTCCATGTGGAAAGCGCCGGGGCTGTAAGGCTGCCGCAGCGCCGGGTTACACTTCTGTCCAGCTGCGCAGCAGATTGTGATACATGTTGAGCAGCGACAGGAGCTCTTCACTGTCGCCGTGACGCGTACGCAGGCTTTGAATGTTGCGGTCCAGCTCAAAGAGCATGGCGCGCTGCTTGTCGTCACGCACCATTGACTGAATCCATAAGAACGAGGCCACGCGCGTGCCGCGCGTCACCGGCGTGACGCAGTGCAGGCTGCTGGCAGGATACAGCACCAGATGGCCGGCCGGCAGCTTCACGCTATGCTGACCATAGGTATCCTCAATCACCAGCTCGCCGCCCTCATAGCTTTCCGGCTCACACAGGAACAGCGTGGCCGAGAGATCGGTGCGCATCCAGCCCGCCGCGCCATTGTGGCGTACGGCGCCATCCACGTGAAAACCATAGGTCTCGCCCTGCTGATAGCGGTTGAACAGCGGCGTGGAAAGGGTGCGCGGCAGTGCAGCAGAGAAGAAGAGCGGATGAGTGTTCAGCGCCTGCAGAACCGCAGCCTGCAGCCGATCGTACAGCGGCGTACGGGTATCAATTTGCTGATTGTTCTTCACGGTCGCGCCCTGGCTACCCACCGTGGCGCGGCCGTCGATCCACTCGGCTTGTTGCAGTTGTGTGGTAAAACTCGCTACCTGTTCTGGCGTCAGCACAGCAGGAATATGGTACATCATTACGGTATTCTCGCCATAAAGCGTGGGGCAGCACCGCCCCACGCGTGGTCATCAGAAATGCACGTTCGCCGTCAACAGGAAGGTCCGCGGCTCACCCGGATGGTAGCGGTAGCCACTCTTGTTGATTGAGGCAACGTAGTGGGTATCGAAGACGTTGTAGACATTGAGCTGCAGATCAAGATTGTTATTCACCTTATATCCCAGCTTCGCGTCAGCTACCCAATAGCCTTCGGTATGATCGGGCGTACCGACTGCACCATCGCTGCCGCGACGCAGGCTGCCGATATAACGCGCGCCCGCGCCCACCGACAGCGCATCGGTGGCCTGATACTGCGTCCATAACGTGAAGGCATGTTTAGGGGTATAGGCCAGCGCGGAAGATCCATCCTGCGCCACGCTTGCGCCTTCCCTTACCGAGGCATGCTGCATCGTGTAACCGGCAATGATCTGCCAGTCCGGGGTAAGATTCCCGGTGGCTGAGAGCTCATACCCTTCCACGCGCTTCGTGCCGGTTTGCGAGTAAGTGCCATCGTCGTTGGCGGTCACTTCATTTTCGATATCGGTGCGGAACAGCGCAGCATTCAGCAACAGGCGCTTATCCAGCACCTGCCACTTGGTGCCCACCTCACCCGATTTAGCCTTTTGCGGTTTGAAATCTGTGCGGTTTGCGCTGTTGCCGCTTCCGCCCGCTGCCAGTGCAAAGCTACTGCCACCCGGCGGCTGTTGTGAAATCGCATAGTTAACATACACATTGCCCTGCTCGCTTACGCGATAGAGCGCGCCCGCTTTCCAGTTCACCAGATTACCGGATTTCGCGGTATCCACGGTGGTGACCGGCGTATTGCGTGGCAGACCCGCCGGACAAGCCAGCGCGCCGCGTCCGCTGCCGCCACAGGCCGTAGCGCTGTCATATTCGGTGTGGTAATTATCGAGGCGAATCCCACCATTAAGCTCAAGACGATCGCCAATTGCCAGCGTGTCAAACGCATAGATGCCGAAGGTATCCGTCTGGCCATTGGCATTGGCCCCGTTGCGGTTCAGGCCGCCTGACGAGATGCTGCTGACAGGGTGATAGATATTAACCGCCGGTGGCGTCAGCGCGTTCACACCGTAAGTAGTTTGATTTTCCCGCGTAAACTCCACGCCCGCACTCACATCATGCCCCACCGCGCCGGTCATGAATTTTGAGGTGATGTTGGTCTGGTTCGTCAGAATACGGTTGCTAATGTCCTTAGTGTTTGCCAGCCGCGACCAGCTCCAGCTGCCCACGTCATCGTTTGGCGCCGTGATATTGCTGGCACCGCCCATCACTGCCGTTAGCAGATACTCCTGCTTAACCCGCGACCAGCGCGTGGTGTTACGCAGCGTGGTGTTCTCACTCAGATCGTGTTCAACACGCAGCGTGGCGCTATCGGTAGTGGATTTGTCAAAATCGGAGTCTGTGCCGTAGTAGTTACTGGTCGCCACCTTGCCCGAATTGTTCAGCGCAGCATAGGCGGCCGATGGCGCGGAATAGCCCGGCAAACCGATAACAGGGATGCCACCGTCCGGCGTATTGTTTTGATGCACGTGCAGATAGTTAACATATAAACGCGTTGCGGTATCCAGCCCCAGCGCCAGCGAAGGAGCCACGCCATAGCGCTCGTTTTGTACGTGGTCGCGGCCCGCATCATGGGTTTTCTCGCCCATCAGGTTGAGACGAAACGCGGCGTTATCATTAATGGCCTGGTTGTAGTCCAGCGTGCCACGACGCATCCACGCGCTGCCTGCGCTGACCGAAGCATCAAGCCCGGTATCCAGACGCGGCTGTTTGCTGATCATATTGATTGAGCCCGATGGTGCGCTGCGCCCGTAATCGGTGCCGGAAGGCCCTTTGATCACTTCCACCTGCTGCGTGTTGAAGGTATCACGCGTGACGCTGCCAATATCACGCACGCCATCAACATAAATACTGTTTGAGGTATCGATGCCGCGCATATAGACCGCATCGCCGGTGGTCGAGTTGCCGTTCTCGCCGGCATAAAAGGCGCCCACGCCGGGCACGTTTTTCAGCGCGTCGGTGAGGTTATTTACCCCCTGATCCTTTATCACCTGCTCAGGAATCACCGTCATGGTGCGAGTCGTATCCACCAGCGGACGGGTAAATTTGGGATCGGCAGACGCGTTCGGCGCATACAGCGAAGGCGTACGCGCTTCAACCACCAGCGTATCATCAGATTTTTTGCCTGAACCGTCTGCTCCCAGAGCAGCAGCCGGTGAAATACCAATGCAAAGCCCGGTAAACAGGGTCAATGAATTAAAGCTGCCAAACGGCAGCGGGCGATTATTATCCATGTTAAAAGGTAAATTTCTTATCGTTATTGATGTGCGCATTATCCCTTGCCAGATAGATATTCAGGCACAGCCCTGAATAACGGCATATTTCCGGGATAACCCCCAAATGATAATGCCAATGGTTATCATTTACCTTTATATTCTTACATGAGCACTGCAGACTGGAAAGACTTTTCTTTACGTAAACATTACATAATCAATACAGTTGAATGAATGGGTTAAAAGCGATCAGTAGATGGAGAGCAGAGATAAAAAAACCCGCCTTTATAAAGCGGGTTTTAACGGAAAGCGCACAGCTCGTTCCAGTAGCTGTAGCGTATTAGCCGGGGCACACGTCTATCGATCATAGTAGCGCCAGACCGAGGGGTGGAACTCAATACCGTACAGCTGGCTAACCGGGATGAGCAGGTCGATATGTTTGCTGAGATCATACTCAGGCTGACCTGCCGGCGCTCCGCGGGTGGCAGTGAGCCGGGAAAACCACTGCTGCAGGATCTTTTTCATCATCAGCTTCTCCGGAAAGGATGGACCCTGCCAGTAGAACGCACGCCCTGTGATTAGCCAAACAAGAAGTTGTGCGTTGGATAATCACATTATGCATATCAGCTGCGGCTATCCCCCGCTCTTCGCCAGCATGCGGCGATAGTTATTCAGCCACTTACCGCTGGTGAGGCGGCCCCAGAAGAAGATACCGCGCACCGTCCAGTCAAGGAACATCCCCAGCCACACCCCGATGACGCCTATTCCCAGCTCAATGCCCAACAGATAGCCGGCAACCACGCGCGCGCCCCACATACTGAACATGGAGACATACATGGTGTAACGGGCGTCGCGTGCGCCTTTGAGTCCGGCCGGCAGCACCCAGGATGCCGTCCAGATCGGCATAAAGGCGGCGTTCAGCCAGATGAGATGTTTGGTGACCTCAATCACTTCCGGATCGCGGGTGTAAAACTTCGCCAGCGTGCCCGCCAGCGGCACGGTAATCAGGGCCAGCGTACAGAGCCCAATCATCGCCAGCCAGAATACATGTTTTATCTGCCGCTCAGCCTGCATCACCTGATTCCGGCCCAGCCGCTTGCCGGTAATAATGGTGGAGGCCGATCCCAGCGCGTTCCCCGGCAGGTTGATCAGCGTCGCAATGGAGAAGGCGATAAAGTTACCGGCGATCTCATTGGTGCCCATACCGGCAACAAAGATCTGCGTCAGTAATTTTCCTCCGTTAAACAGCACGGATTCAATACTGGCCGGCACGCCGATGCCCAGCACTTCCATCAGAATGTTGCGGTCCCAGCGCCGAAAGTAGCTGGCCAGCGTAATTTTCAGCGCTGGCGTAATACCACGATAGAGCACGTAGAGGGCCGCGGCCGCGCCGATATAGCGTGAGATCGTCAGCCCAAGTCCGGCCCCGACAAAGCCCATCCCTTCCCAACCCAGCGCACCGTAGATCAACACGCTACTGATCACGATGTTCAGGATGTTCATGCCGCCGTTGATCAGCATGGGGATTTTAGTATTACCCGCGCCGCGCAACGCGCCGCTGCCAATCAGCGCAATGGCCGCCGCCGGGTAGCTCCACGCCGAGGTTTGCAGATAGCTCAGCGCCAGCTCTTTGACCTGCGGCTCCGCGCTGCCGGCGATCACATCGATAATCAGATGCCCCCAGATTTCGATGGCGATGACCAGCGCGAAAGCCAGCATAGTCATCAGCCCAAGCGACTGCCGCGTCGCCGCACGCGCGCGTTTACCGTTGCGCTTTGCCAGGCTAAATGCCACCACCACCGTGGTACCCAGATCGATGGCGGCGAAGAAAGAGATAATCACCATGTTGAAGCTGTCAGCCAGCCCCACGCCCGCCATCGCCTCTTTACCCAGCCAGCTGACCAGGAAAGTACTGAGCACGCCCATCAGCATGACGCACAGATTTTCGATAAAGATGGGCACCGCTAACGGAGTAATTTCACGCCAGAACAGCGTGCGGTAAGCACGCCGTTTGGGATACCACGGCGTGTTTCTTACCGCACGCATCACTGCTACGCCAGGATTTTGCAAGGGAGTACCAAATTGCCGGGAATAAGAAGAGGAGTAATAATGATGATAGGTGACTGACAATTATGCAAAGTGTTTGCCGCCGCCAGTTAATCATTATTACAAACTTTTTATCGCCGGCACCGCGGCACCGCCCAGATAGGCACTGCGCACCTCGTCGTTATTCAGTAATTCGCTACCGCTGCCGCTCAGGCGTATCTCCCCGTTGACCATCACATAACCGCGATCCGCCAGCTGCAGCGCATGGCGGGCGTTCTGCTCGACCAGGAACAGCGTCATTCCCTGTTGTGTCAGCTCGCGCAGGATGCTGAAGATCTGCTTTACCACCAGCGGGGCCAGGCCAAGACTCGGCTCATCCAGCAGCAGCAGGCCGGGCCGGCTCATCAGCGCGCGCGCAATCGCCAGCATCTGCTGCTCACCGCCTGAAAGCGTCATCGCCCGCTGCTTACGCCGCTCAAGCAGCCGCGGAAACAGCTGATACATACGCTCTTTATCCTGTTTGCTATAGCGCTCGCCAATGGCAATGGTGCCCATCAGCAGATTCTCCTCCACCGTCATATCCGGAAAAATACGCCGTCCCTCCGGCGCCTGCGCGATGCCGCTGGCGGCAATAAAGTGCGTTGAGCGCTGGCTGATGGCTTCACCGCGCAGACGAATCTCACCGCTGGCGATGCGCGGCTGGCCAAATATTGACATCAGCAGCGTGGATTTACCCGCGCCGTTTGCGCCAATCAACGCCACCGTTTCCCCCTCATTAATCGTCAGCGACACCTGCTTCAGCGCCTGTACCGGGCCATAGAAAACGTCAACCTGCTCGAAGGCCAGCATCGGATTAGCCATGGTCGTTCTCCTCTTCTGCACCCAGGTACGCGGCGATCACTTTCGGATCGTGACGAATCTGCTGTGGCGTGCCCTGAGCAATGACATCACCGTGATCAAGCACCACGATATGGTCTGAAATGCGCATCACCATCGGCATGTCATGCTCAATCAGCAGGACGCTGATACGGTGATCGGCGCGCAGCCGGTGCAATATCTCACTGAGCGCTTCCGTTTCGACCGGGTTCAGCCCGGCTGCCGGCTCATCCAGGCAGATCAACTCCGGCTGCGTGCACATTGCGCGGGCGATCTCCAGCCGGCGCTGCTGCCCGTACGAGAGCGTTCCGGCCAGCCGGTTAGCGCTGGCAACCAGATCAACCCGCTCCAGCCAGTAGAAGGCGCGATCGAGCGCGCGGTTCTCCGCCTCACGGTACCCTCGGGTATTCAGTACACCCGCCAGTAGCTGGCGATTCACCCGCATGTGCTGCGCCACCAGCAGGTTTTCAATGACCGACATTTCACGGAACAGCCGGATATTCTGAAACGTGCGCGCCAGCCCGGCGCGATTGACCAGATGCGCGCCGCCAAACATTTTGTACCAGACACGCGATCCCAACCGGTGCGGGTGTAGCCAGTCAGTGGGGTGGATTTTTTGCCCGAGGATCTGCATCACATCGGTGCTGCGCTGGTTGGCGTTGAGCGTAATGCAGCCGCCGGTGGCGCGGTAAAATCCGGTCAGGCAGTTGAACACGGTGGTTTTACCGGCGCCGTTGGGCCCGATCAGCGCCGTGACCGACCCGCGCTCAACCGTCAGACTGACATCATTGAGCGCTTTAATGCCGCCAAAGCGCATCATCAGGTGCTCGACCTGCAGGATGGCATCACTCATGGCGCACTCCTTTACGCAGCGGCACGCCCACGCGCGCGGTCCGCACCAGCCCGCGCGGACGCCAGATCATCATCAGCACCATCAGCATGCCAAACAGCAGCACGCGGTACTCGGCGAAGCTGCGCAGCAGCTCGGGCGCAACCGTCAGCACAAAGGCTGCCAGCACCACACCGAGCGTTGAGCCCATCCCGCCCAGCACCACAATCGCCAGAATCAGCGCGGACTCAAAAAAGGTAAAGGAGGTGGGGTTAACAAAGCCCTGATAGCTGGCGAAAAACACGCCGGCGATGCCCGCCGTTGAGGCCCCGAGCATGAACGCCGAGAGCTTGACCAGCACATGATTGAGCCCCATCGCACGACAGGCGACCTCATCTTCACGCAGCGCTTCCCACGCGCGACCAATCGGCATTCGCGTCAGCCGATGCTTAATAAACAGCACCAGCAGCACCACCAGAACCAGCACCACATAGATAAAGATGAACTTCATATTGGGGTTGTAATCGAGGTGCAGAAACTCGTGATACGGCACCCCGCCTTCGCGCGCGCGTCGCACAAACTCCAGTCCGAGAAACGTGGGCGGCGGTACCGATACGCCATTGGGACCGCCGGTAAAGGCGAGCCAGTTGTTCAGCACCAGCCGGATAATCTCACCGAAGCCGAGCGTGACGATCGCCAGATAGTCACCGTGCATGCGCAGCACCGGAAATCCCAGCAGCGCGCCGGCAAACGCCGCCAGCAGCGCTGCAATCGGCAACATGCTCCAGAAACCGAGACCCAAATACTGGTAGCCGAGCGCCAGACCGTATGCGCCGATGGCGTAGAACGCGACGTAACCGAGATCGAGCAGTCCGGCCAGCCCCACCACAATATTGAGCCCCAGCCCCAGCAGCACATAGATCAGCCCGAGTATCACCACGGTCAGCAGATATTTACTGGAGAGAAACGGGAACGCCAGGGCGACGATCAGCAGCAGCGGCACGATCCAGCGCAGGCGTGACCGATAGCCGGGCTCGCGCACGTAGACGCCGTCGTCACTGCTTTCAAATTTGCGGATAAAGCGCGCGCCTGCCCCGGTCTGTAAAAACAGGCTCAGCAGCAAACGCCCGGCCATGACAATGGTCACCAGTACCGCCACCCGCAGCGGCGAAAGGGTAAAGCTGTATCCTTTGAGCACCACGCCGACAATCGGGCCAAATACCACCAGCGCGATGAGCCCGGCCAGCAGCGTATCGCGCAGCGCCTGGCGCAGGCGCATACTTTGCGTCATTGCATTCATTCGGGCTTCCTCACACTTTAGCGACCAGCGGCCGACCCAGCAGGCCCTGCGGACGGAAAATCAAAATCACCACCAGCAGTGAAAATGAGAACACATCTTTGTAATCGGAGTTAACCAGCCCGGCAAACTGCGCCTCCGCCACCCCCAGCAGCAGTCCGCCCAGCATGGCGCCCGGCAGCGAGCCGATGCCGCCCAGTACCGCAGCGGTAAAGGCTTTAATACCGATGATAAAGCCGGCATAGAAATCAAAGGTGCCATAGTTCATGGTCACCAGCACGCCGGCCAGCCCCGCCATCGCCGCCCCAATCACAAACACCAGCGAGATAACTCGATCGGTATTGATACCGAGGATCGCAGCCATCCGCCGATCCTGCTGCACCGCCCGACAGATGCGCCCCAGTTTGGTGCACCGGATCATCCAGGTCAGTAGCGCCATACCACAAAACGCTGCCACGAGGATAAATATCTTGGTCCAGGTGATCTGTACCACGCCGCCCGCGAGCTCCATACGCAATACGCCGCTCAGCAGCGTTGGGATCCCCTGCTGATTCGGCCCCTGGCTGAGCTGGACATAGTTCTGCAGGATCAGCGACATGCCAATCGCGGAGATCAGCGGTGCAAGGCGCGTGGAGTTACGCAGGGGACGGTACGCAATACGCTCGATGGTCCAGCCATAGAGCGCCGTAACGATAATGGTGAACAGCAGCGTGCCAAAGATCAGTAGCGGAAAAGAGTGAATGCCGAAAAAGCTCAGCAGCGCCAACCCGATGGCGCAGAGGTAGGCGGAGAGCATATAGACCTCGCCGTGGGCGAAGTTGATCATACCGATAATGCCGTACACCATGGTGTAGCCAATGGCGATCAGCCCATATACCGCGCCCAGCGTCAGGCCGTTAATCAGCTGCTGTAAGAAGAAAGCGTCCATAATCATTCTCGCAGGTAAAGGGCGCGTGCAATACGTACCCGGATGCGACAGGCCCCGCGTGTCACGGGGCGCCGGATGGATTTACAGCTGGTGATATTTGCCTTTGTCATCCCACTGGTAGACGACGTAATCGGAGACTTTGAGATCGCCTTTGTCATCCCAAGCCTTTTTGCCCATGACGGTATCGACGCTATTGGATTTCAGCCAGTCACTGGCCTTATCGTTGTCTTTTCCTGCAGCTTTATAGGCCGCGGCCAGCGCCTGAATGGAGGCATAGGCATACAGCGTATAGCCTTCGGGTTCAAATCCGCTGGCGCGGAATTTGTCGATCACCGCTTTACCGGCGGCAATCGTGCGCGGATCGTTACCAAAGGTCATGTAGATGCCTTTGGTGAACTGCGGACCCCCGGCAGCGGTGACCAGCTCTTCCGTGACGATACAGTCGCCGGAGAAGAAGGCTGCATTGACGCCCTGCTCACGCATCTGGCGCACCAGCGGCCCCGCTTCCGGATGGCAGCCCCCGAAATAGACGACATCCGGTTTCACCGCGCCAATCTTCGTCACCAGCGCGTTAAAATCTTTTTCCCCACGCGATAGCCCTTCATACAGCACCTCTTTAACGCCGCGCTTCTCCAGCGCCGCCTTCGTGGCATCCGCCAGCCCCTGACCGTAAGTGTCTTTATCGTGGATCACGGCCACTCTCTTCGCTTTCAGCGTGTCGAGCATGTAGCTGGCCGCGATGCTGCCCTGCTGATCGTCACGCCCACACATACGGAACAGGGTTTTCATCCCGCGCTCGGTAATTTGCGGATTGGTTGAGCCTGGCGTGATGGAGAGCACACCGGCCTCGTCATAGACTTCGGAAGCGGGCATGGTTGAGGAGGAGCAGAAGTGCCCGACCACCGCCATCACTTTGTCCTGATCGACCAGGCGGTTAGCCACTGCCACTGCCTGTTTGGGCTCACAGGCATCGTCGCCCTGTACCAGCACAATCTTTTCGCCATTGATGCCACCGGCGGCGTTGATATCCGCCGCAGCCTGGCTGGCACCTTTCCAGTACTGCGTACCGTACGTTGCATTCGGACCGGTGAACGGACCGGCGACACCGATTTTTATGTCAGCCTGGGCATAAAACGCCATGCTTAAACAACCTGCAATCACCACTTTCAAAGGGTGTGTTGTGTATTTCAAAGACATGTTTTCAATCCTCAACGGGTCAGGAACGGAGCCATACCACGGCCTGGGAGAGATCAATTTGAAACACTTCGGAAGCAGTGTGGCGTGGGGCGCCACGGTTGAGATATAAGCAAAAAGCTCGCCAGAGAAGACGGTCGGTGACAATTTTTTGCAGCGGCATCGCGCTAACGCTGAAAATACGCGACGTGGCATCCCTGCTTGATCAATAAACATAGCCAGCCTTACGTAACGCACCAGCACCGCGATAGTGCAGAATGCGTTCGATCACAGATTCTTCATCGTAATGAGCGCGTTATCCGCTATGCTCTGGTCAAACTGGTCCACGTTTCCTCAAGGAGAACCTATGAATACGCAACGGAACGGCTTAACTACCCGGCAGGCGCTGGATGAGCTGGAACGACTGTATGACGATGCGGTCAACGCCCTGCGCAGCGCGATACGTGATTTCACCGCACAGGGCACGCTGCCAGATGAGGCAGTGCGCCAGCAGGGGCTGTTTGTCTATCCGGAACTGCGCATCACCTGGCAGGGCGAAGGCCCACAGCAAAACCGCACCCGCGCCTGGGGCCGTTTTACGCATACTGGTCGCTACAGCACCACCATTACCCGCCCTGCGCTGTTACGACACTATCTCAGCGAACAGCTGCAGATGATTGAAAAAGAGTATGACGTGCTGATTGAGGTGGGGCCGTCACAGCAGGAGATCCCTTTCCCGTATGTGATTGATGGCTCTGATCTGTCGCTGGACCGCTCAATGAGCGCCAGCATCGCCCGCCATTTTCCCACCACTGAGCTCTCACAGATTGGTGACGAGACGGCTGACGGGCTGTTCCACGCCGACGCCATTTTCCCGCTGTCGCACTTCGATGCGCTGCGCACCGATTTCTCGCTGGCACGTCTGCGCCACTACACCGGCACCGCCGTTGAACATTTCCAGCCCTTTGTGCTGTTTACCAACTATACGCGCTACGTCGATGAGTTTGTGCGCTGGGCCATTGAGCAAGTTCAGGATCCGAATACGCCTTACGACAGCCTGGCCTGCGCCGGGGATGTGGTGATCACGGCGGAAACGGCAGACCCGACTGCGATGATGTCCGACCTGGCGTGGAAGAAGCATCAGATGCCGGCCTGGCACCTGACTTCGCCGAACCGGCGCGGCATCACGCTGGTGAATATCGGTGTGGGCCCATCAAATGCCAAGACGATTTGCGATCACCTCGCGGTGGTGCGCCCGCACGCGTGGCTGATGATTGGCCACTGCGGCGGACTGCGTGAGAGTCAGCGCATTGGCGACTACGTGCTGGCCCATGCTTATCTGCGTGACGATCACGTGCTGGATAGCGTGCTGCCGCCGGATATCCCGATCCCGAGCATTGCGGAAGTTCAGCGTGCCCTGTATGACGCCACCAAGTCAGTGAGCGGTATGCCGGGTGAAGAGGTTAAACAGCGCCTGCGAACCGGTACGGTCGTCACCACCGACGATCGTAACTGGGAGTTGCGCTACTCGGCGTCGGCGCTGCGCTTTAACCTTAGCCGCGCGGTGGCGGTCGATATGGAGAGCGCCACCATTGCCGCACAGGGTTACCGCTTCCGGGTCCCTTACGGCACGCTGCTGTGCGTCTCTGATAAACCGCTGCACGGTGAGATCAAGCTACCCGGTCAGGCGAACCGCTTCTATGAGGGCGCAATCTCAGAGCACCTGCAGATTGGTATCTGTGCGGTTGAACTGCTGCGCGCTGAAGGCGATAAGCTGCACTCCAGGAAGCTGCGCACCTTTAACGAACCGCCGTTCAGATAACGCCGGATGCGCCGGCCCTGCTTGGGGCCGGCCACGCTGCGGATAGCGTTCAGATCTTTAGCACCGCGACTTTCACAAACCAGGCGAGTACCGCGAGGATGGCCGGCACCATGATGCTCCAGGTCAGCCGATCGTTTAATCTGTCAAATCTCATGTCAATGTTGTCAAACTTCCTGTCAATGTTTTCAAACCTCGCTTCAAACTTCCTTTCCATCTGTACAAATTTATTGTCCACGCGCCTCTCCAGCTGACCGATCTCGCCGATAAGCTCAAGATGTAACAGCCCCTGCTCCGTGCGCAAATCGGCAATATCTGCCTTCGTCGCAATGTGTTCCGCTTGCGCGGTTAAGACCGCCACGTCCTGCTGTAGTAGCCGGGTGGTTCTCTCCAGTCCGTCAATGCGTTTAGTTAACTTTTCCATTTGAGGTTCTCCCCGGTCTCTTCGCGTATAAATAACGGGCCGTTTCACGTGGCACAGCGTGTAAATGGCGTTATCCATTCTCTCTCCCGTCACCTGACATCCCGTACCCTTGCGTTACCATCACGCTATTAAAGCAGACCGGCGTGCGGTAAACATTCCACGTTCCCGCCATTCGCAGTAAAAAAATTGCGCTGGTGGATTTCATGGCAGCGTTTAGCCCCTGTCGTTTGGCAGACTTGCACGTATAGCGTCGCAGAAAAATTTACAGGAAAAGGCAGTAAGGAGATGGAGGGTAAATGATGATGGCCAGCAACGAAATCAGCCATGTGTTTAGAGGAGCCTTTCATGCTGTATGTCGGCCTGGCTACTGAAGGAGAGATTGATGTTCAATAGCCAAACCCGTCACTAACGCGCCTGAAGCAGAGCTGACGTCTCCCGTACCGGCGCGTGCTATTTCTTCTTATTGAGCATCGATTTTAAATCGGCAAACGGATTATAGGTTGCTGCACCGACATCCTTTTGCGCATCCTCACCCGCCACAACGTTGGTGCCATACTGATCGGCCTCTGTGTACTTCGAGTGCTCGTGATCGTGACAATAGAGGCACAATAGCTCCCAGTTACTGCCATCTTCAGGGTTATTGGTATGGTCGTGATCGATATGGTGAACCGTTAATTCACGCAGGTTGGAGTAAACAAACTCGCGCGAACAGCGTCCGCACACCCAGGGATAGATTTTTAACGCCTTCTCACGATAGCCGCTTTCCAGCCGGGAGTAATTTTTAGGGATCAGAGCCATTGCCGATAATACCTGTTAAAAAGGGAGAAACATCATTGTGTGTCAGGCAGGCTAGCTCGCTTAAGGGGGAACATCAAGCGCGATAAGCCGTGTCGCATGGGTTGATGCATTCGCGTATCACAGCAGACACGGAAGCCCGGGCGGGCTTCCGTTTCCTTCATCAGGCGCTTAACCAGCCCAGCTTGATGACAAACAGCACAGAGAGGATTACCAGGGCGGCATTGATCTCTTTGGTGCGGCCGCTCAGCAGTTTTACGACCGTCCAGGTAATAAAGCCAAAAGCAATACCGTTGGCGATGGAGTAGGTCAGCGGCATCGTTAATGCCGTCACCGTTACCGGCGCGGCGGTGGTCACATCTTTCCAGTCAATCTCTGCCAGGCCGGACGCCATCAGTACGGCCACAAACAGCAGCGCAGGCGCGGTCGCATAAACCGGTACGCTGCCCGCCAGCGGCGAGAAGAACAGGCTAAGCAGGAACAGGATTGCCACGACGATGGCCGTCAGACCGGTACGACCGCCGGCGCTCACGCCAGCCGCAGACTCCACGTAGCTGGTGGTGGTTGAGGTCCCCAGCAGCGAGCCAAACAGGGCGGCGGCACTGTCGGCGATCAACGCCCGGCCCATCTTCGGCACGTTACCCTGCTCATCGGCCAGGCCGGCACGTTTGGTCACGCCCAGCAGCGTACCGGTGTTATCGAAGACATCCACAAACAGGAAAGCGAAGATCACACTGACCAGGCCCACGTTGAAGGCACCCGCAATGTCCAGCTGCATAAAGGTCGGCGCAATCGACGGTGGCGCGGAGAATACGCCGCCAAACGGCGTCAGGCCAATGCCCATCGAGATAAAGGTGACAACCAGAATACCGATCAGCACCGCGCCGGTGACGCGACGCGCTTCCAGCACCACGATGATAAAGAAGCCGAGCAGCGCCAGCAGCGGGCCCGGTTTAGTCAGATCGCCCAAGCCCACCAGCGTCGCCGGATTGTCCACCACGATGCCCGCGCCTTCCAGCGCAATCAGTGCCAGAAACAGGCCAATACCGGCGGCAATGCCGGCACGCAGCGGCAGGGGAATGCTGGCAATAATCCACTCACGGATTTTGAAAATCGACAGGGCAAAGAAGATCACGGCCGAAAGGAACACCGCACCCAGCGCAATCTGCCAGGTGTAACCCATGTGCAGCACCACGGTGTAGGTGAAGAAGGCGTTGAGCCCCATGCCTGGCGCCAGCGCAATGGGATAGTTTGCAATCAGGCCCATCAAAATCGATCCGATCGCTGCCGCCAGACAGGTGGCGACAAAGACCGAGCCCTTATCCATACCGGTCGCGCCCAGAATGCTCGGGTTTACAAACAGGATATAGGCCATCGCCAGGAAGGTGGTGATCCCGGCAATGATCTCCGTACGCACCGTGGTATTGTGCGCTTTCAGTTTGAAGAGTTTTTCTAACATCATCATCTCTCATGAGCGGAGACGGCGCAGAGCCGTTCTCACTTGCCAATGTGGTTAACCGCTGATTTATTGTATTGATGAAAGCGAGCACGCCAGACGCAAGGTTTCACACCTTCCGCTTTCCCCTGTCTGCATAGCAAGCGCTATGCCACTCCTGTAGGCAATCGATTACGCGTCAGAATATCATTACAGTTAAGATAATTCTGAACCCGCACGAGGCGCGATTATGGTGCATTGCCCCGCTGATGCGCAATCGTTTTCCCTGCCTCAATAGTCACGCGGCGAAATATTGCGGTAACGCACGCTTTCACACTCTGCCAGGCGATACCGCTCACGTTTCTGATGCTGCAATGAGCGGTTAAAAAACGCCGGGTTACACTGCCTTTAACCCTTTTGCTACAAAAAGAGGCAGTGCAATGAAGCCCGCGATTCTGGTCGTTGATGATGATCGTGCCATCTGTGAATTGCTGCACGATGTGCTGAGTGAACATGTGTTTACCGTCTACAGCTGTCATCAGGGACGTGATGCGCTGGGGCTGCTGGCACAGCATCCGGAAATTTCACTGGTGATGCTGGATATGATGTTGCCGGATACCAACGGCCTGCTGGTGCTGCAGCAGATACAGCGTCAGCGTCCCGATGTGCTGGTGATCATGCTAACCGGCATGGGCTCGGAAGCGGATATGGTAGTGGGGCTGGAGATGGGCGCAGACGACTACATCGCCAAGCCGTTTAATCCGCGTGTGGTGGTGGCGCGTGCCCGTGCCGCTCTGCGTCGCTGCGGGCGTCTTGCCCAGCCGGAGAGCGTGACGGAAGAGGGCTGGCAGTTTAACGGCTGGCGGCTGGATGATGCGCGCTGCCAGCTGTTTAATCCACAGCGCGAGAGCGTCCCGCTGACGCAGGGCGAATATACCCTGCTGCGTGCGCTGGTTGCCCACGCGCGTAAGGTGCTGACGCGCGATCAGCTGCTGGAGCTGACGCACAGTGAAAGCCTGGATGTCTTCGACCGCACCATTGACGTGCTGATCATGCGGCTGCGGCGCAAAATTGAAGCGAATCCGCACCAGCCAAGCCTGATTCGTACCATTCGCGGACTGGGCTATGTGTTCTCTGCTGACGTGATGCGCCCATCCTCACCGGCGCGGGAGACGCAAATTGCCTGAGCCATCCGGCGCTGCATCTGGCTAAGCGTGCAGGCGCATGCTTCGCCTGTCAGGCCAGCCAGCGGTGATATTCGTTGCACAGCAGCCAGCGCGGCGCTTCATCTTCATCTATCGGGTTGAAACGGGCCAGCGGCGTGAGGAACACGTTGTCGTGCTCATCGTCATTGGGCATGGAGACTTCGCCGACCAGCACATCGCCATAGCCCTCCTCCCCCCAAAAGCTATGCCAGATGCCGGGCAGCAGCGTGACGCTCTCTCCCGGTGACAGGCGCAGCTGTGCGCCCGCCGCGTGCGTTTGCCGGATGCCGTCGAGCGTGACGTTAACCGGTGAATCTGCCAGCCGATCGCCCTCACGGTTGTGCAGCGTCACAATCAGATTGCCGCCGCCACGGTTAATGATGTCCTCCATCTTTTGCGGATGGTAGTGCATCGGCGTCACCTGCCCTTCGCGCACGTGCATAATCTTCTCGGCGTAGGGTTTGCCCCACGGCTGACCGCCGCGCGAACCGTTGCGCAGGGTAAACAGGGTAAGGCCGCTTTGGGCGAAATCGTCTGCGCCGAAGCTGGTGACATCCCAGCCCAGATGCAGCGCCAGCAGTTCGTCGGCGGCGGCGCGGTCAAGTGCGCGCCACTGGCTCAGGCCATAGTCTGCCCATGGCGGCAGGTGCACATCCTGGCGCATAAAGAATTCGCGGGTACGTTGTAAGATCGCATTCACTTCAGAGCGTTGCATGAAAGCTCCTCACGTCAGGGGCGGGATCCCTCCGGGCGGCGCATGAATGCGTGCCCGGAGGGGAGACGCACTTATTTCACGGTCCAGCCTTTATAGCTGCCGACGCTGTTGCGATCGATCAGCGTCACCGGAATCAATACCGGCTTATCCGGCGCCGGTTTGCCCTGCAGGATGTCATAACCAATCTCTACCGCTTTCGCCGCCATCACCTGCGGGTCCTGCGCTGGGGTTGCCACGAACAGCGAGCCCTTACGCTTCAGCGCCTCTTCGCCGTCCGGCGATCCATCGACGCCCACAATAAAGAATTCGTTACGCTGCGCCTGTTTTGCCGCCAGATCGGCCCCGATAGCGGTCGGATCGTTGATGGCAAACACGGCATCAATTTTCGGATTCGCCGACAGCAGGCCGGTCATCACTTCCAGTCCGCCTTCGCGACTGCCTTTGGCATTCTGGTTGTAGGAGAGCAGCTTAATGTCCGGATGGGTTTTCAGCTCGTTCATGCAGCCTTCCACACGGTTTTGCACTGCGGAGACCGGCGGTCCGTTAATGATCACCACGTTGCCTTTGGCTTTCAGGCGATCGGAGATGTATTTACAGGCCATTGCGCCGGCCTGGGTGTTATCAGAGGTGATGGTGGCATTGGCCCCGTCGGCCGCCACGTCAACCGCCACCACCACGATGCCCGCGTCACGCGCACGCTTTACCGCTGGCGCGATGCCTTTGGAGTCGGCGGCGTTGAGGATGATCATGTCAACTTTGGCGGCAATGAAGTTATCTATCTGCGCCACCTGCTGGCCGAGATCATAGCCGCTGGAGACCAGCGTGACGTTGACCTTGTCGCCCGCCAGCTCCCGCGCCTTGAGTTCAGCGCCTTTGGTGATCTGCACGAAGAACGGGTTGGCGAGATCGCCCACGGTGACACCAATGGATTTCAGCTCTTTGGCCTGCACAAAAGGCGCACTGAACAGCGTGGCGGCCAGCAGTCCGGTAATAATCGGATTAAAACGCATAGTCGATGTTCTCCTGCTTACTTCGTTTTTATCGGTGACCATATGGTCACCACGGTTTTCAAGGGCGTATTGGCGCAGCTGGTTTGGTGACGGCCAGCGCGCAGCAACCGGAGCGTACTGAAGTACGTGAGGATTGCGAGCACTGCCCGGTGCCAAAATGGCAAGTAAACCAGCCCTTCAACTCACGTGATGGCGGGTACGGTACTTGTCGATCAACACCGCGATAATGATCACCGCGCCCTTAATCACCAGTTGCCAGAAATAGGAGACCCCCATTAGCGTCATGCCGTTATTCAGCGTGGCGATAATTAACGCACCAATCAGCGTGCCGGTAATAGTGCCGATGCCGCCCACAAAACTGGTACCGCCGAGGATCACCGCTGCAATCGCATCCAGCTCATACCCCACGCCGAGGTTGCCGTTGGCGCTGTATAACCGTGAGGCGCTCATCAGGCCGCCGAGCCCGGAGAGCAGACCGCTCATGGCGTAGACAAACACCAGCACCGCGCCCACTTTAATCCCGGTCAGGCGCGCGGCCTGCATGTTGCCGCCCACCGCGTAGATGTGCACACCCAGCGTGGTGCGGCGCAGGATGAACCAGCACAGCGCAATCACCGCAAAAGCGATGATGATCAGCCACGGCACCGGCCCCAGGTAACCGTTGCCTATCCACTCAAAATTGATGTCGGAGTTGATTACCGTGGTGCCATCCGCCAGCAGATAAGCCGCCCCGCGCAGCGCGGTATAGGTACCGAGCGTCACAATAAACGGCGGCAGACCGGCGCCGGCCACCAGCAGGCCGTTAAACAGGCCCATAATCAGGCCGGCTCCCAGCGCGGCGGGAATGGTCAGACCGGCAAACGCCGGATCAAGCGATACCACCATGGCAACCACCGCCGTGGTCCCGAGCATGGAGCCGACGGAGAGATCGATACCGCCGGTCAGGATGACAAAGGTCATCCCCGCCGCCAGTACGATATTGATTGAGGCCTGCCGGGTGATATTCAGCAGGTTGGCCTCGGTAAAGAAGTTTGGGGCGACAAAACCAAATACCGCCACGATCAGGATCAGAATCGGCAGGATGCCGACAGTTTGTAGCAGGTCACTCATCAACGCCCGTTTCAGCGTCGGGCTCTTGACGCGTGCGGTTTCACTGGTCATCGCGATCTCCTCAGGCCTGTACCGGCTGCGCGCCGGTGGCCAGTGTCATAATATTTTCCTGGCTGATGGCGTCACCGCTCAGCTCGCCGGCAATGGTGCCTTCCCGCATCACGTATACGCGATCGCTCATGCCTACCACTTCCGGCAGTTCACTGGAGATCATCAAAATCGCCACGCCCTGCCGCGCCATCTGGTTCATCATGCGGTAGATTTCGCTCTTGGCCCCGACATCCACGCCGCGCGTCGGCTCATCCAGAATAAGGATGCGCGGGGCAATTGAGACCCAGCGTGAGATCAGCAACTTCTGCTGGTTACCACCGGACAAGCCACCGGCACGCACCTGCGCATGCGGCACCCGAATATTCAGTGAGCCGATCGCCTCGCTGGCGATCTTCTGCCCCTTGCGCCGGTTTAGCAGGCCATAACGGGCATCGCGCTCCAGCGTCGCCATCACAATGTTCTCCTGCGCCGCCAGCTCCAGAAACAGCCCCTGCTCTTTGCGGTTCTCGGTCAGAAAACCAATGCCGCGCGCAATCGCTTCGCGCGGCGAGCTAATCTGTACTTTTTCACCGTCAATCCAGATTTCGCCGCCGGTCGGCTTGTGCACGCCGAAGATCAGCTGCGCCAGTTCGCTGCGCCCGGCGCCG
>Ga0157361_1000226_pt1 | contig 28187 bp, 25 predicted proteins | sample AttlaeALBM2_FD_111481 | JGI IMG/M metagenome (GOLD analysis project Ga0157361, IMG submission 111481) | Fungus gardens microbial communities from leaf cutter ant in Ribeirão Preto, State of São Paulo, Brazil - Atta laevigata ALBM2 | ecosystem: Host-associated > Fungi > Mycelium > Unclassified ...
ATTTTTCCCGACCAACAAACAACGGAATTACCATGTGCGGATAAACCACCACGTCGCGCAGAGGCAACACGGGGATTTCAATGCGTTCAGAACGCTCAGGATTCATAGAGCTCTCTCTTAGTTTAATGTCCGCCAGGTGATGGGTACCGCGTAATACAGGCTGTATGCGGTTAAACCCACAGGATATTGAGTATATGGGGTTGCTTGTACGACATTCAATGTCAGAGAGGTGAGAAAAATCAAAGGGGAAAGATTTTCCCCTTTTTTAAGATAACAATGTGGTGCGATTGTTTATTTATTCGCCAGAAGCCTGGGCTTCATGCTTGCCGTAAATCAGCATCGGGTCTGACTGACCGTCAATAACTGACTCATCAATCACCACTTTCTCGACGTCGTCCATTGACGGCAGGTCGTACATGGTTTCCAGCAGCGCCGCTTCAACGATAGAGCGCAAACCACGTGCACCCGTCTTGCGCGACATGGCTTTCTTCGCAATCGCGGTCAGCGCTTCGTCACGGAACTCCAGCTCTACGCCTTCCAGATTAAACAGCGCCTGATACTGCTTGGTCAGGGCGTTTTTCGGCTCACGCAGAATCTGAATCAGTGCCTCTTCACTCAGCTCATTCAGCGTTGCCACAACAGGCAGACGACCAATGAACTCCGGAATCAGACCAAATTTAATCAGATCTTCCGGCTCAACCTGCGACAGCAGTTCGCCTTCGCTGGCTTTTTGTGATTTGCCCTTCACGGTGGCACCAAAACCGATACCGGAGCCGGTCTCCACACGCTGAGAGATCACTTTATCCAGACCGGCAAATGCACCGCCACAGATGAACAGGATTTTCGAGGTATCAACCTGTAAAAACTCCTGCTGCGGATGCTTGCGTCCACCCTGCGGTGGAACCGCTGCTACGGTACCTTCAATCAGCTTCAGCAACGCCTGCTGCACGCCCTCGCCCGATACGTCACGGGTAATAGACGGGTTGTCCGATTTGCGTGAGATCTTATCGATCTCATCGATGTAGACGATGCCGCGCTGCGCTTTCTGCACATCGTAATCACACTTCTGCAGCAGCTTCTGGATGATGTTTTCAACGTCTTCACCCACATAACCTGCTTCGGTCAGGGTCGTCGCATCTGCCATCGTGAATGGCACATCCAGCAAGCGCGCCAGCGTCTCTGCCAGCAGCGTTTTACCGCTACCGGTTGGACCGATCAGCAGAATGTTACTTTTACCCAGCTCAATACCGTTACTGGTATCGCCATTGCGCAGACGTTTGTAGTGGTTGTAGACCGCAACCGCCAGCACTTTCTTCGCCTTCTCCTGACCGATGACGTAATCATCAAGGTGGTGACGAATTTCATGCGGCGTCGGCAGCGCACTGCGCTCGCGATGCGGGGCAACCTCTTTAATCTCTTCACGAATGATGTCATTGCATAAATCAACACATTCGTCGCAAATATACACTGACGGTCCGGCAATCAGCTTACGGACTTCATGCTGGCTCTTGCCGCAGAAAGAGCAGTACAGCAACTTACCTGAACCGTCTTTGCGCTTATCTGTCATCAGCTAACCTCTTTTCGTTCTCAGACCCAATTGGTGTACGGCGTGGCCGCACATCAACGGCCGATATTCATGCAACCCATCTGCCTGCTCCCCGTTAACTATAGCGTAAGGGCCAGGCAGATGTGTCTTATTGGCGATGCGTCAGGATAGAGTCGACTAAACCGTACTCTACCGCTTCGCTGGCAGAGAGGAAGCGATCGCGCTCTGTATCGCGTTCGATCTGCTCCAGCGATTTGCCGGTGTGCTCTGCCATCAGCTCGTTCATACGCTGCTTCACTTTCAGGATTTCGCGCGCGTGGATCTCAATATCCGTCGCCTGGCCCTGATAACCGCCCAGCGGCTGGTGAATCATGACGCGGGAGTTCGGCAGGCAGAAGCGCTTGCCTTTGGTTCCGGCTGTCAGCAGGAACGCCCCCATTGAACAAGCCTGACCCATGCAGATGGTGCTGACATCCGGCTTGATAAATTTCATGGTGTCGTAGATCGACATCCCGGCGGTGATGACGCCGCCTGGCGAGTTAATGTAGAGATAAATGTCTTTTTCAGGATTCTCAGCTTCCAGAAACAGCATCTGTGCCACAATCAGGTTCGCCATATGATCTTCAACCTGACCGGTCAGGAAGATCACACGTTCTTTGAGCAGGCGGGAGTAGATGTCGTAAGAACGCTCGCCGCGCGAGGTTTGTTCGACCACCATTGGCACCAGCGCATTGGTTGGTGCAGTAAATTCACGATCGCCACTGTATGACATTACCGTCTCCTGATAAATTTCATTGGCAACATTCTGTACCGATTTTACGCGAGGCGCGCCGCGAAAACTATGCGCAGCGGTCTCGTTCCGACATCACAGGACGGTTAATCAGCCAGTCTCACTGTTTTCACGCATTCTCCCTGTATCTGGGGATGCTGCCCAGTTGTTTCAAGCATAACAACCTTTTCCCCATTCGCTAACACGGAAAAAGAGCTTAGCGGATAATTCGCCGGTTAATTAGTCAAATAGCGCTGAAATGTGTGCGCTATATACCCGAAAATAAAAAGCCCGCGACATAGCGGTCGCGGGCTTCAGCACATTCGGCTAACTAATGGATCAGGCCGCAGAGGTCTGGTTCATCAGGTCCTGGAAGTTAGTGGCTTTATCGGTGACTTTGGCTTTCGCCAGTACCGCTTCAACTGCCTGCTCTTCCAGCGCAACGTTGCGCATGTTGTTCATCAGCTCGTTGTTTTTGCTGTAGAACTCGATCACTTCCTGCGGATCTTCGTAAGCAGAAGCCATCTCTTCGATCAGCGCTTTAACGCGATCTTCGTCAGCTTTCAGCTCGTTGATGCGAATCACTTCGCCCAGCAGCAGACCCACAACAACGCGACGTTTTGCCTGCTCTTCGAACAGTTCACGTGGCAGCTCCAGCGCTTGCTGCTCGTTACCGCCGAAACGCTGTGCAGCCTGGCGACGCAGTACGTCGATTTCGCTGTCGATCAGCGCCACTGGCACGTCGATCTCGTTCGCTTCAACCAGACCGTCAATCGCCTGTGACTTCACGCGGTTACGGATAGCGCCTTTCAGTTCACGCTCCATGTTCTTACGCACTTCCGCACGCAGACCTTCAATGGAGCCATCTTCCACGCCGAAGCGCTTAATGAACTCTTCGGTCAGCTCTGGCAGCTCACGGGTTTCTACTTTTTTCAGCACGATTTCGAACTTCGCGTCTTTACCTTTCAGGTTTTCCGCGTGGTAATCGTCCGGGAATTTCACGTCGATGGTGAAGGTTTCGCCCGCTTTGTGGCCAACAACACCCTCTTCGAAGCCTGGGATCATACGGCCCTGGCCCATCGCCAGTACGAAGTCAGACGCTTTGCCGCCTTCGAACTCTTCGCCGTCTACAGAGCCGGTGAAGTCGATAGTTGCGCGATCTTCAGCCGTCGCTGCCGCATCGCTCTCTTTCCAGGTTGCCTGCTGCTTCTGCAGGGTATCCAGCATGGCATCAACGTCAGCATCGGTGACTTCAACCACTGGCTTCTCAACTTCGATAGCATCCAGGCCTTTCAGCTCAACTTCCGGATAGACTTCGAACTCAACCGCGTAGGTGAAATCTTCACCCTCTTTGTATTCGCCCGGCACATAGTTAGGTGCGCCAGCCGGATTGATCTTCTCTTTGATGATGGCGTCAACGAAGTTGCGCGTCATCAGCTCACTCAGCACGTCCTGGCGAACCGAAGCACCGTAGCGCTGGTTAATGATGGTAGCCGGCACTTTGCCTTTACGGAAACCGTCGATACGGACTTTCTTAGCCACTTCCACCAGTTCTTTCTTCACTGCGCTCTCAATGCTGTCCTTAGGAACAGTAATAGAGATGCGACGGCCCAGACCCTGAGTGGTTTCTACTGAAACTGTCATCTTGTTACCTCAAAAAATCACGTGCTCGGTCAACTTCAGACACCACACAATTAATGCGCCGTATCCAACAACCGGGACGGCCTCTGCAGGCAGAACCAATTCCCTGTTACCAGAAGCGTCCCGAAGACATTCCGGAAAAATAGACGCCGCATTATAGCGACATCACCGGAATGAGTCGAGGCTGCAAACTCACCACTTTTTAACGGTTTTGCTGCTTTTTTGCGCCGCAGATCGCGTTTAACGCTAATTAAGGAAAAGAAAACGGCCCGCAGGCCGTTTTACAGAGCAGAACAGTACGGGGTTTCAGGCGAGGGTGCCGGCACCGCGGCAGTTGGGTGAGGCGAGCACGGTATCCTGTAATCCATGCCACTCTTTTTCCGTGTAAGTGTGCAGTGCCAGCGCATGAACACTTCCTGCAAGTTCAGTTGCCAGTTCGCCGTAAATTGCGCGATGACGCTGCAGGAAACGCTGACCAGTAAACTTGTCGCTGACAATCACCACCTTAAAGTGACTTTCAGAACCGGCAGGCACGTTATGACGATAGCTTTCATCATGCACTTCAAGATGTGCAGGTTCGAAAGCGTTACGCAGCTTTTCTTCTATTTGTTCGCGAATCATTGTTAACTCTCCTCAACGGCGAGCGCTGTGCCCCATCTGTTTAAATATTAGTAGGTTTTTAACCTTTCCCGCAGGGAAGCGGGAAAAAATTCCTGAAGTGCTGTGCATCTTACCCGGCCCCGGGTACAGGTCAACCCGCTACGATTTCAGCCTGTCTGAAAAAAGCCTTTACAATCAATTTCCCCTGGTACAGGGCTTTTTTAACCGTGCCGCAATGCTATGATGACCGCAGTTTTGCAAACCAACCCATATGCTAACGAGAATGAGTATGTTGAAAAAACTGTTATTCCCTCTGCTGGCTGCCTTTATTTTGGCCGGCTGCGCCAGCAACACGACGACGCTGAATATCCAACCGAAGATCCAATTGCCACAGCAGGACCCAAGCCTGATGGGCGTTACCGTGAGCGTGAACGGCGCCGATCAGCGCAGCGATCAGGCCCTGGCGAAAGTGAACCGCGACGGTCAGCTGGTTACCCTGACGCCATCACGCGATCTGCGCTTCTTACTGCAGGAAGTTCTGGAGAAGCAGATGACCTCACGCGGTTACATGATTGGCCCGAACGGCGCAGTTGACCTGCAGATCGTGGTGAATGGCCTGTATGCCGATGTTACACAGGGCAACGTGCGCTACAGCATCACGACCAAAGCTGACATCTCTATCATCGCGACCGCGAAAAACGGTAACAAGCAGGTGAAGAACTACCGTCAGACTTACAGCGTAGAGGGCGCCTTCAGCGCCACCAATGATAAGATCACGAATGCCATCAACGCGACGCTGAGCGACCTGATCGCAGATATGGCGCAGGACACCAGCGTTAATAACTTTATTAAGCAGAACGCACGTTAATTCCCGCAGTAATTTGCCCGGCCAGCACTGGCCGGGCTTCATCTCAGGTTGGCTATGACATCTCACTATCTGCGTATTTTTACCCAACGTAACGCTGCGGTACTGCTGCTGCTCGGTTTTGCATCCGGATTGCCGCTGGCGCTCACCGCCGGTACGTTGCAGGCGTGGATGACGGTAGAAAATGTTGACCTGAAAACCATCGGGTTCTTCTCCCTCGTCGGTCAGGCTTACGTGTTTAAGTTCCTGTGGTCACCGATGATGGATCGCTATACGCCGCCATTTCTGGGTCGCCGCCGCGGCTGGCTGCTGGTGACGCAGCTGGCTCTGATAGCCGGCATCATCGCAATGGGCTTTATGCAGCCGTCGCGCGATCTCACGCTGCTGGCCGCGCTGGCGGTCGTAGTGGCTTTCTGCTCCGCCTCGCAGGATATCGTGTTCGATGCGTGGAAAACGGACATCCTGCCGGCGGAAGAGCGCGGTAGCGGCGCGGCTATTACCGTGCTCGGCTACCGTCTGGCGATGCTGATCTCCGGTGGACTGGCGCTGTGGCTGGCGGATCGCTATCTGGGCTGGCAAGCCACCTACTGGCTGATGGCCCTGCTGATGCTGCCGGGTCTGATTGCTACGCTGCTGGCGAAAGAGCCCGACGCACCTGCGCGTGAGCCGCACTCACTGCGTCAGGCGGTCTCCTTCCCGCTTAAAGACTTTTTCCAGCGCGACAATGCCTGGCTGCTGATCACCTTAATCGTCCTCTATAAGCTCGGGGATGCTTTTGCCGCCTCGCTCTCCACCACGTTTTTAATCCGCGGTGTCGGTTTCAGCGCGGGCGATGTTGGCCTGGTAAACAAAACGCTCGGCTTGCTGGCTACGATTATCGGCGCGCTCTGGGGCGGCGTGTTAATGCAGCGCCTGAGCCTGTTCCGTGCACTGATGATTTTTGGCCTGCTGCAGGCGGTGTCGAACTTCGCCTGGTGGCTGCTGGCGATTACGCCGGCGCATCTGTGGAGCATGGCAAGTGCAGTATTTATTGAAAACCTGTGCGGCGGGATGGGCACGGCCGCTTTCGTCGCCCTGCTGATGACGCTGTGCAATAAATCGTTCTCGGCCACGCAATTCGCCCTGCTCTCGGCGCTGTCAGCAGTGGGCCGCGTCTATGTCGGTCCGGCGGCAGGCTGGCTGGTTGAGCTGTGGGGCTGGCCGACCTTTTATGCCTTTACCATTATCGCAGGCATCCCCGGTTTGCTGCTGCTGTGGGTGTGCCGTAACACGCTGCAGGCGATGCAGCAGAGCGGCGAATTTACCCGACGCACCTTATGGCCGCAGGGCTATCGCTGGACAGTACGCCTGTTTGGCACGGGCTGCCTGCTGCTGGTAGCATGGCTGCTAACACTGGCGCTGGACGCGGCCGACCTGTGGCAAAGCGGTGCTATCCTGAGCTATCTGTTTGAAGCTGGTATAATATTTGCGCTTTTTGCCGTTATGCTTGGGGTAATACTGGATTGTCTGGCACAGCGAAAAATGTTGCGCGATAATTTGTAATAGCGTCAGGTTATTTGCCGGCGGATATTTATCTGGCAGAAAATATCCGCCGCTGCGTTTTCACCAATAGCATTTTTTTTAACGCGAATTAGAAACATTAAATTAACAATCCTGCACGATATTTAAATCCGGTGCGCAATTACTTTGTAGAAAATTTATCACCTGAATGATGCAGAATTGTTAAATAAATGGGCATTAAAAGTACGGTTTATGCTTTCCCTGATTTTTCTGAGGTTTCTGTCATCGGTTTTTGTTATATTGATGCCAACTGCTTGTCGCAGTTAATAATTTGTCACCCTGCGCAACATCTGTGACACCCTTAGCAAAAGGTGTCAACAGCCTTCTGACACATCCTTAAGCTGGTTTACACTGCATAAACCTTCCCGTAAAATGCGCGCACACTTAAACGACAATAGAGCCCTTTGTCATTGAGGTCGTTAAATGAGACTCAGGAAATACAATAAAAGTTTGGGGATTTTGTCATTAATTGCAGGCGCTGTATTACTCAGTGGCTGCGATAGTGCGTTGTTAAATCCCAAAGGACAGATTGCACTGGAGCAACGTTCGCTGATTCTGACAGCTTTCGGCTTGATGATGATCGTCGTAATTCCGGCAGTCTTAATGGCTGTGGTGTTCGCCTGGAAATATCGGGCAACCAACACCGATGCGAAGTATAGCCCTAACTGGTCACACTCTAACAAAGTGGAAGCCGTGGTCTGGACCATTCCGATCCTGATCATTGTTTTCCTTGGCGTGCTGACCTGGAAATCAACCCATGCGCTGGAGCCGAGCAAACCGCTGGCCTCGGACGTCAAACCGGTTGAGATCGATGTTGTGGCACTGGACTGGAAATGGCTGTTCATTTACCCGGAGCAGGGTATTGCGACCGTTAACCAGATTGCCTTCCCGGCAAATACTCCGGTGAACTTCAAGATCACCTCCAACTCCGTAATGAACTCCTTCTTTATTCCTACGCTCGGCAGCCAGATCTACGCCATGGCGGGCATGCAGACCAAACTGCACCTGATCGCCAATGAGCCAGGAACGTTCGACGGTATCTCTGCTAACTTCAGCGGTCGCGGTTTCTCTGGTATGAAGTTCAAAGCCATTGCCACCAAAGACGATGCGGAATTCCAGCAGTGGGTTGCCAAAGTTAAAGCGGCACCTAACACGCTGACCACCATGGAAGATTTCGAAAAAGTGGCAACGCCAAGCGAAAATCATCCGGTGGAATATTTCTCAACTGCTAATCCGGAACTGTTCAAGCAGGTTATTGATAAGTTCATGATGAGCCACGGGAAAATGGACATGTCGCACGAAGGCATGGACATGAATCACGCCGCTGCTGCGGGAGCCGAGGAATAATACGATGTTCGGAAAATTAACACTGGATGCAGTGCCCTACCATGAGCCCATTATCATGGTTACGGTCGCCGGTATCATCATTGGTGGTCTGGCGCTGATTGCTGCCATTACCTATTTTGGTAAATGGAAGTATCTGTGGTCGGAGTGGTTAACCTCTATCGACCACAAAAAACTGGGTATCATGTACATCATCATGGCTTTCGTCATGCTGCTGCGTGGCTTCGCCGATGCAGTGATGATGCGTACCCAACAGGTTCTGGCATCTGCCGGAGAAGCGGGCATATTACCCCCCCATCACTACGACCAGATCTTTACCGCGCACGGCGTGATTATGATCTTCTTCGTGGCGATGCCTTTCGTGGTGGGTCTGATGAACATCGCGGTTCCGCTGCAAATCGGTGCCCGTGACGTTGCGTTCCCGTTCCTGAACAACCTGAGCTTCTGGTTCACTGCGATCGGTGTGATCCTGGTTAACCTGTCGCTGGGTGTGGGCGAGTTCGCGCAGACCGGCTGGCTGGCCTATCCGCCGCTTTCGGGTGCGGAGTACAGTCCTGGCGTCGGGGTCGATTACTGGATCTGGAGTCTCCAGCTATCCGGTATCGGTACGACACTGACCGGTATCAACTTCTTCGTGACCATTCTGAAGATGCGTGCGCCGGGCATGGACCTGTTCAAAATGCCTGTCTTCACCTGGGCATCACTGTGCACCAACGTCCTGATCATCGCTGCGTTCCCGGTTCTGACCGTGACGCTGGCACTGTTGACGCTTGACCGTTACCTTGGCTTCCATTTCTTTACTAATGATATGGGCGGTAACATGATGATGTACGTCAACCTGATCTGGGTCTGGGGTCACCCGGAGGTGTACATCCTCGTTCTGCCGGTGTTTGGTGTCTTCTCTGAAGTTACTGCCACCTTCTCGAAAAAGCGTCTGTTTGGTTACACCTCGCTGGTGTGGGCGACCATCGCGATTACCGTACTGTCGTTCATCGTTTGGCTGCACCACTTCTTCACCATGGGTGCGGGCGCGAACGTTAACGCCTTCTTCGGTATCATGACGATGATCATCGCGATTCCAACCGGCGTGAAGATCTTCAACTGGCTGTTCACCATGTATCAGGGTCGTATCGAGTTCAACTCGGCGATGCTGTGGACCATCGGCTTCCTGGTGACCTTCTCAGTGGGTGGTATGACCGGCGTACTGCTGGCAGTACCGGGTGCGGACTTCGTGCTGCATAACAGCCTGTTCCTGATCGCGCACTTCCATAACGTTATCATCGGCGGTGTGGTGTTCGGTTGTATGGCTGGCGTGACCTACTGGTTCCCGAAAGCATTTGGTTTCACCCTGAACGAAACCTGGGGCAAGCGCGCCTTCTGGTTCTGGATCATCGGCTTCTTTGTTGCCTTTATGCCGCTGTACGCACTGGGCTTCATGGGTATGACCCGTCGTATCAGCCAGGACATCGATCCACAGTTCCACTCTCTGCTGGTTGTTGCAGCAGGCGGTGCGGCACTGATTGCCTGCGGTATCCTGTGCCAGCTTATCCAGTTCTGGGTATCGGTACGTGACCGTGAGCAGAACCGCGATCTGACCGGTGACCCGTGGGGCGGCCGTACGCTGGAGTGGGCAACCTCTTCACCACCACCGTTCTACAACTTTGCTGTAATCCCGCATATCCACGAGCGTGATGCGTTCTGGGAGATGAAAGAGAAAGGCGAAGCGTACAAGCAGCCAGAAAAATATGAAGAGATTCATATGCCGAAAAACAGCGGCGCGGCGATTGTTATTGCAGCCTTCATGACAGTCTTCGGTTTTGCCCTCATCTGGCACATCTGGTGGCTGGCAGGTCTGACTTTCCTGGGCACAATTGTGACCTGGATTGTGAAGAGCTTTGATGAAGACGTGGATTACTACGTACCGGTTGCTGAAATCGAGCAGATCGAGAAGAAGCACTTTGATGACATCAGCAAAGCAGGTCTGAAATAATGTCAACTGAAACCGTAAAACACCACCACGACGCCCATGCGGAGCATGGGCATCACGATGCAGGAGCCAATAAAGTCTTTGGCTTCTGGATCTACCTGATGAGTGACTGCATTATCTTTGCAACCCTGTTTGCGACCTATGCAGTTATGGTCAACAACACTGCCGGTGGCCCGGCAGGTAAAGATATCTTCGAACTGCCGTTCGTACTGGTTGAAACCGCGCTACTGCTGCTGAGCTCCATTACCTATGGTATGGCAGTGATCGCGATGAACAACCAGAACAAGGGTTCGGTCATCAGCTGGCTGGCGTTGACCTTCCTGTTCGGTGCCGGATTTATCGGGATGGAGATCTATGAGTTCCATCATCTGATCGTGGAAGGCTTCGGTCCTGACCGCAGCGGCTTCCTCTCCGGCTTCTTCACGCTGGTTGGTACGCACGGTCTGCACGTGACCTCTGGTCTGATCTGGATGGCTGTGCTGATGTTCCAGATCTCGAAGCGTGGTCTGACCGCAACTAACCGCACCCGTATCATGTGCCTGAGTCTGTTCTGGCACTTCCTGGATGTGGTGTGGATCTGCGTATTCACCGTTGTCTATCTGATGGGGGCCATGTAATGAGTCATTCTGTTAACGAACATGGTGCATCTCACGGTAGCGTGAAGTCTTACATGATCGGTTTCATCCTCTCTATCATCCTGACGGCAATCCCGTTCTGGATGGTAATGGATGGCAGCGCCTCTCACGGCACCATTCTGGGTGTGGTTCTGGTGTGTGCAGTGGTCCAGGTGCTGGTTCACCTGGTGTACTTCCTGCATCTGGACAGCAAATCCGAGGGTGGCTGGAACATGGTGGCCATTGTGTTCTCAGCAGTCATCATCCTGATTGTTGTGATCGGCTCACTGTGGATTATGTGGAACCTCAACTACAACATGATGGCCCACTAAAGAGTCACGCGTAATGATTAAGCAATACCTGCAAGTAACAAAACCAGGAATTATTTTCGGCAATTTAATTTCTGTGATCGGTGGATTCCTGCTGGCTTCGAAAGGCAGCATTGATTACACCCTGTTTCTCGTCTCACTGGTGGGCGTATCGCTGGTTGTCGCATCCGGTTGTGTTTTCAACAATGTGATCGACCGTGATATCGACATCAAGATGGAGAGAACGCGGAACCGTGTTCTGGTCAAAGGCCTGATCTCGGCGAAAGTAAGCCTGGTTTATGCAACCGCATTGGGTATTGCTGGCTTTGCGTTGCTGTATTTTGGCGCTAACCCGCTGGCCATGTGGCTGGCGGTGATGGGCTTCGTCGTTTACGTCGGCATTTACAGCCTCTACATGAAGCGTCATTCGGTCTATGGCACGCTGATTGGTAGCCTCTCCGGCGCAGCGCCGCCGGTCATTGGCTACTGCGCAGTGACCAATGAGTTTGATGCTGGCGCACTGATCTTACTGGCGATCTTTAGCCTGTGGCAGATGCCGCACTCCTATGCGATTGCGATCTTCCGCTTTAAAGATTACCAGGCCGCTAACATTCCGGTTCTGCCGGTCGTGAAAGGCATCTCGGTGGCAAAAAATCATATTACGCTCTACATTCTGGCGTTCATGATTGCCACGCTGATGCTGACGCTGGGCGGTTACGCTGGCTACAAATATCTGGTGGTCGCAGCGGCGGTAAGCGTCTGGTGGCTCGGGATGGCACTCTCAGGTTACAAAACCTCAAATGATAAAGTTTGGGCGCGTAAACTGTTTGTGTTCTCGATTGTCGCCATTACCGCGCTTAGCGTGATGATGTCGGTGGATTTCATGTCCCCGGCCTCTAAAGACCTGCTGACTTACGTCTGGTAAGTCAGACCGTTACTCCGAATAAGGGCGCGACTATCGCGCCCTTTCTTTTTGTTACCACTGCTTAAAAACTATTGTTTTACCCGCCCTGCCCCGCTCCCTAAAATATATGTAGCAAATTTTCAGAGGTTGGAATGAACGACAATAAAATGACCCCGGTAGAGCGTCGGGCAACATGGGGTTTAGGCACGGTTTTTTCCCTGCGTATGCTGGGAATGTTTATGGTCCTGCCGGTCCTCACGACCTACGGCATGGCTTTGCAGGGCGCCAGTGAAACCCTCATCGGGCTGGCAATTGGTATTTATGGTCTGGCGCAGGCGGTGTTTCAGATTCCGTTTGGCCTGCTGTCCGATCGCGTCGGCCGCAAGCCGCTGATTGTCGGCGGGCTGATGCTGTTTGTACTCGGCAGCGTGATCGCCGCCATGACCACCTCTATCTGGGGCGTCATTCTCGGCCGGGCGCTGCAGGGGTCAGGGGCTATCGCCGCAGCGGTAATGGCATTGCTCTCCGATCTTACCCGCGAGCAGAACCGCACAAAAGCCATGGCATTTATTGGCATCAGCTTCGGCGTCACTTTTGCTATCGCGATGGTGATCGGTCCGATTGTTACTCACGCGCTCGGTCTGCATGCGCTGTTCTGGATGATTGCGATTCTCGCTACCTTAGGCATCGCGATTACGCTGCTGGTGGTACCGAACGCGCCGGGTCACGTTCTGAACCGGGAATCCGGCATGGTAAAAGGCAGTATTCGTACGGTACTCGCCAATCCTAAGCTGCTGAAGCTCAATATCGGTATTCTCTGTCTGCACATCCTGCTGATGTCGAGCTTCGTTGCCCTGCCGGGGCAGTTTGAGCAGGCTGGCTTCCCGGCGGCTGAGCACTGGAAAGTCTATCTGGTGACCATGCTGGTGGCGTTTGTTGCCGTGGTGCCGTTCATCATTTATGCCGAAGTGAAGCGCCGCATGAAGCGCGTATTCGTGGGCTGCGTGGCGCTGATCATCATTGCTGAAATCGTCCTGTGGGGCGCAGCCGGTCACTTCTGGACGCTGGTGATTGGCGTGCAGCTGTTCTTCCTCGCGTTCAACCTGATGGAGGCGATTCTGCCTTCGCTAATCAGTAAAGAGTCACCGCCCGGTTATAAAGGCACGGCAATGGGCATCTACTCCACCAGTCAGTTTATTGGCGTGGCGATTGGCGGCAGCTTTGGCGGCTGGGTATTTGGCCACTACGATGCGCAGACGGTATTTCTTATTGGGGCGATTGTGGCAGCCGCCTGGCTGTTTGTGGCGATGTCGATGCAGGAGCCACCTTATGTCAGCAGCCTGCGCCTGGTGCTGAGCGATGCGGTGCTGGCGGTACCGAACCTGGAGAAGCGCCTGCGCGCGCAGCCGGGCGTCACCTCGGTGTTTATCGTGCCGGAAGAGAAAAGCGCTTACATCAAGATAGACAGTAAAGTCACCAGCCGCGTTGAGCTCGAAGCGTTAATCGCCAGCAGCTAATAAAATGGCGGCCATCAGGCCGCCTGCTATCAGAGCGACATATCCACCACAATACGGCCCTCAATTTTGCCGGCGTGCATACGCGCAAAGATGTCGTTGATGTTAGTCAGCGGCTCAACCGCTACGCTGGCTTTCACCTTATGCCGTCCGGCAAAATCCAGCGCCTCCTGCAGATCTTTACGCGTGCCCACAATGGAGCCGCGCACGGTGATACCATCCAGCACCATATCGAAAATCGACAGGTCAAATTTGCCCGGCGGCAATCCGTTCAGCACCATGGTGCCGCCGCGGCGTAGCGTGCCGATCGCCTGCTCGAACGCTTTCGGCGATACCGCCGTAACCAGCACGCCGTGCGCGCCGCCGAAGCTCTCCTGAAACAGCTGCGCCGGGTCCACCTGCTTTGCATTGGCGGTCACGCTGGCACCCAGGCGTTTGGCGAAGGCCAGCTTGTCGTCATCAATATCCACCGCCGCCACGTTCAATCCCATCGCGACCGCATACTGAATCGCCATATGGCCCAATCCGCCGATGCCGGATACCACTACCCAGTCACCCGGTTTGGTATCGGTCATCTTCAGGCCTTTATAGACCGTGACGCCCGCGCACAGGATCGGCGCTACCTCGTTAAACTCTACGTTATCCGGGATAATACCGACGTAGTTAGCATCAGCGAGACAATATTCGGCGAAACTGCCGTTAACGGAGTAGCCGGCATTCTGCTGGGATAAACAGAGCGTTTCCCAACTATCCAGGCAGTGCTCGCAGTGGCCGCAGGCGGAGTAGAGCCACGGCACGCCAACGCGATCGCCCAGTTTAAGGTGCTTCACGCCCTCCCCCACTGCCACCACCTGGCCCACACCTTCGTGGCCGGGGATAAAGGGTGGATTGGGTTTGACCGGCCAGTCACCTTCGGCGGCATGCAGGTCGGTATGGCATACGCCGGTCGCCGCAATTTTTACCAGAATCTGTCCCGGCCCCACCTGCGGCACCGGCAGCTGCTCAATCACCAGCGGTTCACCGAAGGCTTTAACCACGGCGGCTTTCATGGTGGTTTTGATTTGCATCGTCATCTTTCACTCTCCCGTTATATGCATGCGGACTCAGAACAGGCCCAGAGGTGCAGTGCCGTAGCTGACCAGCAGGTTTTTGGTTTGCTGATAGGCGCTGAGCGCCATTTTGTGGGTCTCGCGCCCGACGCCCGACTGTTTATAGCCACCAAACGCCGCATGCGCGGGATAGATGTGATAGCAGTTGGTCCAGACGCGACCCGCTTTGATGCCGCGTCCCATGCGGTAAGCCAGATTGCTGTCGCGCGTCCATACGCCTGCGCCAAGGCCAAACTGGGTTTCATTGGCGATCGCCAGCGCTTCGGCCTCATCCTTAAAGGTAGTCACGCCAATCACCGGGCCAAAAATCTCCTCCTGGAAACAACGCATCTCATTGGTGCCTTTGATCAGGGTGGGCTGAATATAGAAGCCGTTATCCAGTTCGGCGCTGATGCTGGCGCGCTCACCGCCGGTCAGAATCTGGCCGCCTTCGTCACGCGCGATAGTGATATAAGAGAGGATCTTGTCGAACTGCTGACGTGAAGCCTGCGCGCCGATCATGGTGTCGGTATCAAGCGGATCGCCACGGCGTATCGTTGCCACCTTCTCCAGCACGCGCGCCATAAATGGCTGGTAGATCGATTCATGAATCAGCGCCCGCGATGGGCAGGTGCACACTTCGCCCTGGTTAAAGAAGCCGAGCACCAGCCCCTCCACCGCTTTCTCAATGAAATCCTCTTCGCCGTCCATCACATCGGCAAAATAGATGTTTGGCGACTTGCCGCCCAGTTCGACGGTACAGGGAATAATGTTCTCCGCCGCACAGGCCATGATGTGGCGGCCGACCGGGGTTGAGCCGGTGAAGGCGATTTTGGCGATACGCTTACTGGTCGCCAGCGCCTCACCGGCTTCGCGACCAAAGCCCTGCACCACATTAAGCACACCCGCCGGGAACAGATCGCCGATGATCTCCATCAGCAGCGTGATGGCGAGCGGCGTCTGTTCGGCCGGTTTTAGCACCACGCAGTTGCCCGCCGCCAGCGCAGGCGCCAGTTTCCAGGCGGCCATCAGTAGCGGAAAATTCCACGGGATGATCTGTCCCACCACACCAAGCGGTTCATGGAAGTGATACGCCACGGTGGTCTCATCGATTTCCGCAGTACTGCCCTCCTGCGCGCGCAGGCAACCGGCAAAGTAGCGGAAGTGATCCACCGCCAGCGGCAGATCGGCATTCAGCGTTTTGCGGATCGGCTTGCCGTTGTCCCAGCTCTCGGCAACCGCCAGTTTGTCCAGATTAGCTTCAATGCGGTCGGCCACCTGCAGCAGCAGGTTGGCACGCTGCTGTACGCTGGTTTTTCCCCATGCGTCAGCGGCCTGATGCGCAGCATCCAGCGCCAGATCGATATCGCGCGCATCGGAGCGCGGGAACTGCGCGATATCGCTGCCATCCACTGGTGAGGTGTTCATGAAGTAGCGGCCGCTGAGCGGCTCGGTGAAGTTGCCCGCAATATAGTTGCCGTAGGTCGCTTTAAAGGTCACTAACGCGCCGGGCGTGCCGGGATGTGCATAACGCATCGCAAACTCCTTAGGGTCAGATAGTGTTATCGGCCAGCAATCGTCTGTGCGTTGCCGTGCTAAACCCTGTTGCAGCGTGCGTGCCACTTTTGCCACGCAATCCCACATCCGTTTAAAAATAAATATTATCAAATACTTATAAATCACATCCCTCTTTTACCTCTTTTCCCTGCGCAACAATCACGCTAACTGTGTTGCGTATCGCAACACTGAAAGATCCTGAACGCTACAATCCTGCAACACTTTCGTCAGGGCATGAGGTCATCAATGCAGGGAAATTCCGCCGCGTCTGCCGTTAACGCCACCCCGCTGTTAAGCGACTCCTGGTTTCGCAGCCAGCTGTATGGCCTCGACCGCACTGCCGATGATTTTCCCCGGGTTCGCCAGGGTGAACTGGCCGACGTACTGGCCAGTAATGCCGGCTTACAGCAGTTCGCCCAGCCGGTTATTCAGCGGCTGGCGCAGCAGATGGCGCAGCAGCAGTCGGTAGTGGTGCTGTCAGATGCCAGCGGGCTGGTGCTGCATACGTTTGGTGACATGCAATCGATGGAGCGGGCGCAGCAATTTGCACTGGCGCCAGGCAATTTATGGAGCGAGTGTGGCCGCGGCACCAATGCCATTGGTACCGCGCTGGCGATCAATGATGGTTGTGAGATTGACGGTCAGCAGCACTTTCTTACGCTCAACCAGGATCTCTACTGTGCCGCTATGCCACTGCAGATGCCTAACGGGCAGATCGCGGGAGTGATTGATATCTCCGGCCCTGCCCACTTCTCCCATGCGCATACGTTTGGCTGGGTGAAAGCTGCAGCGAAACAGATTGAGTATTTGTGGGTGAAACAGAGCCTGCATCCTCAGCAGTGGCTGATGAGCCTGCACGCGCAGCCGCAGGGCATTGATACCGTTGACGAACTGCTGCTGGTGTTCTCCGATAATCTGCTCACTGCCGCTAATCGCCTGGCAATGCGTGAACTGCAGCTGAGCGCGGAACAGCTGGGCAGCCTGACCTTCCAGCAGCTCTTTCCACAGCAGCCGCAGCAGGCCACCAGCGTTCCCCTTACGCTTGATATGACCCGGCAGCGCTACTATTTTCGCCTGCGTGCCCCGCAGCGACGCCATTTCGCAGCCCCGGCCTCGCCGGCGTCCGATCTGCCCTTTTCTCTGGGCCGGGAGGGAGAAAAGCTGGTGCGACTGCTTAACGCCGGCGTTTCGCTGTGCATTCACGGAGAGACCGGCAGCGGCAAAGAGTTTGTTAGCCGGGCGCTTCATCAGCAAAGCCGCTGGTGCGAGGGTAATTTTGTCGCCATTAACTGTGCGGCCATCCCGGAAGCGCTCATTGAGTCCGAGCTGTTTGGCTATCAGCCGGGTGCCTTTACCGGCGCCAGCAAGAACGGCTATATCGGTAAGATCCGTGAAGCCGACGGCGGCGTGCTGTTTCTGGATGAGATTGGCGACATGCCGCTGGCGCTGCAGACCCGGCTGCTGCGCGTTTTGCAGGAGAAAGAGGTCGCACCGCTGGGCTCCAGCCGCAGCTGGCCGGTAAACTTTGCCGTTATGTGCGCCACGCACCGCGATTTAGCACAACGCGTAGCGGCCGGCGAATTTCGTGAGGATCTGCTCTACCGCCTGCAGGAGTTCGCCATGACGATTCCGCCGCTGCGCGACTGGCCGGACGTGCCGGGTTTCATCCAGCGCTTATGGCATGAGCTGGGGGCCGGGGAGCGCGACATTCAGCTCGCGCCGGCTCTGGTCACTTCGCTGGCGCAGCTTCCCTGGCCGGGCAACGTTCGTCAGTTACGCAGTTTGCTGCGCGTATTGCTGGCACTGGCCGATGACGGGGAAGAGGTAACAGAGCGCCATCTGCCGGCAGAGTATCGCCTGACGGCAGCACGGCCCCTGACCGGGCGTCAGCATCAGGACGAGCGGCTCATCCGCGACACCCTGCAGCGCTATAATGGCAACATCAGTAAAGCAGCTGAAGCATTAGGGGTCGCGCGCAGCACGCTCTATCGTCGTGCCGCGCGCGAAAAAGGCGATTAGTCGCGGAAGTTTTTGAACTGGAAAGGCTGGCCGAGGTTGCCGCCGCGCACCAGCGCCATGGCGCCCTGCAGGTCGTCGCGTGATTTACCGGTGACGCGCAACTCTTCGCCCTGAATCTGCGTCTGCACTTTCAGCTTGCTGTCTTTAATCAGCTTGACGATTTTCTTCGCGACATCGCTCTCAATGCCTTTCTTCAGCTTCGCTTCCACGCTCCAGCTCTTGCCGCTGTGCACAATCTCTTCAGGCACTTCGATGGCCGCGCCTTCAATACCGCGCTTCAGTAGCTTTTCCCGCACAATATCCACCAGCTGCTTCACCTGAAAATCAGATTCGCTGGTAATTTTGATGGTCTCACTCTTTTCGTTGAGCTCAATGGTTGCGCTCACGTTACGGAAGTCAAAACGGGTTGAGATCTCACGGTTGGCATTTTCTACCGCGTTACGCACTTCCGGCAGTTCAACTTCGGAAACGATATCGAAAGATGGCATCTTTTCTTCTCCTGATACTAAAGTGACATGCATAATACGCGTCTTATCGCGCTAATAAAACACGAGACGCGGAAAGCTATACTTAATGGATATCCACCCGCCAGCGGGAGGCAAAATGAAAATTACCGTGTTGGGCTGTGGCGCACTGGGGCAGATCTGGCTCGCCGCGCTTGCCCGCCAGGGGCATGATGTTCAGGGCTGGCTGCGCGTGCCGCAGCCTTACTGTTCGGTGAATGTTGTCGATCCACAAGGTCATATCAGCAATCACACCTTTATTGCGAACGATCCGCTGTTTCTCGCCGCCAGCCAGCTGCTGCTGGTCACGCTGAAGGCCCCGCAGGTATCGCCTGCCGTGAAAAATCTGCAAAGCGTGCTGCCCGCGCATGCGCCTGTTCTGCTGCTGCATAACGGGATGGGTACGGTAGAGGAGCTGAAAGAGCTGACGCAGCCGCTGCTGCGCGGCATTACTACCCACGCAGCGATGCGCGACGGCACCGTTATTAAACATGTGGCGCACGGCATTACGCACATCGGCCCGGCTAACCGTGAGAGCGCCGGACTGAGCGACATCGCGGATGTGCTGCATCAGGCTCTGCCGGACGTTGCCTGGCACGACAATATTGCCTCCGCCAGCTGGCGTAAACTGGCGGTGAACTGCGTCATCAATCCAATGACCGTTGAACATGACTGCCAGAACGGCGCGCTGCGCGCCTGGCCACAGCAGATCGATGCGCTGTGCGAAGAGATCGCCTGGCTGATGGAGCGCGAAGGTCAGCACATTACGCTGGAGAACCTGCGCGACACGATTTATGACGTGATCGACAACACGGCAGCCAACGTTTCGTCAATGCTGCAGGACGTGCGTGCACAGCGCGCCACCGAAATTGATTACATTACCGGCTATCTGCTGCGGCGCGCCCGCGCGCAGGGGATGTCACTGCCGGAGAACACCCGCTTATACGATCTGGTTAAACGTAAGGAGTCCCAATATGAACGCGAACGCATCGGTTCTGGTTTGCCTGGCACATGGCAGTGAAGAGACCGAAGCGGTCACCACCATCGACCTGCTGGTGCGCGCTGGCCTTAATGTCACTACCGCCAGCGTAGAGAGCAACGGCATACGGGAGATCGTCTGTTCGCGCGGCGTGCGTCTGCTGGCGGATGCTGCGCTGGTTGAAGTGGCTGATAACGATTTTGAGGCGATCGTACTGCCGGGTGGCTTAAAAGGGGCTGAGACTTTCCGCGACAGTACGCTGCTGGTCGAAACGGTGCGTCAGTTTCACCTGGCGGGCAAAATTGTGGCCGCTATCTGCGCCGCGCCGGGCACGGTGTTAGTGCCGCACGATCTCTTCCCGGTCGGCAATATGACCGGTTTTCCCGGTCTGAAAGAGACTATCCCGGAGGCAAAATGGATGGAGCGCCGCGTGGTGTGGGATCCGCGCGTGAATTTGCTGACCAGCCAGGGACCGGGAACGGCGATCGATTTTGCCCTGAAGCTGATTGATCTGCTGGTGGATAAAGAGACCGCGCGCGACGTCGCCTCACAGCTGGTTCTGGCGGCGGGGATTTACAATTATCAGGAGTTTGAAGAGCGGTAATTAAAAGGGTCGTCATTTATGACGACCCAACAGATCCGCACAGGGTGTTGTAGGGTGCGCATTCGCGCGCACAGGCGCTAAGGGCGATAAACCTTCACGTTTTTGAATCCCTGCTCATGCAGATAGAGCGCCTGCAAACGGCTCATCACGCCGCGATCGCAATACAGCAGCCAGGTTTTTGTCTGGTCGAGATCGCCAAACTGGGTGCTGAGTTTGTAGAACGGCAGCGATTTCACCTCAACGCCATCCAGCGCCAGCGGCTTATCGTCCTGCTCATCCAGCGAACGGATATCCAGTACGCCATCGTTGCTGCTGAACGACGCCACGGTCTCCACTTCAACCACCTCTTCTTCGGTCTGCTCAGCAATTTCGCGGATATCGACATTGCTGGCCTCCTGCACCACCCGGTCCAGAATCGCAAAGTCGAAGTTCAGCTCTTCCGCTTCGATCTTCGCCTTCACCGCTTTCACCGTCGGGCTTTTCGAGATCACGCCGCAGTACTCCGGCATGGTTTTCGCAAAGTCTTCCGTGCCGATGTGACGCGCGATATCGATGATGTGCTCTTTATCATGCGAGATTAACGGGCGCAGAATCAGCGTGTCGGAGGCATTATCAATCAGGCGCAGGTTGGTCAGCGTCTGGCTGGAGACCTGGCCGAGCGCCTCACCCGTCACCAGCGCCTGCACGCCGTAGCGCTCCGCGACCATGGAGGCGGCGCGCACCATCATACGTTTCAGCACGACGCCCATCTGGCCGTCGTCCACTTTCTCCAGGATCTCACCCACCACCGGCTCAAAGTTGATCGCCACAAAGCGTACGCGGTGTGAGCGGCCAAAACGCTGCCACAGATAGTGTGCCACCTGACGCACGCCAATCTCATGCGCGGCGCCGCCAAGGTTAAAGAAGCAGTAGTGCACGCGGCAGCCGCGACGCATCAGCATGTAGCTCGACACGCCAGAGTCAAAACCGCCGGAGATCAGTGACAGCACATCTTCCTGAGTGCCAATCGGGAAACCGCCCAGCCCTTCGTAGCGCCCGGTGATCAACAGCAGGCGATCGTCTTCGATCTCCAGATTCACCGTCTCATCCGGTTTTTTCAGCTGCACGCGGGCGCTTTCAATGTGCTGATTAAGCCCACCGCCGACATAGCGCTCCACATCCTGCGAACTGAAGCTATGCTTACCACGACGCTTTACGCGTACGCAGAAGCTTTTGCCTTCCAGGCGCTGGCGGTTCAGTGCCAGCGTCTGCTCGAAGATATCGTGCATGTCGGTATACGCGTGGTCTTCAACCGCCAGCACATGGTGGATACCCGGAATGCGCGTCAGCTCATCGACGATAATCGGGCGCAGCGCCTCTTTTTTCGCGCGCACTTCGATGTGGTCCCAGTGGCGCACCACGGCGATCTCTTCATCGAGGCTGCGCAGGGTATTACGAATGTTACCGGTCAGAATTTTGATAAAGCGCAGACGCACCGACTGACTTTTGATGGTGATTTCAGGGAAGAGCTTAATGATAAACTTCATGGCGACACAGCTTCGTTGGGCAAATAAGTGCTAAAACCATCAGCACTTAGCTGGTAAAATCATATAATTGCGGAGTTCGCGATAGCACCCGCATCCGAGGCGCGAAAGTATACCACCTTTGTCGGGTGACTGCTGTAAGCAACCCGTCTCGAATTGATTATTTTGCTAATTAATCCTCGTCGGCTACCATGACCGATTGCAAGATGATTCCTAACCTGTGAGTCGACCTGATTATGCCGAAAAAAGCCGAAGCGCCCGTAAGTTTTGAAAGCGCCCTGCAGCAGCTGGAACAGATTGTCAGCCGCCTGGAAAGTGGTGAGCTGCCGCTGGAGGATGCACTGAACGAATTTGAACGCGGCGTTCAGCTGGCACGCAACGGCCAGCAAACGCTACAGCAGGCTGAACAGCGCGTGCAAATTCTGCTGAGCGACGATAAAGATGCCGCGCTTGCACCTTTTACGCCGGAAAATGAGTGATGGATTTTGTCCAATTACAACGCGCCTATCACGAGCGCGTAAATCTGGCGTTGACGCGCTTTATTGAGCCGCTCCCTTTTCAGAGTTCTCCTCTGGTGAATGCCATGCAATATGGGGCACTATTAGGCGGTAAGCGCCTGCGCCCTTTCCTGGTGTATGCCACGGGTGAAATGCTGCATGCTGATGCAGCCAGCCTGGATGCGCCCGCCGCCGCGGTGGAGTGTATTCACGCTTACTCTCTGATTCATGACGATCTGCCTGCGATGGATAACGATGCGTTACGCCGCGGGCAGCCAACCTGCCATATTAAATATGGCGAAGACACGGCAATTCTCGCCGGCGATGCCCTGCAAACTCTGGCGTTTTCGATTCTGGCCGAGCAGCCGATGCCGGGTGTCAGCCCGCAGGCGCGTATTGCGATGATCGCTGAACTGGCGCAGGCCAGCGGCGTGGCAGGCATGTGTGGCGGCCAGGCGCTGGATCTGGCGGCAGAAGGCCAGCACATTGACCTCGCGCAGCTTGAGCAGATTCACCGCCACAAAACCGGCGCGTTAATTCGTGTTGCGGTGCGCCTCGGGGCGCTGGCTGCGGGCGATGCCGGACGTGCGGCGCTGCCGCTGCTTGATACCTACGCTAACGCCATCGGACTGGCGTTTCAGGTGCAGGATGACATTCTGGACGTGATCGGCGATACCGCGGTGATCGGCAAAACCCAGGGTGCCGACCAGGCGCTGGGCAAAAGTACTTATCCGGCCCTGATGGGGCTGGAAAACGCCCGGGCGAAAGCGCAGGATCTCTACCATGACGCGCTCGGCGCGCTGGATGCTCTGGCCGCTCAATCGTATGACACAAGCGCACTACAAGCGCTGGCAAGCTTCGTAATTGAACGCGATAAATAACTTTCATAATGAGTCTCTGATGAGTTTTGATATTGCTAAATACCCGACACTGGCGTTAGCAGGCACGGTCCAGGAGTTACGTTTACTGCCGAAAGAGAAACTTCCGGCCCTGTGCGACGAACTGCGTCAGTATCTGCTGGATAGCGTGAGCCAGTCCTCTGGCCACTTTGCCTCCGGCCTGGGCGTCGTCGAGCTAACAGTCGCGCTGCATTATGTCTATAACACCCCGTTTGACCATCTGGTGTGGGATGTCGGCCACCAGGCCTATCCGCACAAGATTCTGACCGGTCGCCGCGATCGTATCGGCACTATCCGGCAGAAAAATGGCCTGCACCCGTTCCCGTGGCGCGGTGAGAGTGAGTATGACGTGCTGAGCGTCGGCCACTCCTCTACCTCGATCAGCGCCGGGCTCGGCATGGCGGTGGCCGCTGAACGCGAAGGCCAGGGTCGTCGTACCGCCTGTATTATCGGTGATGGCGCGATCACAGCCGGTATGGCGTTTGAAGCGATGAACCATGCCGGTGACATCAAACCGGACATGCTGGTGATCCTCAACGATAACGAGATGTCGATCTCTGAGAACGTCGGCGCACTCAATAATCGTTTGGCGCAGATTCTCTCCGGTAAAACCTACTCGCGTTTACGCGAAGGCGGCAAGCGCGTACTGGGCGGCCTGCCACCGATCAAAGAGCTGGTCAGACGCACCGAAGAGCACCTGAAAGGGATGGTTGTGCCGGGCACGCTGTTTGAAGAGCTGGGCTTTAACTATATCGGTCCGGTGGACGGTCACGACGTGTTAACGCTGGTGAGCACGCTGAAGAACATGCGCGATCTGAAGGGTCCGCAGTTCCTGCATATCATGACCAAAAAGGGCAAAGGCTACGCGCCCGCAGAGCAGGACCCGATCACCTGGCACGCCGTGCCTAAATTCGATCCCGCCAGCGGCGAGCTGCCCAAAAGCGTGCCTGGCCTGCCGAGCTACTCAAAAATCTTTGGTAACTGGCTCAGCGAAATGGCGGCTGACGATCCGCGTCTGATGGCGGTGACACCGGCGATGCGTGAAGGCTCTGGTATGGTGAGCTACTCGCGCGACTATCCGCAGCAGTATTTCGATGTAGCGATCGCCGAGCAGCACGCAGTGACATTCGCTGCCGGCATGGCGATCGGCGGCTACAAGCCGGTGGTGGCGATCTACTCCACCTTCCTGCAGCGCGCCTACGATCAGGTGATTCACGATGTCGCCATTCAGAAGCTGCCGGTGCTGTTTGCGATTGATCGCGGCGGCATCGTCGGTGCCGATGGTCAGACGCACCAGGGGGCTTTTGATATCGCCTACCTGCGCTGCGTGCCGGGTATGGTGATCATGACGCCAAGCGACGAGAACGAGTGCCGCCAGATGCTCTACACCGGCTATCACTATCAGGATGGCCCAAGTGCGGTGCGTTATCCGCGCGGCACCGGCACCGGCGCCACGCTGGAGCCGCTCGCCAGCCTGCCGCTGGGTAAAGGCGTCATCAAACGTCGCGGTGAGCAGCTGGCGATTCTGAACTTCGGTACGCTGTTGCCGGAAGCGCAGGCCGCCGCTGAGGCGCTCAATGCCACGCTGGTGGATATGCGGTTTGTGAAGCCGCTGGACGAGGCGCTGATCGCCGAGCTGGCAGCCAGCCATGAGGCGCTGATCACTCTGGAAGAGGGTGCAATCAAAGGCGGCGCCGGCAGCGGCGTCAACGAATACGTGATGGCGAAACGCCTGCGCGTGTCGGTGCTCAACCTCGGCCTGCCGGATGAGTTTATCCCGCAGGGTACGCAGGAGGAGGTCCGCACGGATTATCAGCTGGATGCCGCCGGGATTCAGCAGCAGATCGCCGCCTGGCTGGCGCAGTAACGCCCTCCCCCGCTCCTGCTGCTATGCTTGAGGATAGCTTTCCCCAACGCATAAGAGCAGGAGCCCTTAATGAAAACCGTCCGTTTAGGCCAGACCGACCTCGAGGTTTCACGTCTCTGTTTAGGCTGCATGACCTATGGCGATCCGATGCGTGGAAATCATGCATGGACCCTGCCCGAAGAGAGCAGCCGGCCGCTGATTAAGCAGGCGCTGGACGCTGGCATCAACTTTTTCGACACCGCAAACAGCTACTCCGACGGCAGCAGCGAAGAGATTCTCGGGCGCGCCCTGAAGGATTTCGCCCGGCGCGATCGCGTTGTCGTGGCGACTAAAGTCTATTTTCCGCTGAGCAATCTGTCCCAGGGGCTCTCGCACAAAAACATCCTGCAATCGATTGATGATAGCCTGACGCGTCTGGGGATGGAGTATGTCGATCTGCTGCAGATTCACCGCTGGGATTACGCCACGCCGGTTGAAGAGACGCTGGCCGCGCTGGATGAGGTGGTGAAAGCGGGCAAGGCGCGCTATATCGGCGCATCCTCAATGCACGCGTCACAGTTTGCGCAGGCGTTAGCGCTGCAGCAGCAAAATGGCTGGGCGCGCTTTGTCAGCATGCAGGATCAGTACAATCTGATTCAGCGTGAGGAGGAGCGTGAGATGCATCCGCTGTGTCAGCGCGAAGGGATCGCCGTGCTGCCGTGGAGTCCGCTGGCGCGCGGCAAACTGACGCGCCCGTGGGGCGAAACTACCGCCCGTTCGGTATCCGATAACGTGATGGAGAAGCTCTACACCGGCACCGAAGAGAACGATGCGGCAATTGCTGAGCGGCTGGCCGCTGTGGCGGCGGATAAAGGTGTGACACGTGCGCAGGTGGCGCTGGCATGGCTGCTGCATAAACCGGCCGTTACCGCGCCGATTATCGGTGCATCACGCGAGCAGCAGTTTGCCGAGCTGGTAAAAGCGGTGGATGTGGAGCTGAGTTCAACGGATATTGCCGAACTGGAGACGGTTTATCAGCCGCATCCGGTAGTGGGATTCGAGTGATGGTTTAACCAGGTCGCCATGAATGGCGACCCTACAATGAGCAATGCGCATTCATGCGCAGCTGGCCAATTAAAGCACCAGCCCTAACCCGTACAGAATCACCGCTGAGATCACCCCGGCGATAATATCGTCCACCATAATCCCCATGCCGCCGTGCACGTTGCGATCAAACCAGCGGATTGGCCAGGGCTTCCACATGTCAAAAATACGGAAAATCACGAAACCGGCCAGCACCCACTGCCAGCTCATGGCCGGAATCGCCATCAGCGTAATCCACATGCCGATAAACTCATCCCAGACGATACTGCCGTGATCGTGCACGCCCATGTCACGCGCTGTGCGGTGGCAGAGATAGACGCCCACGCTGATGCCAATCAGCACCACCAGCGTGTAGAGTTGCAGCGGCAGAAAAGTCATCAGCCACCAGAAGGGGATCGCGGCGACCGATCCGGCCGTGCCGGGCATAATCGGGCTCAGGCCGCTGCCGAAACCGGTCGCCAGCAGATGCCAGGGATTACCCATGCGCAGGCGGCTTTTAGCGACATCTTTATTTCGCGTCAAAGTGGTCAAATCCCTTGTGATTAAAGCGGCGCGGCTTGCCGTTCTCCAGCAGCGTCAGCCCTTCCGCTTCCGGTGCAATCTGTCCGATGCAGGTGTAAGGCACACCCAGATGACCAAGCGCCACGTCCAGCGCGCCCCGGTTCACCTCCGGCACGGTAAAGCACAGCTCATAATCCTCACCACCACTCAGCGCCCAGCGCAGCACCTGCTCCGGTTCAAAGTGGTCGCGCAGCGCCGCAGAGAGCGGTAGCGTCTCCAGATTAAGACGCGCCCCCACGCGGCTGGCCGCCAGGATGTGGCCAAGATCGGAGATCAGCCCGTCGGAGAGATCGATGGCGGATGTTGCCAGATTGCGCAGCGCCTGGCCCTGTAAAACGCGCGGCATAGGACGCAGATGGCGTTTAATCAGCACCTCATGCACTGCCGGATCGTTCAGCCGGTGATGATGCTGCAGCAGCGACAGGCCCGCCGCGCTGTCGCCCAGCGTACCCGTTACGAAGATCCAGTCGCCCGGCTTCGCGCCGGCGCGTCTCAGCGCCCGCCCAGCCGGCACCAAGCCATGAATGCCCAGCGTCAGGCTCAGCGGCCCGCGCGTGGTATCGCCGCCAATCAGCTGCATGTCGTAATAATCCAGCAGCTCAAACAGGCTATCGCTGAAGGCAGCCAGCCAGCTCTCGTTAACCTCAGGCAGCGTAAGCGCCAGCGTTAACCACGCCGGATCGGCCCCCATCGCAGCCAGATCGCTGAGATTGACCGCCAGCGCTTTGTAGCCGAGATCGGCCGGATGGATATCGCGTAAGAAGTGAACGCCCGCGACCAGCGTGTCGGTGCTGATCGCCAGCGTCTGTTTTTCAGGCACATTCAGTAACGCGCAGTCGTCACCAATACCCTTCTCCACATCGCGGCGGGAGCTGGTGACGCGGTTAAAATAACGTGCGATCAGTTCAAATTCACCACAGGACATAAATCAGGTCTCAATGAAAAAAGGCCGGTGAACCGGCCTCTTGCACTTATTTTTTGTTGGGTCGAATTTGTGGGGCGGCTTTATCAAGCACGCCGTTAACAAATTTGTGGCTGTCTTCGGCACCAAACACTTTAGCCAGCTCAATACCTTCGTTAATGGCCACTTTATAAGGCACATCAGAACGTTTGCTCAGCTCATACAGAGAGAGACGCAGAATCGCTTTCTCAACCTGGCCCAGCTCTTCCAGCTGGCGCGACAGGTAAGGCTTCATCAGACCGTCCAGGTACGCGCTGTTAGTCGCCACACCGGACAGCAGTTCGCGGAAATAGCTAATATCGACGTCTTTGACGTCTTGTTCCGCCAGAAACTGGTATTCCACATCGGCAATGTCGTTGTTGGACAACTGCCAGGAGTAGAGCGCCTGGACAGC